>TARA_R110002096_G_scaffold42144_24_pt1 | contig 14240 bp, 9 predicted proteins | sample TARA_R110002096 | Tara Oceans TARA_R110002096 (sample SAMEA4397295) | marine metagenome | biome: Polar Biome; feature: [DCM] deep chlorophyll maximum layer (ENVO:01000326); material: water (ENVO:00002006), including particulate matter (ENVO:01000060) such as... | depth 35 m | reverse complement strand
CTGGAGGGGAAGTTAGGATGAGCGAAGTTCCGACTGCGCTTACAACTTTGGGACAGGCGGTTGAGTTTCTTGACTCCCAAAGGCGTCCTGTGAAAGCTGCCGACCGAAATCCCGGTCCATACCCATACTTTGGAGCGAACGGGCAACAGGGGACCATCGACGGCTTCATCTTCGATGAACCGCTGGTCCTTCTCGCTGAGGATGGTGGACACTTCTTCGAACCGAACCGGGGCATCGCGTATAAAATCAGCGGCAAAACGTGGGTAAACAACCATGCACATGTCTTGCGGCCCAAGTCCGGCACAGATCTCGATTATCTATGTCTTGTGCTGAAGCACCTTGACGTAACACCACAGCTCACCGGCACGACCCGTGCAAAGCTTACGAAGGCAGGAGCGAGCCGAATCCAAATCCCCCTCCCGCCCCTCGCCGAGCAGAAGCGGATTGCGGGGATCCTGGATGCGGCGGACGCCTTGCGGGCCAAGCGCCGCGAGTCCCTCGCCCAGCTCGACACCCTCCTCCAATCCACCTTCCTCACCCTCTTCGGCGACCCCGTCACCAATCCGATGGGGTGGGAGAACGCTCCGCTGGAGAAGCTGATCGATCCGAATCGGCCAATCACCTACGGAATTCTTAAACCGGGCCCGGATATTGAAGACGGAATTCCCTATGTGCGAGTCGTCGACATTAAGAATGAGCAAGTGCTAGTTAACCAACTCCGAAGAACCACGGTAGAAATTGCGAATCAATACAATCGGTCGCGTCTTAAGCCCGGTGATCTACTCATGTCGATCAGGGGCCACGTTGGTCGGATGGCGATAACCCCGCATGATGCCGAAGGCGCTAATATTACCCAAGATACGGCCCGACTCGCTTTGGCGGAAGCTGAAGCAGCCTACGTCATGCAGTGCATCACGACTCAAGGGATGCAGCACTACATGGCGCGCAGGACGAAAGGAATTGCAGTTCGAGGAATCAATCTCGGCGATGTGAAGAAGCTACCAATCCCTACGCCGCCCCTCGACCTCCAACACAGCTTCGCCGCCGTCGTCGAATCGGTCGAGCGCCAGAAAGCCCGCCTGCGCGCCCATCTCGCCGAACTGGACACCCTTTTCGCCTCCCTCCAATCCCGCGCCTTTAACGGAGAACTTTAGTAGCCCAACGTTTCCCCATGTCCACCTTCGACTCCACCAAGCTCAAGCTCAGCGACCTCCTCGACGACATCGTGGAGGGCAAGATCCAACTGCCGGACTTTCAGCGCGGCTGGGTTTGGGATGACGAGCATATTCGTTCCCTCCTCGTCAGCATCGCCCGTTCCTTTCCGATTGGCGCGGTCATGATTCTGGAAACGGGAGGAGAAACGCGATTTCAGCTCCGGCCGGTCGAAGGCGTCACCTTGTCTCCCGGCTCAGACGCGGAACGCCTCATCCTCGACGGCCAGCAGCGGCTCACCTCCCTGACCCAGGTGGTGAAAGGCGATGGGCCGGTCGCCACTCGGGACGACAACAAGCGACCGATCAAACGGCACTACTACTTCGACATCGCCAAGGCGCTGGAGGGACCGCAATCCCTGGAAGCCGCCATCATCGCTGTGGACGAACGGAAAACCCTGCGGTCGGATTTCGGGCGGCAGATTGACCTGGATCTGAGCAGCCCGGAAAAGGAATACGAGGCGATGTGCTTCCCCTGCAGCCAGATCCTGGATTCCGACGCATGGGAAGAAGGGCTCAATGAACGGTTTCCGGAACGGTTCTCGACCTACATGACCTTTCGGAAGGAAGTTCTCGCCGCATTCCGAGGCTACATGATCCCGGTCATTCTCCTCAAAAAGGAAACCTCCAAGGAGGCCGTTTGCCTGGTGTTTGAAAAGGTGAACACCGGTGGGGTGGCGCTCTCCGTCTTTGAGCTGGTCACGGCCAGCTATGCGGCGGACGGCTACAACATGCGGAAGGACTGGTTCGGCGAGCCTGCGGGAACGGGACGGAAAGCGAAGCTGGCGGCCAAGTCCATCCTCACCGACCTGGAGCCGACCGATTTCCTTCAGGGAATCGCCCTGCTCGATTCCCGGGAACGAAGGCTGGCTGATTTGGCTGCCGGAAAGAAACCGAAGGAAGCCACCACGGTCAGCGCGAAACGCGAGCACGTCCTTTCCACGCCGCTGCCGGCCTACCAGCGATGGACGGAGCCCCTGACCGGCGGGTTCCTGGAAGCGGAACAGTTTCTGAGGATGCTGGGATTCCATCATCAACGGTTTCTTCCCTATCGCAGCCAATTGGTGCCCCTGGCCACGGTCCTGACCCACTTGAAAGAACGCTGGCTGGAACCGGCCATCCAGGACCGGCTGGCGCGCTGGTTTTGGTGTGGGGTTTTGGGGGAAATGTATGGCGGCGCGGTGGAAACGAGGATCGCCCTGGACTACCAGAACCTGATGGATTGGTTGACCGGAGACGTCGTCGAGGAACCGGTGACCGTGGTTGCCTCCGGGTTCCAGGAGTCGCGCCTCGATACCTTGAGGACGCGGAATTCCGCTGCCTACCGGGGTCTGTATGTGCTGGTGCAGCAGCAGGGAGCCTGCGACTTCTTCTGGAAGACCAGGATGCTGGATCTGGACCTCAACGAGCGGGGAATCGACATCCATCACATCTTTCCCCGGAAGTGGTGCGACGATCGGGGGATTTCACCCCGGATCTACAATTCCATCATCAACAAGACGGCCATCTCCGCCAAGGCCAACCGGATGATCGGCGGCAACGCCCCGTCGCATTACCTGGAGCAAATCCAGACCCACAAGGGAGTCCAACTCGACGACGACGCGATGGACTCGATTCTTCGCACCCACTGCATCGAGCCGAGGTTCCTGCGAGCGGATGATTTCGATGGGTTCTACCGGGCACGGAAAGCCGCGCTTCTCGATTTGGTGGAAAACTCGACGGGAAAGGGAGCGATTGTATCCGAGCTAGGAGTGGCGGAGGATGAGGTGGAGGAGGCTTAAAAGGAAATGAAACTGATCACCAGCGTCCGCAACAGTTTGCAGGATATCGAGGGAGCGCTGTTCGATGAATCGCCGGAGTTCGAGAATCGCGGTCCTGAACCAAGGGTGGCGGTGACCACGTTATCCGGCGCGGAGACCGAAAAAACCTGCGAAGCTCCTCTTTCCGTGTGGGATGGTGACGATTTCGACGAGCAGCAGGAGTCGGATGGGTCGGTTCCGGATTTTGAGCCGGTGATCGAGATCGGAGCCGAGGCGGAAGAAACTTTTCCGGCGCTGGATGGCGAAGAAGAGGAACGGATCCGGAAAAGCGTGGAAATCCACGGGATGGATGCGGTCGGTTGGTATTCCTCGTTTCACGTGACCGGATTGCAGTGGGGCGTTTACGTGCCGGTTTCCGGGATTGCCTACCTCATGAAGCATGCCTTCGGCGGCCTACCGGCAACAGACAAGACCAAGGCACACCTCGCCTTTCACGCGATCCTCAACCATGAGCTGTTTCACTTTGCCACGGACTACGCGGTGGCCCAGATGGAATTGGTTTTCCAGGAGCCATGGTGGGGACCGGCCAAGGAAGCGTTTTTCGAGGATTACCCCGGCTACTGTGAAGAAGAGGAAAAATTGGCGAACGCCTACATGCTCAAGGCGTTCCGGACTCGGAAACGATCACTGGAGGTGCGCGGGAAGCAGGAGGCTCTGAAAGGATTTGTTCGGGGCCAGCCGATAGGCTACTGCGATGGTCTCGATGTCGAGAAGGAAGGCTGGGATCGCAATCTCACGGAACTGGCAGAAGGCTACCGGGCCCTTTCCGAAACGGGAAAGGCGAATCCCCATCTCGGAGACCGGGGCGGCGGCTGGGATTGGCCGCGGCAGTTCCCGATCCATCCCCGGATCGACTGGCGCTACTGCCCCATCCACCTCGTTCACGATGGAGAACGACTTGGGATTCTGGAAGGCTGCCTGGATCTGTTCGGTCACTTGGAGGAAATCGTGGAATCCGGTGATTTTCAGCGCAAGCTGCGCAAACTCGCCCCACCGATTCAGGATGCCTGGGAGCGGAAAAAATCACAGCTTCAGGCGGCCATCACACCGGGAGCCGATTTCAAGAAGTGGCCCAAGGGAGGAAATGATGTGTGGTCGGTCAGGGTGAACCAAAACTTCCGGGCTCACTTTCGTCGGGAGCCCGACGGCACCTGGGAAGCGCTGTCGATTGGCAACCACAAGGAGATGGGGCATGGTTAGGAGGGCGTTGGTTCATCAAGCCCACTTCGCCGAGCTAAACATTCCCTTCGCTCCTTCCAATTTCGCACCCTCGACGAACGGCGAGATTTGAGGTTCGCACCGAATTTGGAGGACAAGAATGAGCATCAAGTGGGTTTGTCTCTCATTTTTATTAGATTATTAACATCGAAGTCGTTTGGCCTTCATGGGAGAGCCTCAAAAGGTGTCGATGATCAAACTTTCGAGAATCTTGATGCCAAAGAAGATTGATGTTCCACCATGAACGCCAAACGAGTTTGTCTCTCATTTTTCGCCACCCGTTAACATCAACGCTCCCTGGCAATCACCAATGAACTTCGATCGGATTTAATGTTTAAATGTCCAAGAATTTCGACAACAACCGAGTTTGGTATTAAAAATGAAGCCGAACATGAACTTCGATACGTCCAAAGCCGTTTGGTATCACGATGGGGAGTTTCCACCCGAGTCGCTCGATTATGGGCGAATTTTGTCGGCGCTGCTGGCGGCAACCGACTCCTTGGCGCGCTATGACCAGATGCTAAAGGGGCTGCACAACAGCGAAATCTTCCTCGCACCCCTGCGCAATCAAGAGGCGGTGATCTCCTCACGAATGGAGGGAACGATCAGCACGCTGGACGAGATCCTTCAATACGAGGCTGAGTATGGTGACGAGGTGGCCTCGGCTTCGAAATCTCGATCTGACGTGATCGAGACGGTTCTCTACCAGCGGTCGCTTCGCGTCGCGCAGCGGCAGATGGACGAGGGGCGGCCGCTGTCCATCTCGTTGCTGAAGAGTATTCATCAACAACTTCTGTCTTTCGGACGCGGAGCGAGCAAGTCTCCCGGTGCGTTCAAGGCCGAGCAGAATTATATCGGAGAGCGGGGCCGCCGAGAGGTCAGTTTCGTGCCAATTGCGCCTGAAAAGCTTGAGAGCGGTATGGATGCGCTGGTTGCCATGGTTGAGGATGAGAAAATGCCAATCCTTTTGCGCGCTGCCCTTTGTCATGTCGAGTTTGAGGCGCTGCACCCGTTTAAGGACGGAAATGGCCGGGTCGGGCGGATGCTGATCACGCTGATGCTGTGGGCAAAGGGAGCCATTGCGGCCCCCCATTTTTACATCAGCCGTTACTTCGAAGATCACAAGGACGCCTACATTGCGACCATGCGCGACGTTTCGGCAAAGGGGGCCTGGGACGACTGGTGTATTTTTTTCCTAACGGCAGTGGAAAAGCAGGCGATTCACAATCTGGAAGTCGCCGAAAAGGTCAGGTCGCTTTACGAGGATATGAAAGGGCGTTTTTCTGAATTGCTGGCGTCGAAGTGGTCGGTGAATGCCCTTGATTTTGTTTTCACGTATCCGGTTTTTCGCAATAGCCGGTTTACCGGGAACGCCGGAATTCCCGCCCAGACGGCAGCCCGATTCACCCGGCTGCTTCTGCAGGAGGAGATTCTTCAGACCGTTGAAGAGGCGTCAGGGAGGAAAGCCGCAATTTATCGGTTTGAACCGCTCATGGAGTTGGTTCGAGTTTGACGGGGCTCTGCTCGCTTCCTCATGTCCACTTCGTTCCAGCTTACCTCCATCCCCACGCTACCGGGAATCTATGCGATGCTCGATGGCCAGGAACGTGTGGTCTACGTTGAGATGGGCAAGAATCTCCGCCGCCGGATCGAGCAGCACTTGATTCACCGCGGCAGCAGCATCACCAGCAAATCGGCAGCGGTTTCGCTCAATCCGGATCTCGTCGCCAGGGTGATCTGGTGGACGGAACCGGGCTTTGACGACAACGGGAGACGTGAGGCGGCCGAGTTAGTCGCTATTGACGTTCTCGATCCAGATTTGCGCAGTCGGAGCGAGATCTCGAGTTCCACCCGGAAGTTGGCAAAAGACAAATCGTTCCGCGAATCCATGGTGAATCTCTTCCGGGGACAGCCGTCTGGGGAGTTCGTGCCATGGACATTTGAAACGATGGCGGAGGCGGATGGCGGAGAAGCCACGAATTTTTTCTACGACCCGGAGCATTTTGAAGCTTTTCGAAAAGCGCCCTTCCTCATGCAGGGAAGAATCGGTGACGTTCCCGCGCAATGGGTGGAAGACTTAGAGCTAGAGGAGGTTTCGCAATTGGGTCCTTTTCCAGTCGATCAACTCGCCCGACATGACGTTCGCCAGCATTGCAGCAACACCGAGAAGGATCCGCTATTCGGCTACATCTGTGCAATGGCTTGGGGTGGTCAGGGGTTGGGACCGGGGGGAGCCGAGAACGCCCAGAAGGCTTGGAATGCGAGGCGTGCCATTCGGGGCAAGCTGATCAAGCTACGGGATTGTAAACTCAGCCGTGCCGAGGCTTATGACCTCTTTGCTGGCAATGCCAACATCCCCGGTTTGGGCCCCGCATTCTTTACCAAGCTCCTTTATTTCTTCGGCCCTAAGAATCACTACATTATGGATCAGTGGACGACAAAGTCCGTCATCTTGCTTACTGGCGAGAATCTCATCCGTCATACGGACCAGGGACCTGGCCAACTGAACACCGGTTTTAACTACGAACTTTACTGCCAGGTAATTGATGATCTTGCCTCAAAGCTTGGGAAGTCAGGTGAACAAATTGAGCAAAGCCTTTTCAGTATGGGTTCGATTCAACGTCAACCGCGAGGGGAATGGCGGAGGCATGTTCATGCTGCGTGGGCAAACCGCCCTGCACTCAGCCGCTACAATCGAAGGACTCTCGAACAACGATTTGCTCCCCTTTTGCAAAAATGATTCGGCGGGCTCCAGAGAATCTGGCAAAGTTTAACTGGTAAGTTGATTCCTCCTCTGTTGGGCATCAGAATCAGCAACACGAATGTCAAACTTCGCCTTTCTCGAAACTGAGTTCCCCGAATTGGCCGAAGCGGCGATGAAGGCGGAGCGGCAGGCTCTTGCAGACGCGCGGGCCTCCTGTTTTCACGCCCGGTTCGCCCTGGAGACAACGATTCACTGGCTCTTTCGCTTCGACCAGCGGCTGAAGCGGCCCTATGACCGGAACCTGGGGGCGTTTCTCTACGAGCCGAGCTTTCGGCGCGTGTTGCCGGAGGCGGTGTTTCAGAAAGCGCGGGTCATTCACAAGATGGGCAATGCAGCGGCGCACAATCCCCGGCCAGTAGGTGAAGGTGATGCCCTGCGGGTGGTGCAGGAACTGCACCATGTTCTGTATTGGGTGGCCCGAACCTATTCGCGGGAAGCTCAGCCGGATCCCGGTGAGGCAGCCTGGAGCGACGGCCTGGTGCCGAAACCTGTGGTGAGCGAACCGACGATCTCCCGCGAAGAACTGGCCAGGCTGGAGGCGGAACTGGAGCGGACGAGCTGCGAGACTCTCGAAAAACAGCAGAAGATTGACGCGCTGGACGCCGAGCTGAAAACCGTTCGCGAAGAGTTGGCAAAGGTCATTGCGGAGAATGAAGCCAAGAGCGATCCGCATGATTACTCCGAGGCGGAAACGCGGAAATACCTGATCGATGTGGACCTGCGCCGGGCCGGTTGGCCCCTGGAAAAGCCGCAGGATCGGGAATACCCGGTGACGGGAATGCCGAACAGTCCCGGCAAGGGGTTCGTCGACTACGTGTTGTGGGGCGACAACGGGCTGCCGCTCGGATTGGTGGAGGCCAAGCGGACCACGGCCGACCCGAAGAACGGCCAGCAACAAGCCAAGCTTTACGCGGATTGCCTGGAACAGATGCATGGTCAAAGGCCGGTGATCTTTTTCACGAACGGTTACGAAACCTGGATCTGGGACGACCGCTCCTATCCGCCGCGGCGCGTGGCCGGTTTCTACAGCAAGGACGACCTGGAGCGACTGGTGCAGCGCCGCCAGATCCGCAAGCCCCTGGACGTGGCCCAGGTGAATGAGGAAATCGCGGGTCGCTATTACCAGAAACGGGCCATCGCGAGCCTTGGAGCCACCTTCGCCGCGCATCAGCGCAAGGGGTTGCTGGTGATGGCCACGGGAACGGGCAAGACCCGGACCGCGATCGCCCTGACCGATGTGTTGCAGAGGGCCAATTGGGCGAAGCGAGTCTTGTTTCTGGCCGACCGGATTTCCCTGGTGAACCAGGCAGCAAACGCCTTCAAAATGCATCTGCCGGATTCCAGCCCGGTGAATCTGGTGACCGAGAAAAACAAGGAAGGCCGGGTCTATGTCTGCACCTACCCCACGATGATGGGATTGATCGACGAAACCAAGGGCGGGGTGGCGCGGTTCGGCCCGGGCCACTTCGATTTGGTGATCATCGACGAAGCACACCGGTCCATTTACCAAAAATACGGGGCGATCTTCGAGTATTTCGACTCCCTGCTACTGGGGCTGACGGCGACACCCCGGGAAGAGATCGATAAAAACACCTACGATCTGTTTGATCTGGAAGCAGGGGTGCCGACCGATGCTTATGAACTGGATCAGGCGGTGAGTGACGGCTTTCTCGTGCCACCGCGAGTCGAGCAGGTAGATCTGAAGTTTCCACGCGAGGGAATCAGCTATGACGATCTTAGTCAGGAAGAGCAGGCCGAATGGGAGGGGATTGATTGGGGTGACGACGGTGATGACGGCCCGCCGGCGGCCGTGAATGCGTCGGCGATCAATCAGTGGCTCTTCAACACTGACACGGTGGACAAGGTGCTGCAGCACCTGATGGAGCGCGGGCATACGGTGGCGAGTGGCGACCGGCTCGGGAAGACGATTATTTTTGCTCGGAATCACGATCAAGCGAAGTTCATTGAGGAGCGGTTCAACCACCACTATCCAGAACTCAAGGGGCATTTTGCCCGCGTGATTGACAACCAGGCGGCCTATCCGCAGAGCCTAATCGACGATTTTTCGTTGAAGGACAAAGAACCGCACATTGCGATTTCGGTGGATATGTTAGACACCGGAATTGACGTGCCAGAGGTGGTGAATTTGGTGTTTTTCAAGCCGGTCTACTCGAAGATCAAGTTCTGGCAAATGATTGGACGCGGCACCCGGCTCTGCGAGAATCTTTTTGAGCCGGACAAGGACAAGAAGGACTTCCGGATCTTCGATTTTTGTTTCAATTTCGATTTCTTCCGCGAGAATCCAGACGGGATCGAAGGGCGCGGGGGCGAATCGATCGGGAGTCGGCTGTTCAAGACGCGGGTGGAGCTACTGGCCACGTTGCAGAAGGAATCGGAATTGGAACCGGAGGGGAAACTGACGCAGTCGCTGGCAGCCGGTCTTCACGCGGAGGTCGCAGCCATGAATCCCGAAAATTTTATCGTTCGGATGCGACTGGAACCGGTGGAGCGATTCCAGAAAAAGGAATCTTGGGGCCAATTGACTGAGGGGGACGTGCACGTGTTAGAGCGGGACATCGCAAACCTTCCCAGCCAAATCGAGAACGATGAAATCGAAGCACGAATGTTCGATTTAAAGGTGCTGAAAATGCAGCTGGGAGTCGCCAACAAGAGTGGTGTTTCCGAAAGCATCAGACTATCGGTGATCGAAATTGCCGCGTTGCTGGAAGGAAAGGACGCCATTCCCGCGGTAACAGAGCAATTGGCGTATTTGCAGATAGTGCAGACCACGGAATTCTGGGAAGGCATCACCCTGGCGTTGTTGGAGGAGTTGCGGCTTCGGCTGCGAGGTCTTGTTCAGTTTCTCGACAAGAAAAAGCGCAAGATTGTTTACACCGATTTCGAAGACGAAATTCAGGGCGTACGGGTAGGAGAACCGGTCTTGGTGCCGAAGATGACCGGGGCGCAATATGAACGGAAAGTGAAGGAGTTTTTGAAAGCTCACCTGGATCACATTGTGATTCACCGCTTGCGAACCAATCAGCCGATGACGGCACTGGATCTTGCGGAATTGGAGCGAACCTTGCAGGAGATTGGCGAGGACCAGGGTGAAAGGTTGCTGTCCGATTTGCTGGCCCAAAGCGAAGCCCCGTCATTGCCGCATTTCGTCCGGAAGTTGATCGGAATGGACCGGACCGCAGCGCAGCAGGCTTTCGCGGAGTTCCTTGGGGACCGAAGCCTCTCCGCCAATCAGATTCGGTTTGTTGAACTGATTATTGACCAACTAACCCACCGCGGAGTCATGGGAGCGGAAGCGCTTTACGAATCGCCGTTTTCGGATTTGGACGCGGGTGGACCAGAGGCCGTGTTCACTGGCAAAGAACAGGTGATTGAGGGGATTTTTTCGAAATTGGAAGCAACCTGCCCGCAGGTAGATGAAGTGGGATGAGAACTCATCTTGCCCAATTGAACGGATGAAAGTAAGAATTTTCGAAGGGGCTCAATGGACAAGAACTTAGGGTAGAACACTCAAAGGAACCGCCTAATCCCAATGCAACGAGTGAGGTTGCCATGGTTGAAACGCTGATTCAATCAGCAATCAAAGCAATGGGCGACTCACCTTCGTTTCGAATGACGAATATCATGAACAGCCTCTTGCCAGGTGTTGAGCAGTACTGTCGGTATATTCTTACCTACAGAGCATCCCCTCAATAAGGAGGCAGAGAAGCTCTCAAGTGGTCTGGTAGAGAAAATTACGACGGAATTGAAACTGATCCAACGCCGTGCCTACGGCTTCCGAAACTTTAACAACTACCGCCTGCGCGTCATTGCCGAGTGCGGATGAAAAACGGCAATCCCCCAAACTTGGTGTAGTCCCCCTCTTTTTGAATGCTCCCTTAGATCCTGCGTATCCCCCTGAGAATGAAAGGCGCGCTCGGAAGGATTCGAACCCTCAACCTTCTGATCCGTAGTCAGACGATCTATCCAGTTGATCTACGAGCGCTTATTCTCAACTCAGGAATGCCGGGCCGAGAACGGCCCGTATTGTGCACTCTTCTTCGCGATGAGCAACTAGTTTTTTGCAGGGGTTTTGAGCTTCATTCGGCAATCCAAGAAGAAAAAGTTGCCATATTGTTAGGGCTTGCTAAAAATTCGGAACGTGGAACTAGACGATCTTCAGGTTTTTCTGACCCAATCCCCGACGACTCGCTTGTTGCGAGCTCAGAATGGGAGCTTCATTCTGCACTTCCTGTATCAGGAGTTTAAACGGGAGCAACGGATCACCATTCCACAGGATCAACTGATCGCGGATCTGACCGATTATCAGGAGCAACACCCCGATGCGTTGAATGAGGCGCCGCTGGATTACCTGAACGCGTGGTGCAAACCGGAGACGCGGTATCTTCAGCGTTATTTTCAGGGTTCGAGCGAGGAGCCGGTCTATCAGTTGACGGCTCATACCGAGGCTGCGATGCGATTCGCGAGAGAGTCGGTGAAGCGTGATGATCAGTTTGTCGGCGCCGAGAGTTGCGTGTTGGCCATCGTCGATACGCTGCGGGAGGTGGTGATTTTTTCGGGCGATGACGCGGATAGCCAGGTGGCGGCGCTGGCCGAAGAGCGCGACCAATTGCAGGCCGAGATTGATCGGATTCAGCAAAGTGGGGACGCGAAAACCTACGATGAGTCCCAGATTCGGGAGCGATTTCATTTTGCGCTGGATCTGTTGCAACGTGTTTTGGGGGATTTCCGCAAGGTGGAAGACAAGTTCAAGGAAATTACCCGGCAGGTTCAGGACATGCAGATGGCGGGGGAGAACAAGGGGGATCTGTTGGAGTATGTGATGAATTCGGAGTCGGTCTTGAAGGACTCCGACCAGGGGAAGAGTTTTTACGGCTTCGTGAACCTGATTCTATCGCCCTCGCGCCAGCGCACGCTGCGTGATTTGGTCGAGAATGTGCGGAAGATCGAACAGATTGGAGGGGATGAGGAAGAGATGGAGATGTTGCGAAACATGATCCCGGCACTGACGGCGGAGGCGGAGCAGGTCATGCAGACGAATCAGCGGCTGTCGGCGTCGATTCGACGGATCCTCGATGGCAAGGTGGCGGACGAGCGCCGGAAAGTCGCGCTCACGATCGAAGAAGTCTTGAATTTGGCGCGTCAGGCTCGGAATGCGCCGCCTGAAGAGGTGGTCGGCCTGGACATTGAAGAAGGCTACAAACCGTTTGTGACCTTTAGCCGGACGTTCTGGTCGCCGGCGGCGGAAGTGGATACGATGGATCTCCAGGTCGCGGAGGCGGGGACTGACGAATTGGACGAAGCCTTTGATTTGTTTTCGCAGATGCGGCGCCTGGATTGGAAAGGGATGCGTGATGTGATTGGCGATGCGGTGAAGCACGTCGATTCCGTTTCCCTGCCTCGCCTGTTGGAAGATCATCCGCCGGAGAATGGCGCGGTCGAGGTGCTCGCCTATGTGCAGATTGCAGAGGATGACGACCACGTCGTTGTCGATGAGGAGATGGACGAAGTTCGTCTTCCTGACGAAAGCGCCGAGGGAGGGTACCGTGTGATGCGGGTGCCGCGGGTGGTGTTTCGCCCGGCGGTTGGCAAGTCCTGAATTCTGCTGTGTTGGCGACGTTAGACCTTTAACCATTTCAAAACCCAAACTTACTCAACCCATTTTCTATGGCTCACCTTCCTGAATTTCACGAGTCCAGTGTTCCCGCGATTCGTCTCCTCCAAGGAGCGGTCTATGCGGATGATTCCAAAACCTGGGATTTACTCATGACCAATCGATCGAGGCTGGAGACTTATTTTGGCCGGGTCGGACTGATCATGGTCGTCGATGAACCCGAAGGGTTTGCTTATCTGCGGCAAATTGAGGAAGAGGAATTGCCCGACGGGTATGATGGGATGCCGAAGTTGATTCGAAGAAGCCGTTTGGGATACGACGTCACCTTATTCAGCGTGATGTTGCGCGATGAACTCCGGCGTTTCGAAGAGCAGAACGTCGATTCCGAGCGTTGCGTGGTGGATACGTCAGAGTTGCAAACCCGGATGATGGAGTTGCTTCCCGATACGGAAGATGAAGTTCGGGTTCGGCGAAAATTTGATCAGTTGATGGTGCGGGCGCAGGAACTCGGGTTTCTTCGCAAGCTCAATACCCAGCCTGTTGCCTACGAGATTCGACCAATCATCAAAGCGCGAATCACCGCCGAACGATTGGATGAATTGAAACAGCAATTTCAAATCCACGCGGAGACGATTGCCGCTCAAAACCAATTACCAAGCTAGAAATCATGGAAGACAATTTCGTTTCGGTGGGACTTCCCGGGTATCGTCTGTATAAAGTGCAGATCATGAACTGGGGAACGATTGATTCCTCAAAAGGCCAGATTCATACCGTTCGTCCCAATGGCAGGACGTCACTGCTCATTGGTCAGAATGGAAGCGGGAAATCCACGATGGTGGATAGTATCCTGACGTTGTTGGTCCGGCCGGGAATCCGGAACTACAATGTAGCGGCGGGTTCGAGCGGGAAGAAGCGCGAGCGGGATGAACGTTCTTATCTGATGGGCGCGTATGGACACGCCAGCTCAGATGCGGAGAACAAGGCCTCTACGTTGTATCTTCGCAAGGAAGGGCGCCATCTCAGTATTCTTCTGGGATACTTTTTCAATGCCGACACCAACAAGGGATTCACGGTCGCCCAGGTGCTGTATTGCGGCGCGGACGGAAAAGTCGAAAAGGTTTTTTGCTTCGCGAAAGGAGAGAAAGACATCGCAGAGGATTTTGGCGAGATTAAGTCAATCGACCAGATCGCCAAGAAACTGGAAGCTCGTGACATCAAGACCACGAAGACGTTTGCCCAGTATCACAAGTGGCTCATCAACGAGGCGAACATGCGTCCCAAAGCGATGGACGTCTTCAACCAGACGGTCGCGGTTAAAGATATTCGAAGTCTCACGGAGTTCATTCGCGGGCATATGTTGGAGGGGCAGAACTGGAAGGAGCGGATTGATGATATTCTCAATCACTTCCAGCAGCTCTCTGACGCGCACCGGATGTTGGTCGATGCGAGGGAGCAGTCGATTGCGCTTCAGCCGATTGCCCAGACCGGAGCTGAATACAATCGACTTCAGGAAGAGCTGCAGAAGCGGGAACAAACGGAGAAAGCCTGTGATGCGTATTTCCGAGTCAAGACGGTCGATCTCTTCACGCGGGTTC
>TARA_R110002096_G_scaffold2346_1_pt1 | contig 14247 bp, 14 predicted proteins | sample TARA_R110002096 | Tara Oceans TARA_R110002096 (sample SAMEA4397295) | marine metagenome | biome: Polar Biome; feature: [DCM] deep chlorophyll maximum layer (ENVO:01000326); material: water (ENVO:00002006), including particulate matter (ENVO:01000060) such as... | depth 35 m | reverse complement strand
ATCCGGCTATGCGACCTCACATTCGCCAACGAAAAGTGTTGGTGCGAAGGCTGTTGCTTCAGCCGAAACCGCCAGAGCCGCACGCGGCAAGCACGACGCTGAGGGAAGTAAGCAAAAGAACCGTACGTAATTTCATGATGTGTGCCCCGGTTTAGAAGTGATAGTTGATGCCGATACGTCCGACATGATTGCTGGAACCGCCGACCACTGTGCTGCTTCCCGCTGAAAAGCTGTCATCGGGCACGTCAACATAAAGATATTCCAGTTTCGCTGACCAGCGATCGTTAATTTTGCCTTCAACACCGACACCGCCTGTGAAACCGGCAACGATATCGTCGCCACTTCCAAAACCGGTAACGGATGCGTCACGGCGGGTGAAGGCCACACCTGCGGTGGCATAGACGAAGTAACGGCTGAAGGTATAACCACCGCGCAAGCGAACAGTAGACATCCAGTCTTCCTCAAAGCTGCCACTGGATGACTTGGCTTCGATATCCTGATAGGAAATGTCGGCTTCCACACCGGCCGCCCAGTTTGAACTGAACTGGTAATTATAACCGACCTGCGCACCAATGGTGAACCCACCGGCATCACCGGTCGGGCCTGGATTGGCAGGGATATTGTTGTCGAAATCAGCGGTTACGCCGCCAATGAGGCCACCAACATAGAATCCTGTCCAATTATAGACAGGGGCAGGATTGTACAGAGCTGGTGCCGGATAGGCTATCGGATCGGCTGCAAAGCCTGCACCCGCAACGGCCACTAAGAGCGTGGAACTCAGGAAAATCTGCTTAAGCATGGTGGTCTCCAAAAAATATTGGCAAATTCTATGCGCAGAACGATTTGAGAGTCAAACAGCGTGTGCAGACAGGCCAGTAACAATCGCGCGCTGTTGCAAATAGACCATCAGGAGGTCGTCAGGATCAGCAACAGAATTCCAGCCGTGATCAACACAGTGCCGATTGCCTCATACGGCCGCATGATTTCCCTGAAAAACAACAGACTGGCAGCAAATGAAAACACAACTTCAATCTGTCCGACCGCTTTCACCAGGACCGCCTTTTGCAGTGTCATTGCCGCAAACCAGCCGAAGGAGGCCAGGCCGCCGGCTATGCCGGCCAAGGCGCTGATCCGCCATGCGCTGAACAGGCGGCGGAGTTGTCCCGGCTCCCTGAGCGCCAGAAAGACACACATCACCAAAGCCTGAAACAGAGTGACAAAGGACAGGGTGACGGCGGCGCGCATCAGGAAGTCGCCGCCGGGCAGAGACAGGGAGGCTGCCCGGTACGAGACGCCTGCAATGGCAAAACAGGCTCCCGATGCAAGACCCAGAAATGCGGTCTTGTCGATCCAGTTGCGGCGGCTGATGACACCTGTAGGCAAGGACAAAAGGATCAGCCCGAGCAGGCTGACGCTGATGGCGAAGACGGCTTTGCCGGAAATCGTTTCGCTGAGCAGCACAAAACCCAGAATTGCGCTTTGAATGGTTTCTGTTTTGGACAGGATTGTGCCAACGGTGAAATTGCGGAAAGAAAACAGATTGAGCAGCAAGGCCGTTGCGGCGATCTGAGCCAGTCCGCCAATGCAGGCATAAGTGAAAAAGACGAAATCCGGAGTGGGCGGAGCTGTGTCGCGCAGCAGGCTGAGCCCGGCAACAATCAAGGCTGCAAGCGGAGCGGCGAACACAAAGCGTGCGGAGGTCGCGCCCCAGTTGCTCAACCGGGCCTTGAGATGTTTTTGCAGGACAGATCGCAGATTCTGCAGAAACGCAGCGGCGATTGAAAGAATGACCCATAGTTCCATCAGCGTCATTCAGCACGCAGCATTCGCCTCGTCAATTCGATTTGGTGAAGATACGTTTGCAACACTTGTACACAATGTGATGGAGGCGCTTGCGTGGATTGCCGGCCACTGCTATAGCCGCGCAGCTTTTGAACGATATCGAGTGTCATGTCACATCATTGCGTCATTGCCGGAAACCGACGACGACTGCTCGCATGCGCGTTGCGTGCATGCCTGATTGTGCGTCCTGCCGGTAATGGATCTTAAGGCCAGATCGGCCAACATCAAACCGCAGGACATCTACCTGACTGATACGACAGCGGTTTCAATTATGCTTTCCACACCTGATTATACACTTCACCTGCAAAGCCCGGCCGACGAGGCTGCAATTCTGGCCCTTCATGAGCGCACTTTCGGACCCGGCCGGTTTGCGCGCACCGCATTTCGCATCCGGGAAACGGCCGATACGGCCGGCGAGTTGTGTTTCATCGCCCGAAGCACAGCGAGCGGTAAAATGGTCGGTTCCGTTATTTTGAGCCATATCACCATTGGCGGCACACCGAGCCTGTTGCTGGGACCACTGACCGTAACACCGGAATACAAGAGCAGGGGCGCGGGGAAACTGTTGATGCGGCAATCCGTCGACAGCGCACGCGCCGGCGAATATCAATCGATTATTCTAGTAGGTGACGAGCCCTATTACGGGCCCTTCGGCTTTCGCGTCATTCCGCATGGACAGGTGAAGCTGCCCGGACCGGTGGATCCGGCCAGATTGCTCGCCTGCGTACTGACTGACGACGCGGCTCTGACTGCCGCAGGCGATGTCAAGGGGGCTCATCCGGGCTGAGGTTATTTATCGGCCTTCGCGATACCACATGGCGGATAACAGGCCGAGCAGGAGCGCAAGACCGAGCAGGCCGGCGAACAAAGGCAGCCGGTCAAGGCCGATCAGCCGGCTGGCATCATTCATCTGCAATCCCATCCAGCCGCTGCCGGACAATGCGCTGCCGCTACGCACCGGCAGCAGCCGGGGCAGAGTAAGACTATCGCTTCCGGCAGAAGCGAGCCGCACCACAGCGCCGCCTGTTTCGGCGGCAAGCGGGGCCAGCGCTTGCGTTGTGCTGAGAACATCGCGAAATTCCCGTGGATTGTCGGGTCCGACCTGGACAAGAGTTTCCCGTGTGCCATCGCTGATGCGATACAGACCCAGATCCTCGACCGGAACAGCGTTTTGCCAGATTCCCGGTTCCTGAAGCGCAAGCTGAGTGCTTTGCACGATGCCACGCGGAGATTCGATCTCAATGGTGAGATCGGGGCTTGTGTCCTGTAATTCTTCCAATGTCTGACGTTCGATCACCAGACGGCCATTCTCGGCAATTGCCGTCAGACGCTCTTCTTCCAGATCGGGCTCTTTCATGAGCCAGTGGGCAAGGCGGCGCAAGAGCTGAACATGGGGTCCGCCGCCCTCAAAACCACGAGCCCAGAGCCATGCTTGATCCGACAACATCAGTGCCAGACGCCCTTCGCCGTAGCGCGACAGCATCAGTAAGGGCCGCTCGCCGGCACCGGTCATGATGGTGTTGGTGCTGCCTTCAAACTCCGAGGGTGTCACATCGACCAGGCGGAACCAGCGGCTCCAGGCGGGTGGCTCCTGGTCCGCGCCGGGAAGGCCGCGGGTGACAGGGTGCCGCTTGCCAATTTCGCTGACGCGGGCATAGAACGGTTCTTCGACAACCGTGCCGGTGGGCTCAGCCGCCAGAATGGATGAGAGCGGGGTCTGAAACAGCGAATCTTCGCTGGAATAGCCGGGACCGGCGGCAAACATAACCGCGCCGCCACGAGCGACGTAACCGGCAATATTAAAGAAATACACCTGGGACAGAACGCCGAGACGCTCATAGCGGTCGAAGATAATCAGATCAAATTCGTCAATGCGCTCGGAAAACAATTCCCGTGTTGGAAAGGCAATCAGCGACAGTTCATTGATCGGTGTGCCGTCCTGTTTTTCCGGTGGCCGTAAAATCGTGAAATGTACCAGATCCACAGAAGCATCCGACTTCAGCAGATTGCGCCAGGTGCGTTCGCCGGCATTGGGTTTTCCGGAAATCAGCAGCACGCGGAGATTTTCCCGGATGCCCTCAACCTGCAGTAAAGCGGTGTTATTGATCTCGGTCAGCTCTCCCGGGATCGGTGCAAGCTGAAACTGAAACAGGTTCAGCCCGCCATGGGTAATGTCAATGGTCAACGGCACGGTAACGCCAACAGGGACAGAATAGGTGTCGATGATTTCGCCATCACGGCTGACGATCAGCGGCATTTCCGGGCGGGGGCCCGATCCGCCGGGCGCCCTGGTATCCTCAATGCGCAGACGCACGGTCTGGGTTTCATCGACAATGCCGAAGCGCGGTGCGCTTTCCAGAACCACCCTTATGTCGCGCTCATTTTCGCTGCCCGTCACAAGGCCATGGACCGGACCGGACAGGCCAAGTGCGCTGGAGTCTGCCGGAATGTCGTGAATCTGGCCGTCGGTGATGAAGAACGTTCCGGCCAGACGTTCGGGCGGGACGTCCCCCAATGCCTGTGTGAGGTTGGAGAACAAAGCTGTGCCGTCACTGCCTGCAGCGCGGCGCTCGCCGGCTTCAACAACGCGTATTTCAACATTATCAAGCGCGGACAGCCGTTCGCTCAAGGCCTGAAGCGCGGCTTCGGTCTGCTCCGTGCGGCCATCAAGGCTCTGGCTTTCGCTGCGGTCGACAACAATGGCAGCGATATTGGTGAGACGCTCGCGTTCCTCGCGCTCCACCACCGGATTTGCCAGGGCCAGAACCAGGGCCGCAAGAGCCAGGGTGCGAAGCGGCGCGCCGCGTAGCCGGAAAGCCAGAGCGGGCAGTACCAGAACCAGCGCTGTCAGAGCTGCAGCAATCAGCGCCCAGAGCGGGATCAAAGGTTCAAAGACAAGTGACCAACTCATATTTATTGCCCGAGCCGTTCGAGCAGAGCAGGCAGATGCACCTGATCGGCTTTATAATTTCCGGTCAGCGTATACATGGCGATATTGGCACCGGTGCGGAACGCCAATTCGCGCTGGCGCGGGTCGTTCGGCACTGTCGGCAGCAATGGCCGCCCATCAACGGACACCGCCCAGGCCGAAGCAAAATCATTGGCGGTTATGAGTATGGAGGACACGCCGTCGGTGCCGCGGCTTTCGGTGCTGCCATCCTGATTGCGCGCTTCAACCCAGAGCGGACTGCCGAGATACCGGCCGGGAAAAACCGACAGCAGAAAGAAGGATTTGGTCAGGACATGCCCCATCGGTACCGGCTCAAGCGGCGGTACATCAAGACTGGCCAGCATGTTGCGCAATTTGAGGCTGGCCGGAGTTGCGCCAAAGCCCGTGCTACCTGCGGCTGACAATTGATCGCGGGTGTCGAACAGCACAGATCCGCCCTGTTTCATGAAGGCATCGATCCGCGCCATGGTTTCCTCGCTGGGCAGTTCAGACTCCGGATCTATTGGCCAGTAAATCAGAGGATAGAAGGCCAGTTCGTCGGTTTCAGGATTGAGGCCGCGCGGATAGGCCGGCTCCAGAGAGGTGCGGCTGGCCAGAAACTGGCTGAGGCCTGACAGGCCCTGGCGGGAAATATCGTCAATCTCCGCATTGCCGGTGATGATATAGGCCAGCCGGGTTTCGTTGGCGTCTTCCATTGCGCGCTGCAGGGCGGCCGTCTCATCGGCCGGCGCAGCATTCTGGGCGTAGCCATGCTCGGCGTAGAGCAGACCGGCGACTGTCACGGCAACCAGCAATCCGCTTGCGGCACTGCGCATGCCGGGTTTGCCCCGGAACAGGCGGACAAAAACGCCCTGCATCAGCAGCACTGCCAGTGCATCAGCCAGCAACAGCACCAGGGCAAGGGTGAAGATGGCGGGTTTCAGATCGATGGTGGTGGCAGGTGCAAAATCCATCCGTGCCACCGTGGCAAGGTCGGTGGCGTCAAATTCGGTCAGAGTGACGTCGCCTTCGAAGACATTCAGGGCACGGTATCGTTCCGGGACACCATAAAAGCCGGGCGGATTATCCGGGGTCGCCATGACAGCACCGGATGCCGCTATGGCTTTCACCGAATTTTCAGGCGTAATGAGCAGGCCCGCGGCGCTCAAGGTCTGGAACGGCATGAATTGGGCGTTCTGGGTGGCGTTGGACAATTCGATACTGCTGGCGGTCTCCTGAACCCGCGCCAGCGGAAGTGTCGCCCGCAGCATATCCACAAACAGACCTGACAATGGCAGATCCGACCAGTTTGTATCTGCCGTGACATGGAACAGCACCAGCCAGCCATTGCCCATCTGTCTGGCGGTTACCAGTGGCGTACCGTCTTCCAGATAGGCCCAGGTGCGGTCTGACAGGCCGGCATCCGGTTCGGCCAGAACCTGTTGGCGGACTGTGGTTTCCGCCTGTATCTGCTCGTTCAACGGAATATCGGCAAATGGGCTTTGCTCAGAAAAGCCGGCGAGTTGCTGTGGTGTTTCCCATGACAGGCTGCCGCCGAGTATCCGGCCGCCGGAGCGCAAAGCTACCGGGACAAGCCCGTCTTCCGCAGAGGCAAGGCGCGGACCGGCAAAGCGAATGACGAGACCACCAGCATTGATGAAATTTTCCAGTTGTTGTCCGGCGTCACCGAGCAATGTTCCGACATCGGTCATGACGATGACGGATACGCCCTCATTGATGAAAGCCTCGATAGAGGTTGCAATATTGGCACCTGCCTCGATCCGCAGATCAGCATAAGGACCAAGGGCGCGGCGCACATAATAGGCAGGTGACAGCAAGGGCTGGGCGGCTTCCGCGCCTTCGCCGGAGAGAATGCCAACCACTTTGCGGCGAAATCTGTCATCAAGCAATTGAACGCCGGCAGCGGTGCCGCTGCCCGTTACTTCGATGCGCGCGATATCGTTGCGCAATTCAGTTGGTAAATCGAGGGTCGTCTCAGCGCGCGCGCTGTCTTCCTCGAAGGTCAGTTCGGAGGTTGCAATGAGCCGGTTCTGCAGATCAAACGCCTGCACCAGTCTGCTGTCCTGGCCGGTGATATCCAGGCGGTTGGCAGAAACCGTCATATCGTCGACACCATTGACCGGCGGGTTGAGCGCCAGCAATGGCTTGCTCTGCTGCAACAGGATCACCGGAAGATTGCTGTCGTTCAATGCGCTCAGGAATGATTGATCGCCGGGCGCGGCCACTCCGGTCTGCTGTGGTGTTGCCAGTTTGTCGGAAATCCAGACAATCTGCGCGATATCGGCACCGGCCCTGCTGGCCAGAAAGGCACTGATATGGCTGGCCAGCCGCGCTCTGTCCAACGGCAAAGCCTGTGGCTCAAGCGCCTGGGCCAGGCTGCGGGCCTCGGCCGGAGAGCGCAGTTGCGGCGGCGGCGCAGTGACGGCACCGGTATAGTCTCCTGCTGCAGCGATGGCAGGGACCAGAGCGATGAGGAAATCATTTTCGGCGGCGGCATCGATCAGCCGGTTTACCGCCGCCATGCGCGCAGTCCAATCCGGCGCAGAGGCAAAGCCATTATCGACGATAATCAAACTGTTGCCCGCAAGCGGGGCGCGGTTTTCATCGGGCTGCCACAGTGGGCCAGCCAGTGCCAGAATGATTGCAGCCGCAAGGGCGAGACGAATGGCGGTCAGCCACCAGGGGCTGTGCGCCGGAGTTTCGTCGGGCTTGATAATGTCCAGCAACAGGCGGGTGGGGGGAAACTGCACAATGCGGGGTTTGGGGGGTGTCAGGCGCAGAAGCCACCAGATTGCAGGCAGCAGCAGCAGCGCGGTGAGGATCAACGGGGTTGCAAAAGCAAGTGGCATTCAGATCGCCCCGCCGATCTGTTCCGACGGCAGCGCATCGGCGGTGCCGTCATCGGTCAGACGCGTGTAAAGCGCCATCAGCGCCTCGCTGACCGGCCGATCGGTGTGGTGAATGGCAAAGGTCCAGCCCATTTTTCGGCAGAAGGCCTGCAAACGGGAACGGCGTTCTGCCAGGCGTGCCTGATAGGCCGCGCGATACACTTCTGCGCGCCCGGCGGTGAGTTTCAGACCGCTTTCCGCCTCACTGAACTGAACGCGCCCGGTGAAAGGAAAGCTTTCTTCAATCGGATCATTGATCTGTACCAGATGGCCGCGTGCGCCCAGCGCTGAAAGCCGTGCAATTCCTGCACTGACATCCTCAACAGAATCCAGAAAATCACTGAATACAACCACATCGGTAAACCGTTTGGGCGCAGCGCCGACGGGCAGGGCGGTCGGATCTTTGAGGGTGCCGAGAATATTGGCAATGGCTTCCGCTGCCTTGCGGTCGGCGCGTGCCGGCATGGTTCCCAGCAGGCCGACCCGTTCGCCGCTGCGGGTCAGAACAATCGCAAGGGCCAGGGTCAGCAACAGGGCGCGATCGCGTTTGGCAGTATCGGACAGATGCGAACAATAGGCCATTGATCCGGTCAGATCCGGCCACAGCCAGACAGTATGAGCCGCTTCCCACTCGCGCTCGCGTATCTGCAGTTCTTCCTGATTGGCGGAGCGGCGCCAATCAATCCGGGTTGCCGGCTCGCCATAGGTGTAAGGCCGGAACTGCCAAAAATCCTCGCCCGGGCCCGATTTGCGCCGTCCGTGCAGCCCCAGCGCTATGGTGTTGGCAATGCGCTCGGCGGCGACCAGAATATCCGGCAGAACATCCGCAACTTCGCGCGCCGCGTGAATCTGCAAGTCAGCATCGGGTGGTGTGCCGGCTGAATCAGTTTGTCGGGATGTCGGCCACAACATGGCTCAGCACTCACCTGACCTGGTAAAAGACCAATGGGTTGCACATGCCTTGCAGTGATGGCGCCGCTCTCTCAAAGATGTGTCTCGACAAGATCTGCAATCAATTTACGAACAGTGATGCCGTCCGCCCGCGCGGCAAAGGTCACCGCCATGCGGTGCTGCAGAACCGGCCCGGCCAGAGCGATAATATCGTCCATCGAGGGAGCGAGGCGACCATCAAGCAGGGCGCGGGCGCGGCAGGTCAGCATCAGCGCCTGTCCGGCACGCGGGCCGGGACCCCAGGCGATATGCCGGGTCAGGCCGTCTTCATCATTGCCCTCGGGGCGCGCGGCCCGCACCAGCGCCAGAATGGCGTCGACAATTTTTTCACCAACCGGAATGCTGCGCACCAGCGCCTGCATGTCCAGCAGGCCTTCAGGCGACAGCACGGCGTGCGGCCTCGCGTCCAGTGAACCGGTGGTTTCAAGCAGAATCTGACGCTCGGCATCAAGTTCCGGATAGAGCACGTCGATCTGCATCAAAAACCGGTCAAGCTGTGCCTCCGGCAACGGATAGGTGCCTTCCTGCTCCAGCGGGTTCTGGGTTGCCAATACGTGAAACGGCGCCGGCAGATCAAACCGCTCTCCGGCGATGGTGACGTGATATTCCTGCATCGCCTGCAGCAATGCCGATTGCGTGCGCGGGCTGGCACGGTTGATTTCGTCGGCCATCAGCAACTGGCCGAAAATGGGCCCCTTGATGAAGCGGAAATTGCGGCTGCCATCATTGCCCTGTTCCAGCACTTCAGAGCCAAGAATGTCGGAGGGCATCAGATCGGGCGTAAACTGTATGCGTCTTGCGTCCAGGCCAAGAACAATGCTCATTGTGTCGACAAGTTTGGTTTTGGCAAGGCCGGGCACGCCAACCAGCAGACCGTGGCCGCCGGCCAGAACCGTGGTCAGGGCCTGCTCCACCACATCGGCCTGTCCGTAGATGACTTTGCCAATGGCAGTTTTGACATCCTGCAGGACTTCGGCAGCCTCGTCGGCCCGCACGACAATGTCAGATGGTTCAGCACTCGCCGGCGCTGTGGCTGTTTCGCTCATGGCATCCCCTTTGGCACGCAGTATTAGCCCGCGATATTGGCCTGCATCTTGGGCGAAACCAAGACAGGCGTCGAGGGCTTAAATATTACAAATTGGCAGGAAATATGTTGCCTGTTTTTGCATGTTTAGCCAAGGCTGCATAGATTGGCTACATAGATTGAGAGTGCTCGACTGACGAGAAAGAGGACGCAGTGGCAGAAACAGGGAACATGGGGCTGGGCAAGACCGAACGGCAGGCACGCTATGACAATATTCTGCGCGCGGCCAATCATCATGGCAAACGCGGTATGCCGCCGGTGGACAGTTGGAACCCGCCATTTTGCGGCGATCTGGATATGCGCATCGCGCGCGATGGCATCTGGTTTTACATGGGCACGCCAATTGGCCGGATGCCCCTGGTCAAACTGTTTTCATCGGTTTTGCGCCATGATGACGATGGCCGCTACCTACTGGTCACACCGGTGGAAAAGGTTGGACTTCAGGTTGAGGACGTTCCCTTTATCGGTGTTGAACTGGACAGGATATGCCAGGAAGACGGCAGCGATGCGCTGGTTCTGCGCACCAATGTCGATGATGTGGTGGTGATTTCACAGGACCATCCGCTGCGGTTCCAGATTGATGCTGAAACCGGCGGCCTGACGCCCTATTGCCTGATCCGCGGGCGGCTGGAAGCGCGGCTTGGCCGGCCATTGCTGTACCAATTGGCCGATTTGGGCGAAGAGGCCGAGATTGATGGGGAAAACTGGTTTGGCGTTAGAAGTTGTGGCCGGTTTTTCGCCATGATGCTGATGGCGGATCTGACCCGCGCCATGGAAAACAGTCCCTCGTGACGGATATGACAGCGCCATCCGCAGGCAAGATGACGGACCCAGTGCTGGCTGAATTTCGCAGGCGGTTCTCAGCGACTTTCGGCCCCGGCCGGCCACGGCTGGAAACCGGGGATCACATGCTTGATCTGCAGCGGCCACTGCCGCCGCAACTGCTCAAACCTGCAGCTGTTCTGATTCCCATCGTGCAGCATGTGGACGGGGCGACAGTGCTGCTGACCCATCGCACCGAAACCCTGTCATCCCATGCCGGGCAGATCGCCTTTCCAGGCGGTAGAACCGATGCGGCAGACGCATTTTCGCCGTTGACTGCGCTGCGTGAAGCGCAGGAGGAAATCGGGCTGGAACCACGAAAAGTTCATCTGTTGGGCAAAATGCACCCCTATGCAACCGGCAGCGGCTATGACATCACTCCTGTTGTCGGACTGGTGAAGCCGCCTTTGAAACTGTTTGCCAACCCCGATGAGGTGAATGCAATATTCGAAGTTCCCCTGGCTTTCCTGATGACCGGCAGTAATTATCAGAAGCTGGAACTGGAATGGAAGGGGGCAATGCGACAGACATATGCAATTCCCTATCAAGAGCACTATATCTGGGGCGTCACCGCCGGAATTCTTAAAACTCTTTACGAGACCCTGTATCCATCATGACTCGATTCTATCTGACTTATGCAATTATGTTCCTGGTGCCCTTTGCGCTTTACGTATCCTATATTTATTTCAGTATGGGCCGGACGGCGATCCGTGAAAGCCTGACTGTCAAGGCGCTTGGCTGGCTGTCGGTCATAGGGGCGGGATTGACTGTGGTGGTGATTGTGGTGCTGACCAATTATACCGGCTTTTCCGCTGACGGGGTCTATCAGCCGGCCCGTTTTGAAGATGGCCAATTGCTGCCAGGCAATATCGTGAAACCGGAACAAACCACACCGGAGTAGGTTGTGACCAGGTGGGAGAGCTATAAAGTCCTGTTCCAGGAAGCATTTCTGCACGACCAGCAACTTTGCAGATTGATGCAGGCGCTGGGCGGCAGCGCAGACCAAGTGCGGGTTGTTGGCGGGGCGGTGCGCAACGCGCTGCGTGGGCTTGCGGTGAGTGATCTGGACCTTGCCTGTGTCCATCAACCGAATGAGGTTATGAAACGGGCCGCTGCTGCCGGTTTTAAGACCGTCCCGACCGGAATAGCCCATGGTACTGTCACCGTTGTCGGCAATGGCACAAAATATGAAGTCACAACCTTGCGCGAGGACATTGAGACCGATGGCCGCCGCGCCATTGTGCGCTTTGGCACCGACTGGCAGCGCGACATGGAGCGCCGGGATTTCACCATGAATGCGCTGAGCGTGGATCGTGAAGGCGTGTTGCATGATCTGGTGGCGGGACTGGATGATTGCCTGCACGGCCGGGTGCGCTTCATCGGCACCGCGCGCCAGCGCATCGCGGAAGATGCCTTGCGGATTTTGCGGTTTTTCCGCTTCTCTGCCCATTTTGGAGAAGGCATGCCGGATGCAGATGGGCTTGCTGCAGCGCAGGGCAATTTGCAATTGCTGGACAAATTATCGGTGGAGCGCATTCAGCGCGAAATCAAAAAACTGCTGTCTGCACCGCGGCCGGAGCAACTCAGCACGGTGATGAAAGCGGCAAGTGCTGTGCTGGCGCAGCTTCATCTGGGCGTGGAGGGTGCGGATTTTACTGCTCTGGCGAAATGTGACCGTGTCGACTGGTCCTTGCGGGCTGTGGTGTTGTGGAAACAGCGCACAGACAGACTGGTGCAAACGGTCCGGGATTTGAAGTTCTCCAAAGCCGAGATCGGCCGAATTGAAACTTTATCCGCAGCCGTGAAATTTCTGGATCAACGCGATCTTGACGATGCTTTTCAGATCCGCCTTGCAGCCTATCATTTCGGACCGGATGTGGCCGATGAGGCGGCCTATCTGGCGAGCCGGTCTGTTGCTAATTCTGATAAGCAATATGAGGCCTGGACGAAGCCGTTGAAAGACTGGCAGGTTCCGGTTTTTCCTGTGAAAGCTGCCGATTTGAAGCAGCACGGCCTGAAGCCAGGCCCGGAAATGGGCCGGTGTCTGAAAGCCCTGGAGAGGATCTGGATCGAGGGTCAATTTGGACCCTCGCGAGACTCACTTCTGGAGAAGATGACGTTATCATTGAAGAAGGAGAGCCATGATGGCTGACTTTGAAATTGTGTTCAGCGAAGGGGACAGTAAGGGCGTTTTCTCACTCTTTGCGCTAAAGGACGGTCATGACAGCCCGGTGAAATCCGGTGAAATGACCGTCTCCAAAGCCGGTGAAACAATCTGGATTATAGATCATACCGGAGTTGATGATGAAATGAAGGGGACCGGCGCCGCCGTTGCACTGGTGAAGCGCGGCGTGGAGCTGGCGCGCGAACGCGGCCTGAAAATCATTCCGCTTTGTCCCTACGCAAAAGTTCAGTTTCAAAGATACAGCGAATATCAGGATGTTCTGAAAAGATGATTGGTGCTCTGGCTCAGGATACATGATTGTTCGCGCGCCGCTTTTGGCGGAATGCGAAGCCCTGTCCGATCTGTGCCTGCGCTCCAAAGCTCATTGGGGTTATGACGACGCCTTTCTTGCAGCTTGCCGGGAAGAGCTGACCGTCACTGCGGCGATGATACAAAGCTCCGCGATGGCCGTGGCTGAACGTGATGGCGCGGTGTGCGGGCTGGTCCAGTTGGATATGACACCGCCAGAAGCGGTTCTGGAAAAGATTTTCGTGGCGCCAGAGGCGATCGGCAATGGCATCGGCAATGCCCTGTTTCAGTGGGCGGTGACGATGGCGAAAGACGCCGGAGCGGGCAGCTTTACGATTGACAGCGATCCGAATGCGGTAGCGTTTTACCGGCATATGGGTGCCGTTGTGATCGGCTCCTCGCCATCCGGGTCGATACCGGGGCGCGCGCTGCCGAAGATGCGATATGTGATTGAGCGCTCAATCTGATATGGTCAACCATTGCCGACCTGTCGGAATGATTATTCCGGTAAAGGGCCGTGGCCCTCATTCAGAGGCAACAGGGTTTCCGCGATCAGCTCGCGCAACCATCTATGGGCCGGGTTGGCTGTCGAACGTTTGTGCCAGATCATGTGAATCAGAGGCGGATCAATCGGCATTGGTGGACGGTAAATCTGCAACCCCGCCTTTGGTGCAATATAACGCGCCAGCTGTTCGGGGATGAGAGCGATCAGGTCGGATTCGCTGACTGCACGGTAGACGCCCGAGAATACCGGCATGGTCATCCTCACCGGCCGGGTGCGGCCAACTCAATTCCTGGCGTTGATGCTTTTGAATGGCTCCGCACCCATTATACCGCCCTGCTCAATGCGGCTCAGAGCGGTGGAAGCCTGTCGGTGGTCGACAGTGTTGCGCCGCCCAATTCAGGCCCGCGCCGGCATATTCATCATGATGCCGATGAGACCTTTGTGACACTCACAGGCGATGCTGAATTCTGGATCGAAAGTGACAGTTTGATCTGCGGCCCCGGCGCGGCCGCATTTGTGCCACGCGGCAAATTGCCATTTTGCTCTCACTGTTGTTGTAGTCGTGATTCTAGTCCCCGGAATTGCCAAGGCCATCAGCGGCAGCGGTGAGACACTTGCCAAAGTCGGGTCAGTCCTCGCGGCCCTGTCGATTCCGCACCATTGCAGGAATTGGCAGAGCTTTCTGCCGCGATTTCCAGACACGGTTTTGTCACGCAACTACACACAATGGTG
>TARA_R110002096_G_scaffold5085_13_pt1 | contig 14271 bp, 9 predicted proteins | sample TARA_R110002096 | Tara Oceans TARA_R110002096 (sample SAMEA4397295) | marine metagenome | biome: Polar Biome; feature: [DCM] deep chlorophyll maximum layer (ENVO:01000326); material: water (ENVO:00002006), including particulate matter (ENVO:01000060) such as... | depth 35 m | reverse complement strand
GCAATGGGTGCATGCCTGGTTGCAGCGGTAGCCGAGATTTGCCTGCAGCGTGTGCAAACCGCCACGCGCGATCGCGGGGAATGCCGGCAGGCCCTGGAGGCCTGCGCGCGGGGAGAATTTCAGCGGTATCGGTGCACTCATCTTCAGGTACTTGCGGGGCCTGCTCTCGGGTTTCGCTTCCCAATGCGGTTTCCGGTGCGCTGTCGCGCAATCGGCGACGACAAGAAACCACGCGGGAACCACAAAAGATTCGGCCCGAGCTTAACCGATTACACCGGCATCGGTCTCGCGCGATGCCCGTCGATCGGGAAACCGCGGATGAATTCGCCCGCCCCACTGGCGCAACGTGAACGTGCAAGCTAGAATTGCGCCCTTGCTGGGGCCGTAGCTCAGATGGGAGAGCGTCGCGTTCGCAATGCGAAGGTCGGGGGTTCGATTCCCCCCGGCTCCACCAATAGCCTTTAACAATCAGTCGGTTAAAGGCGAAATTCCTGATTCCCCACAAATACACCAACAAAACGGAAACGGTGCTTTTCTGCAGGGAGGATTGGCCGCCGCGCGTCCATGTGCGGCGGTATCCTCGTCGATGTCTACCCGATCGGGCCCCACATGTCGCAGCGCAGCTGGCGACGGTCCTCGTCGGTTAATAGCGCAAAAGTGAATTCCACGCCGGCCGCCGCCTCGATTTCGTTGGCAGCATCAAGGATCTCGTTCGCTGCTCTCAGGGCTGCGCACGTGTGTGCATCGGTGTCGACCGCGATCGTCTCCGTGATTTCCATGTTTCTGATCGCGTGCAGCATGGCGTGGATCGCGTGTTGCGCTTCGTAGAGCTTGCCGAGCGCCATCAGCATGCCCGACGAACCCGGGTTAGCTGGCTCGTTGTCGCTCTCATCGTCGCCGTCCCCGTCGATGTCGCGACGTATCGCCCCTACCGCCATCGTAAGATCGTCGGGATCGACCCCCTTCACGAGCACGAGCGCCTCCAGGCGGTCCCCCTCGTCGAACTCGCCCTTTTTGAGCAGGTCATACAGCCGCCAGCGAGCGGTAGCGGCCTCGCTGGCAAGTTCGTAGGCGCGATCGATGTGTTCCAGAATTTCGGATTTGTTTGGCATGGGAATGCCTCCTACAAGGCTTTCTACGGCCTTGAATTGGGGTGGCAGGTAGTTAGAAAGCGCTGTAGGAACGCCCGGCTTATTTCCCCTAGGGGTGTTTTATTCAGCACGCTACCCGCCAATGGCAAATTACGGGCACAAAAAAAGCAACTATTTCGGGTGTTGCTATTGCGCCCGCCTACACAAGGGTTTCTACGCCCTTGAATTGAGCATAGCCCGGCGCCGGGGAATTGCAACGTGCGATCACCGGTCGTGCGGTGCGACCGGTGATCGCCAGTAAAAAAACCGGTGCCAGCGAGGAACCGGTTTATCGAGTCAGAGTAAGAATGCGGTACCGCGCGGTAACCGCATTCCGAGAACCCTGGTGGGGTCGTGCGTGACGACCCCACCAAAAACCCTCGTGGAGGGGGCCGCAAATCAACTTCGAAGCCTGACGAAATTGATTCCGAGTCACGCGATCTTCTGGCGGTCGTTCGCGGCGACCGCCAGAAGAACGGGACCGCCCCGTGGTCGTCGTGCTCGACCGCGGGCTACATCAGCGCGACTTCATGCACTGAACCACATCACCAGCGCCGCACGTTCACCACGAGTAACAGGCTTCACGCGATGCAGGCACGTCGACGGGAAGAACGTAGCGATGCCTCGCCCGCGAGGCGCCGTCACCGTTCTATCGCCCAGCGGCTGCATAATCTCCATGTCGCCCCCGGCGTAGTCGTCCGGATCCGTGAGTTGAACCGTACAGCTCAACGTGCGGTCGGTGCGGCCCTGCTCGTCCACGTGCCAGTCGAAATGATCCCCCGTCGTGTATTTCGCCACGATCGGCGGCTCGGACGCGCGGAGCGGCCCCGCGTGTAATTCTTCCCTCGCAGCGCGCAGCGCAGGCCCGAGCTTTTCGAGTATCCAGGATAAATCGCCGCTCAACGTCGCCTGTTCGCATCGGCGGTGCTGCTCGTTACGTTCTCCGCCGTACAGGAGGCCGGGCGCGTAGGCGCCGCGCTCCGCCAGGACGCGATCACATTGCTCCCCGGTCAACACGGCGACGCTGAATGTCCAAGGGTGAATCGCGTTCGCCAGCATCGCCCCCATGCGCGCGAACACGTCGCGGTACGTCCCCGGTACGGTCTGACGCCACAACATGGCGCTCTCATACCAGTTCGTCCGGGTCGGGTGAGTCTGCCAGCGCCAGCAACACGGATCCGCAATTGCGATCCAAACGGGAACACCCAGCGCGCCGGCGAGATGCGCGACACTGGTGTCGACAGCGATCACAAGATCCAAACCGGCGACAACACGGGCAGTCGCTGCAAAATCCGTCAGTGGCACCGGTGACGGCGCGATCCAATCCGGGCGATCGTCATCGCGTTGCATCAGCGATATAAAGTTCACCCCATCGACCTGCAGCGCTTCGAGTTCCGATGGTTCCGATGAACGAAAAGCGTCGGTTTCATTCGCCGGACTGCCCGCCCAGACAACGCCGACATTGAACCCGGGGATCTCGATGGGATCCGCGTGCAGGTAGCCGCCTGGCTGCCCATAGCCCGCGCCGAGTGTCGCGATCATGGCGAAGGGGTAGGTGTAGGCATCCGCGGCGAGCAGCGCCTGATCGATCGCCGTGGTCGGGAACGTCTCATACTGCGACAACAGGCCTCGCAACGCGGGATACGTAACCACGATCAATCGATCGCACCGCTCCGCGGCGAGCGGCAGGTATCTCGCGTACTGAAGGCAATCGCCGAACCCCTCGACTAGCGCGACGACGAGCACGGGAACGTGGGCGCCGTCCCATTGTGGAACGTCACCGCCAGGCGCGGGGAGCACGTCCGCGCCGATCTTCCCCTCGATGAACGCAGAGTAATCACGGGCTATCGCCTCGAACCCGGAGAGGTCTCCGTTTCTGATTTGAGTAAACCCGGGGAGAACGTCGCCAGATGGTCGCTGCTTTTTCGTTCTGGCGACACTGGCGCCACGCATCGCGATCTGGTTTTCAATATCCGACAACGCAATCCGCGCGTCGTTGCTGGCAGGATCGAGCGCTACCGCGCGACGAGCGCACCGCCGGGCAGCGTCGAGATCATTTGCCGCCTCGTGTGCCTTCGCGGTGACGAGGAGTGTTTCAAGCGAAGCGGGGAGCGTTTCCAGTATGTCCAGCGCTTCGCCGTCATGCCCGCCGGCCACGAGCATATACGCGAGAACGCGGCGCAACATCTCGTTGTCGGGATCCTCGCAGTCCGCGCGCTGTAACAGCGTTATGGCTTCGTCGATTTCCCCGTCCCCGAATTTTCGGGCCGCTTCCGCGATCAATTGCATCGCGTCTACGCTCCTCGGTGCCTCGCTATTTCGCAAACCAAGGCCGGCCGCGCGGTTCAGTGCCGCCGCCGGCTTTCGCGGTTTTTCGCATCGCGGGGCACTCACGAATTATCCCCGTTCGAGGTTAGGACGCGGCGAACTTCAGCAACTTGATTGCATCGAAGTTGCGCACGTCGCCGGCCGTCCGTTTCGTCGTGTAAAACTTCACCTTGCCTTTCGTGGTGAGGTTATCGCGCAGAATGCGAATGCCGGTCGTGTGATCCCAGATGCCATAACCCTGCATGAAGTCACCGAATGCAATCGAGAACGAATCAGACCCGACCGCGGGCATATTCTCGGCCAGGACGACTTCATGCCCCAGCAGCAGCGGGCGCCCTCCTTCGGTCAAGCTGTCCAGCCACATGTAACGGCCGTCCGCATCTTTCAGCTTCCGCACCACGCGCGCTGTCGTGCGCCTCATCAGCCATTTCGCGTTCGGGAGAAACTCGGGCTTGAGGCTCAGCGACAAGTCGATCAGGGCGTCCGGGTCACTCGCTCCGCCGGATATGGTCGGAAACGCCCCGGCCGCGCCGACAGGGAAGTATTGCAACTTGCCCCACGCGCGCGCGTCGTCCTCTTCGGTGGTCGCTGTCCCGCTGTAGTCGAGGAACCCGCGCGGCTGACTCACGCCGGTGCCGCTGACGAACGCCGCGTTTTCATCGCGGATGAGTTTGCCCGCGATTTTCAGCGTTAACCACAGCTCGACGTTGAAGGAAGCATCGTCGAGAAGCTTCTGTGTGACGATCGGCATCGCGTACTGTTCGCGCATGTAAATCGATTGAAGCCCAACATCCGGCGACGCAGTTTCCGGCCGCTCGTCGGTTTCCCCGACCCAGCCACCGGTGGTCGCGTCGTCGGTATCGATCGGCAGTTCGATCGCATCCGTATTGAGACTATCGACGGACGCAATCGAGCGCATCGGGCTTGTCTCGAAGATCCGCGAAAGCACGTTCATTGAGAAGCGCGGCGGCGTCCAGAATCCACCATCCGGATCGCTGCCGACCTGCATGGCCGCGCGGTAATCGTTTGCAATCGCTTGGCCGTACCGCAGGTACATCGGGAATGCCTCGGCGTAATCCCTCAGTGCCCCGTCATCGACGACGGCAGCTTCGGGGGCACAGCGTTGCGCTCGCGCGAAGAATGCCCGGGTGGCTTGTTCGAGGCGCGGGTCATCATCATCGCGAGGTCCGCCGCCCATGCCGCCGCGGGCGATTTTTTTGATTACATCGTCGAGGTCTGCGCTCAAGTCGTCGACCTTTTGATCGTGTTTGGCACGGAATTCCGCGAACGCCTGGTTGAGATCCTGAGCGATCTGCTTGAGATCGGACGGTTGCGGTCCAGCGAACGCAATCACGTTGTTACGGGGTTGGAGTTGCATTGAATATTCCTCGTCAGTCGGCGCAACCGCGAGGTTTAGCTCGCCCAGGTCGCGCATAAAGTTACATCCGCAGTAGCGGACAAAATTTCATGCTGACCTGAGCTGCATCTACGAAGGCGATCATGCTTGCCGGCATCACACCGGCCGCGGCGCGAACATCTCGCACGCACCGCGCAATCGCAATCGTCAGTGGCGAACCGTACAGCGTCGCACCGCACGGCCACTCAGGGTTCGAGCGTCTCGGTGTGCAACATCGCGCAGCACACGTCATCGACGGTCGAGGGTTTGATCGTACTCTCACTATCGATCGAGTCAAGCGTGCCCGGCAACGTCGCCGCGCGTAATCAACTGCACGCCCATTGCCGACAGCATCCGCCCGAGCTCGGCCGGCCCGCGTTCGTTTTGCAGTTCCACGATCCCGATGGTGAACGCGGCCAGGTGAAGCGCGTCGACCGGCAATCCGTGTCCTGCCGCTTCACGAATGTGCGCCCGTAGCAATTCCTCGGCAGTGTCGAGTATCTCGGTTTCGGGCATGGTGCTGAGCGCTTCGATAATTTCGGCTCGTGTCGTCATTTCGGTTTACTCCTCGTTTTGCCGGCGACGATTGCCGCCTCGCGTCGGGACATTCCTGCTGCACGTAGTTTTCGCTCGCGCTCGCGCTTCATGAGCGCCAGGTCCTGGTCGCCGATTCCGAAAAAGCGGCGGATTTTTCTGAAAATTCTGGTCATTCGTCGAACCTTTTTTGTTACGGTCGCGCGGGCGAATTGTTACGGTTTAAAAAATGAAACTTTGGCAGGCGGTCTAGAGATTTGACGCTGCAGGGATTGCCTCCCCCCTACCCCTCGTGCGCCTGACGTTCGACGCGTCATTGGCAAAAGTTCGTCGTGAACACGGTATCCGCTAGCACCGGATTGGATACGAGCTCCGCCAGGTCATCGCGCGGCCAGTCGGCCAGGTACTCCATAACCGCAGGCAATGTGTCCCCAACATCGCGACCGTGGCGGTTGATCACTTCGGCGAAAAGCGAGCGAAGCGGCTCATCCCCGTGATCGTGATCCGCTTCGGTCTCGGGTGGCGCCTCATCTACAGCCGCGGTGCGGGTTTCGCCGAAGGGGATCACGCTTGGATAGTTGTGATCCTCTTGGCCGCGAAGGGGATCATATTCAAGCGGACCCTGATCCCCTTCAGTGAAAGCCTTGCGTGGCGAGGCTTTCGGCGTTCCAGTGCCACCAAGGGGATCACGCTCAACAGTTTGATCCCCTTCAGGCAGCATCCAACGCCACCCGCCTTGGAAGTTTGCCTTCTCGGAAATCACACCGAGATCCTTTTTCGCTCGCTTCACCGTCGGCCATGAGTGCCCAGCATCCCGTGCCAGTCGTTGCAAGTCTTTCGTCGCTATCGGGCCGTCGGCGAGCTCGGTCCTCAACCACCACGCCGCATCATCACGCTCGGTCGCAGCGTCGTCGCTTTCGCACGTTGCAAAGATGTCATTCGCTGAGCCTTCAAGCGGTCGCCCCCATTCCACGCGCGAACCGATGATCCCCGGCTCAATCTCACTGAACGAGATGGTGTATTCATACCCGCCCCCGTCGGGCCCGATGTTGCTCTTGATTCGCGCAAGGGTGTTCGGTTCGCCTTCCTCTGCCGCCTTTCCCGTGCCAAGAACAATCCGAGCCAGGGCGCCATATGCAAGCGAACCGGTTACGCGTTCCAGCGCATCGCGCCCGCTCGTCCCTTTGCTGAAATGTGTGATCCCGAGTATCGCGATTTTCCGGCGAGCGCCGAGATCGACCAGCGGTTGCAGGTCCCGCCTGGTTGCACCGTTCTCGCCTGACGACGCTCTGACGGCCGAGACAATCGGATCCACAATCAGGAGCTTTACATCGTCGATACGGGCCAGCTCGCGCTCGAGCATCTCCATGTCCTTTGCCGGATCGAACGATCGTCGCCCCTCCGCCTCGTCCACGGCATCGATGAAGTAAATCAAATCGAGGTCCGCGCCCATCGCCATAAGCCTTGGCACGAGCGTTTCAGCCACTTGGTCCTCACCTGACCAGATCACAACGGCGCCCTTTTCTGCCCGGGACCCGTCCGGCCAGACGCCCCCAGCGCTTCTAATCGCGGCGAATGACTCTGCGATCGTCGTCTTACCTGTACCCGCGCGCCCCGCGAGAATGTGCACCATTGATACCGCGAGGAAGCCACTCCATAGCCATTCAATGCGCTGTGGTTTGATGTCGCGAGCACGTAACAGCTGCACTTTATCGATGTGGGTTTGCGGCGTTTGCATCCATGCCAGGTCTATCTGCGCTGCCACGGCAGCCAGTCCGCGCAAACCCGCCAGGTCGTTGAAGTCACTTACGGCATCCGGGCGGCTGCGGCCAAAGTCGGGAACCGCCACGACCCCGCCCGCAGCCAGGGCCGCCGCTGTCGCCTTCGTTCGCCCCGGGTTCTGAGCCGTGGCCGCGTCGTCATCGGCGGCAATGAGGATCGCGACGCCCGGATACTTCGCGCGGATTGCGCGTGCTACGGGTTCGAGATTGCCCGCATTGAAAGCCACCGCGACTGCGTGGCCGCACGCTTCGTGAATCGTCGCACCGGTCGCGTATCCCTCGCACACGACGACCCGATCGGTGACGCGCCCGATCGCGTGGTATCTGCCCGCTACCGCCCCACCCGGGAGAAATCGTTTTGTACCGTCGGGACGGATTCGCTGAATGCTTGATAATGTCCCGTCGGACCCATGAACCGGCACCAGCAAATCGCCGGCATCCGCGCGCAGACCGTGTGCCTGGACATTTTTGCGGGCGAGATACGGGTGCTCGCCCACATCGGTAGCCGCGGCCTTCCATTGGCGACGCGCCTCCTCCCCTGCCGCGACCTTTACCCGTCGTTCCTCGTCGCGGCGCGCTTGTTTCGCGGCATCGATACGCGCGCGATGCTCGATACGTTCATCTGGCGTAAGCTCGCTCGATGCCTTTGCGCACCATGTGTGCTGCTCGCCCGTTTTCCACGAACCGAACGCGCCCGCGGCAACGCCATCGAGGTGCAGGACCAGCCACCCGTTCTTACTCCCGGACCGGTCGCCGTCGACGTGGAATCGCTGTAACGTCCCGTCGCCTACTATGTCTGCGTCCGTCGCGAGCCCAGCAGAAGCCATCGCCTGGCGAAATCGCTCGATGCTACTCATCTGGAAACCGCCGGCGATAAGCCCGCTCCGCCTCGATCGCGCGGCGTTTGGCGAAGCACTGATCGCAAAAATGGTGATGGGGTCTCCTGGGCTTGAACTGACGGGCGCACCCGCGGCAGATTTTGCTAGGTTTCTTGCTGACGGCGCGTTGTTGTTGCTGGCGGGCTGTGTCGGTAGAATCAGGGTTGCTGTCCAGGCATTCCCTACCTTCCGATGTGAGCCGCCGGCCTTCATGGTCGGCTGTGCTCATCATCTACGCCGCCTGGGCTTCGCCGCGCGCCCACCGCCATACGGTAGGGCGGGCCACTTGGTAGCGTTCCGCTACCTGCCGATCAGTGAGATATACATCCGGACCGTCTGCCAGTTCGGGCATGGCATTACCGGAGCACGCAGCCTCCCAACGGCGGAGATCCTTCTCGCGCCACCGGGTGCAACCTGCACCGAGTTTCACAGGGCTGGGAAATTTCACGTTCGCACCTCGCGTCTAAGAGCACCGCATAATTGCGGCGCATGACGAGATGTTACTTACGGGTTTGAAATAGCCTGGCTATGTCGCACGGCGGATTCTCAGAATTCGCTGCCGAAATGCGTCGTAGGTGATAACCTGCTGGTCAGCGTACACGTAGCGGGACGCCTTCAGATTTGCGGCGCCCTCCTCCCGCGGCGCCATATTTTCTCGTTCCATCTCCGAGTACAGCTCGGGCCATATTTCGGCAGGCGGTAGTGGATCGCCAAGCTCATCCGTGTGCGCAGCAAGGTTGGTTAGAATTTCACTAACCGTGTTTCTCGCCTCCGTATCGCTCCAACGCTTTTTGGCCCCTTTTTTTCCTCGTTGCGATTGCTCTCGCGAATGCTTCTCACCCATCGCCGCGTGCGGCTCCATTGCCAGCACGATCGCATTCTGGCGCTCGAGTAGCAGCTCGCGCCCGGTACTGATCACCGCGTCGGCGTCGACCCTTACGCTCCCACCCGATAGCAGCATTCTCCGGGATGCCAGCAGCGAGATCAGCCACAGCGCCGCCTTGTTCTCCAGTGAATTCAGCGCCGCCCGTGGGAATACCTCGCCTTTCCCGGGCGGGCGAGTTTCGTTTATCAGGGCGCGGATCAGATCCGGGTCACTCAGATACCACGCATCCTGCGCCGCCAAGTCGGACCGAGCATCTTCTATCAATGTATCGATAAGTCCCAGCAGGATGTCGCGACATTCGGGCAGATGGTTTTCGTTATATTTCAATAGCTCGGCGACGTGGTCGAATTCCGACGGTTCCACTAGTTTCCTATACGGTCGCTTACCCACGCTTGCGTCCCCGAATGGAAGTTACCGAACCCGCCCGGGCGGGCTTCCCGAGAAACCGTGCCCATTCGTTCATCAGCCGCCCACGCTGAGGTAGTAGTTCGTCGCGCGCATAGGCGGCCCGGGTAGCATCGCTGTTGACATGCGCCAGCGCGAGTTCAGACACCTCGTCGGCGTAGCTAGTGGACGTGCGTGACCAGTCCTTGAATGAACTTCGGAACCCGTGCGGCACGGCCGGCACCTTCATCCGTCTCGTGACGCTGTTGATACTCATGTCAGACAGCGGACCGCCCCGCGGGGCAGTGAACAGGTACGGCGAGTCATGGAACACGGGTAACGCTTTCAGGAGCGCCACCGCGGCCGGGCTCAACGGCACTCGATGTGCCTTGCCGGCCTTCATCCGCTCGGCGGGGATCGTCCAGAGTCTCGCCTTGAGATCGATCTCGTCACGGGTCGCGAGGCGTACCTCAGCGGAACGTGCGGCCGTGTAGATGATGAACTCGAGTGCGCGCGCTCCCATACCCTCACGCTGTTTGAGGTCGACCAGGAACGCGGGCACGTCCTGCCACGGGAGCGCCGCGAAATGATTCACACGAGCAAGTTTGCTCGGCGGCGGTAATACCTCCTTGAGGTTGCCTGCCCACCGCGCCGGGTTTTCGCCCGTGCGGTAGCCGGAGACCGTCGCCCAGGTGATAACGGCCTCGATGCGCTGGCGCACACGTGTGGCCGTCTCCGTGCGCTCGGTCCACATCGGTTCGAGCACCTTGAGCACGTGGGGCAATTCAATATCCCCGATCGGTAGTTTCCCGAGATCCGGGAAGGCGTAGCGCTCCAATGAACTGATCCAGTCTTTCCGGTGCTTCGGGTTGCCGAACCCGGCAGCCTTCGCCGCATGACACTGCCGCGCCGCCTCGGCGAACGTGAGTTCCTTCGCGCGGTCCGTCATCAGCGCGGCACGTGCGGCCTTACGCTCGGCGACCGGGTCGATGCCTTTGCGGATCTGATCCTTCGCTTCGCGCGCCCGGGTCCGCGCATCCTTCAGCGTAACGTCCGGGAAGCCACCGAGTCCGATGTCACGCCGGCGCCCCCCCACCATGGTCCGCAGGATCCACGATCGCGAGCCGCCGGCGGCGACGTTGAGCAACAGGCCGGACACGCCACCGACGGCATGCACGCCGGGCCGAGTCTTTCGCCGGACTTCCGTAGCACTCAGTTCTCGCGCGAGTTTCGGCAACGCAAACTTTCCCCGATTTGAGCGGTTTCCCAACAACTACCCGAACATAAAACGCCGGATCTCAATTTCAGCCCGAATTCCGTGTCTTTTCCGTAACCCGAACTTTTTCCCCACAACTATCCTCACGAAAAAAAGTAGCATTTCGTGCGACTAAAAGCTACGGGGTGATACAGGAAAATCGGGGCGGCGTTCGTAACCGATTGAAGTAACGATATTATTTAAGACGAAATGCGACAGGGTGATATTTGGCGGACGTGGCCCCCGGCTCCACCAATCCTTCCCGTGCACATCATCCGCACGCCTGTCGTCGCCCAGCCCGGCGTCGCGGGGATGAATTTTCTGTCCCGATGCGTGCCGCGGACGCGGACAACGACCCGCATTCCCGATCGTTCGGGCCAACGAGTCGCCGTGATTCGCACCCGACGCAAGCAATATCAGTGACCCCGCGTTCGCGCAAGTGCGCCCGGATCGCCGAGTCGATACCACTCGGTTGCGGTGACAGTGCAATCTGCTCGAGCGGCAATCGCGGCAAGCAGGCACCGGCAAAAACCTGCCACCCACCGGCCCCTGCCGCGGTTCGGCTTCCGCTCAATATTCGCCCGGTCCTGCCGCTACGCAAGTTGGGAGCCGGGAGACATCCACGCATGAACATACCGAAGTTGCTGAACGAGGCCGCGGCGCATTTGTCCGCGGGACGGCCGGCGGACGCTGACGCGGTGTTGCGACGGATCCTGAAAAAGCAACCGAAGCATCTTGATGCACTGAATCTCGCCGGGGTCGCCGCATACGAACTCAAGCAGTTCGAGCGCGCGCGCACCCTGCTCACCCGGGTCGTCGATCGCGAGCCGTCGCGCGCCGGCGCGCAACTGAATCTCGGCGCCGTGCATAATGCCGCCGCCGACTACACCGCGGCCGAGCGGCACTATCGCGCGGCCTTGCGTGCCGACCCGAACAACGCCACGGCGCTGAACAATCTCGGCAAGAATTACCTCGATCAGAACAAGCTCGACGCGGCCGCCGAAACCCTCGGCGCGGCGGTGGCTGCCGCGCCTGATTACTGGATTGCGCGCCACAACCTCGGCACGGCTCAGCAACGCCTCGGCGCCATTGACGACGCGATCGCCACGTTCCGCGCGGTGCTGGCGCTGCAACCGAATGCCGACACGCTGTCGGAACTCGTCGCCAGTCTGAGGCGTACGCACCGCTTCGACGAGGAGTACGCGTGCGCGCAACAGTTGCTCGCAATGCCGGACGCCGGCGGCGCCGCCCTGAACGCCTGGGAAACGCTGTTCGATGCATGCGACTGGGACGCGATTGCGCGATCGCGCGAGCACATGCTCGCGTTGCTCGAGGCACGGACAACCCGCGCCGCTCACCGCACCGGTGGATTGATCCTGCTGCATTCGCTCGTCGACGTCGAACCGGCGCGGGCCTTCGCGTGTCACCGCGCATGGGCCGAATCATTATCGGCCGGGAAAGCACCCCGCCGCGAATCGTCGCCACACCCGAAACTGCGGATCGGGTATCTGTCGCCGGACTTTCGCGATCATTCCGTGGGCCTGTTCATCCGCAACGTGATCGCGGCACACGATCCTGCGCACACGGAGATCTACTGTTATTCGAACAGCGCGGTGCACGATCAACTGACGGCGCAAATCGCGGCCCACGCATACCGCTTCGTCGATACAACCCCGCTCAGCGACGACGAACTGGCGCGCGCGATCATTGATGACGGCATCGATGTTCTCGTCGACCTCGCCGGACACACGCGCGATTCCCGGGTTGCCGTGCTCAAACGGCGGATCGCCCCGGTTCAGGTGACGTATCTCGGTTATCCGGATACGACGGGACTCGATACGGTGGATTTCCGGATCAGCGATCCGTGGACGGAGAGTCCGGCAGGAACGCAGTACAGTGAAGCACTGCTGGAAATGCCGGAATCGTTTCTGTGCTTCGGCGCGTTCGAAGACGTCGCCCGGGCCACGCACACACCCGCGGCGGAAACCGGCGTGGTCACGTTCGGCTCGTTCAATAACCTGCGCAAACTGAACCCGCAGACGATTGCGGCGTGGAGCGCGGTACTGAATGCGCTACCCGAATCGCGGTTCCTGATCAAATCGCGGCGCGCCGGCGAACCCGTCACCCGCCGCCATCTGCTCGCGGAGTTCGCGCGTCACGGGATCGCACCGGAACGAATCGAACTGCTGGCCCCGACCGTCTCGCGCGACGAGCATCTCGCGGCGTATAACCGTATCGACATCGTCCTCGATACGTTTCCCTACCACGGCACGACGACGACCTGCGAAGCGCTGTGGATGGGCGTGCCGGTCGTTACGCTGGCCGGACACACGCACGCCCAACGCGTGTCGTACTCGATTTTGCACAACGCCGGGCTCGATGATCTCGTCACCTGGAACGAGTCGGACTATTGCGCACGCGCGGTGAGCCTGAGCGCCGATCTCGCGGCGCTGGATGCGCTGCGGGCCGCGATTCCCGCAAAGATTCGCGGTTCGATCCTGTGCGACCCGCAACGTTTCACCCGCCAGTTCGAAGCACTGCTGGCAGGCGCCTGCGCGCACGCAACCGGTACCCGTCACGTGGCGGCAGCCGTGGGCTGAGGATCGTGCCTGGCGTCGCGGCCCGTTGCGCGCGCCGGGTTACGCGCCGGATTCGATGCGCGGCACGGGCGTAATGATTTTTCGCACGGCATCCACGATGGCCCGCATCGACCCGGTGCGCAGCGTCAGGTAACACGGCAGACCGAGTACTTCGTCGGCGAGACATTCCGCATTGTCGAGTGCCGCCGCCGCGGTGTGCGCGAAGGCCGGATGATGATTGATGCCGCGGTGCCACCAGCGCCGGGAATCGACGTTGTAACGCCGCAGGCGCTCGGCGACGTCGGCCGCTGAATAACCGATGAAGCGAAAGACCGCGGTCGAACCGATCCAGTCCTCACCATAACCGGGCAGATATTCGATCTGCGGATGATCGCGGAACGCGTCGCGATAAAAGCGCGCCACGCGCAACCACGTGCGCCGCGTTGCGCGCCATTTCTCGAGTTGCGCGAGTCCGATTGCCGCATGGTACTCACTCATTTTTGCGTTGAGCCCCAGGCGGTGCGAAACACGCATGGACGAGAAGCCGTAATTCGTAATCTCGCGCAGTCGTTTAATCAGCCGCTGATCGGTACAGACGACAAAGCCGCCCTCGCCGACCCCGAGCGTTTTCGTCGCGTGCAGACTCACGACCGTCGGCAGTGACGAAGCCACGACGGAATCGAAACCGGCGGCGGCGTCGATGACGACGGCGATCCCCGAATCCCTGGCGAACAGTTCCCATGCGCGCACATCAACCGGTGCGCCGAACGGCGACACCGGCATGATCACGCTCGGGGGCTGCGGCATGTTCGCGATCTGTGCCTCGACGTGTTCCGGTGCGAGCGCCCAGCTGTCGAGGTCGACGTCGAGCAGGTACGGAACGAGCCCGGCCGCAACGACGGCGTCGGCCGAGGCGACGAACGTCCACGATGGTAATGCGCAAATGCTGCCGGGTTCGAGATCGAGTGCGAGCAGGCTGGCGACGAGTCCGAGCGTACCGCTCGCCGTGAGACACACGGCATCGCTGCCGGGCAGGCAGCCGTAGTGGCTCGCAAGACGTGCTTCGAGTTCATTACCGAGTGGTCCGCGATTCGTGTAGACGCGCGAGCGATCGATTTGC
>TARA_R110002096_G_scaffold16243_7_pt1 | contig 14275 bp, 13 predicted proteins | sample TARA_R110002096 | Tara Oceans TARA_R110002096 (sample SAMEA4397295) | marine metagenome | biome: Polar Biome; feature: [DCM] deep chlorophyll maximum layer (ENVO:01000326); material: water (ENVO:00002006), including particulate matter (ENVO:01000060) such as... | depth 35 m | reverse complement strand
TCTTCGATTACGTTTTTTTCACGGCGAAAAAAATGAAAAATATACTTTTTAAAAAGAACCCCAATTGATTTAAATAACTCAATTGTAATAGTTTAATTTTTAAAAAAAAAATTTAAAATCAAGTAGTTAAATCGAAAAAATTTTGTAACATTAAATTAATATATTGCTTTTATCGGACAACAATGATACTTTTTGAAACAATTGATTCAATTTTAAAAATCCCAGCTTTTGTAGGTTTCATTCACGTCTTTCATATCCTCATAGAGCCAAACCATTCTATCTAAAAACCAACTTTTTCCTAAATAAGCCAAGGCAATTCCTAAAATTGCGCCCCATATTGAATAATAAATTGTTGCCCAAATTGTCAACAACATACCTAAAGATGAAATAGCGTTTAACAGTTTATGAATTGGTTTTCTATGAATTTCAGGTATTTCCACTTTATCGCGATTCAAATAAACCCTTTCTCCCAAAACAGCTTTTGATGCCCAATTTTTTGTTGACTTTGGTTTTGAGAAAACTATAGGATTAAAAAATATCCATAAAATGGATAAGATACCGGGAATTAAGCACCACCAACCAATCCAAACTCTACTCCAAAAGGCAAAAACAATTATTGGCAAAACAGAATACCTTGTCCACACACTCCAAGGGTTAACGTGTTTCATCCAATTTTCATCAGTTAGGTTAAATATCTTCGAAATTTTTCGTTCTACAGTCATTTAAAAAGAATAGCTACTCAAAAGGTTTAACTTATGATAAACCTACGTAATTTTCTTTACTTCAATTCATGAAAAACAAGATAGAAGGAAATAAAGATTGATAAAACATAACACTATTAAGCTATACTTTAAAACCCAATACTGTCACATCATCAATCTGATCCTCAGAACTTTTCCAATTCAAGAAGGTTTTAGTAATTGCAGACTCCTGCTCTTTAGAAGTTTGATCATGAATCTTTAAGAATAATTTTTTAAGCTTTTTTACCAACAATTTCTTACTATTCGGTCCACCAAACTGATCGGCATATCCATCTGTTGTAAGATAAATCATATCATCTTGTTTTAATGAGATGTGATTATTTTCAAATACCATTGATTGAGATTCACTTAAAGTTCCTGCAGTATTTTTAGTCGGTTTGAGTTCAATTAGCATGGTTTCTTCACTTATTTCTTGTTTGTAGGAGTTAGTAAATTCACCGTCTAGCAAAGTGGAGTTCTTATCTTGCGACAAGGTTCTAGTGATAAAAAGAGGCCTATTGGCTCCGCAATATTCCAATTCATTCTTTTCGGTTGTTAATTTACAAACCAAAAGATCCATTCCATCCTTGAAGTGATTCTCATCTTTACCATTCAAATGGTACTTCATGGATTTATAGACAAAATTATTAACTGATTGAACGATGTGGTGAGCCTGGGTATGTTTTTTAGTAATAACGGCATCATTGAGAGCATTCATGGCTAATATACTCATAAAAGCACCTGGGACTCCATGACCTGTACAGTCCACCACTGCTAAAATATGTAAAGTACCTTCTTTACGTACACTCTTATGAGTCCAATAAATATCGCCACTTACAATGTCTTTGGGTTGAAAAAAAATAAATGCATGACCAAGCTGTTTTTTTAATCGTTCTGGACTTAACAGCATGCTTCTTTGGAGTTTCCATCCATATTTCATCGCATCCATTAAATCTTTGTTTTTCTCATCTGTTTTATTTTTTTGTTCTGCTATTTCTTTATTTTTTGCCGAAAGCTCTAGGGTCTTTTCATCTACTTTCTCCTTAAAAAGATCAATATAGTTGATAATTTCTTTCTCCATTTTTATAAAATTGTTCCACAATAGACCCAATTCATCATTTTTAGCATAATACTCACTTTTTAAACGAGCTGTAAAATTGGTATTAACAAAGTAGTTTATCCTTCTTGTTAAAGCTTGAAGGGGTGCAGTAAATTTTTTGGAAAAGTGAATAATTAAAATCATAGCAGCTAACAAGAAAAATAGCCATAAGAATAGTTGAATTAGATTTTGCTGATAGTGAGTTTTAACTTGATACGCTAGCAGTATTCTCTTAAATTCATTTAGATTATGAATCAATTCTTTAGAGGATTGATTCATTTGATTCTTTAATCCACGATTTGTTTTAAGTCCAATTTCTTGTTCTAATTGTGCAAGTGATAAAAACTGCTGCTTATAATTATCTAATTTCTGTTTTATTGAATCTTTTTGAATTTGAGAAAGCGAACTGTTCATCAATTGCTAGACCATTTCACGATGTTTTTCTAACAGCTTTACTATGTAAATACTGTCTTGCCGAACGATAAAATCTTTTTCATGTCTTCTTAAAGTTAAGACATCAGAAAGCTTCAACTCTGCTACATTTTCTAATTGATGAACATTTTTGCGCATCTCTCCCTCTAAACCATAATCTCTAAAACCTCGCTTTTTTACTAAAAGAATAATTTCCTTAAATATGGAATCACATTTTATTATTCCATCTTTAATTAACTGCAATTTAATTTGAAATGGTTCGTTAAGCAAGTCTTTCTGCCCTTCCAGCTTACCAATCTGGTTATGAACTTTAATTAATAATCTCTCATAATTATTTAAGTAGCTACTGTGGTGATTAATAAAGTAGGCTTGATTCCCCAGCTCGAAGTTGAAATAATTTTCTTGCTCTTTAAAAGAATTCAGAATGTGTACTTCTAATTGCTGTGTTTGATTATTTATATCTTGAAGTTCTTCTCGTTCTAAAAAGTAAAATGAAGTAATTACTGAACTTAAAATGCCAAGAAAAATTGATCCACTAAGCAGTAAAATGAGTTGTCCTCTGAAATTTTTCAATCTAATTGAAATTAAGTGAGCCCCAAAATTAGAAGCGGTTTACCAACTACAGCAGCCACCATTGTTAAAAAAAGGTGAACTTATACTAAGCGCTCTATTTCTAAGATTAGTTAGCTTATGCAGCCGATGAAATGGAAACTTTTAAAAAATAGTCTATCATTGGCATTAATTTAATTTATATCTAAACCGATATTAATTGCTTTATTAGCATCAATCTTAATAGAGTGTTGAATTTACTAGTCAATAAATAGAAAAAAGTTGTGGTAAAATGAACTCTGTTAAATTATCTCCCTTAACTGAATTTTCAAGCTTACTTTTGTTCAACTAAACTAAACGCATGTATCCAACAGTATCTGATATGCTCCGAGACCTTCTCGGAGTCAATATTCCACTTCCTTTTCCAACTTTTGGCTTTTTAGTAGCTTTAGCCTTTCTAACTGCAGCCTATTTTTTCACTAAAGAACTTAAAAGAAAAGAGGCTTTGGGATGGTTAAAAGCACAAACAATAAAAGTAAAAGTGGGTGAAAAAGCTTCATTTGGAGAACTAGCAGGAAACGGCTTAATGGGTTTTCTAATTGGTTTTAAACTAGTTGAAGCATTTACCAATTACAGCTCTTTTGTAGAAAATCCTCAGGACTTTGTCTTTTCTACACAGGGAAACTTTCTTGGAGGTATTTTAGGAGCTGCCCTTTTTGCCTATTTAAAATACCTTGAGAAGGAAAAAGCCAAATTAGCACAGCCAAAACTCATTGAGCAGAAGTTGAGACCACATGAAATGGTGGGCAATATGACCATGATTGCAGCCATTGCAGGTATCATCGGTGCTAAATTTTTTCACAACTTCGAAAATATTGATGAATTTATGGTTGATCCAATCGGAGCATTGACCTCTTTTAGCGGATTGAGTATTTATGGTGGTTTGATAGTAGGTGGTGGATCCGTTTTATGGTATGCTGTAAAAAATGGATTGGGATGGGTGCATGTCGCAGATGCCTGTGCACCTGGATTAATGGCAGCTTATGGAGTTGGCAGAATTGGCTGTCAGTTGGCTGGCGACGGAGATTGGGGACAACCCAATGACGCACCAAAGCCGGATTGGATGAGTTTTCTTCCTGATTGGATGTGGGCTTTTGACTACCCTAACAATGTTTTGGGAATTGATCTTCAAGAAGATTTTCAACGCATGGGTTACGAAAGCTTAACAGGCAAAGCTTGGCCTACCCCATTTTATGAAACGGTTATGGCTTTTATTATCTTCGGTATACTTTGGAGTCTGCGCAAAAGAATTGCAATTCCCGGGTTTATTTTCAGTCTTTACCTCAGCTTTAATGGAATCGAGCGCTTTTTCATTGAAAAAATTCGAATTAATCCCGATTACCACTTTTTCGGAATTGCCGCAACTCAAGCAGAATTAATATCCATCACATTATTTATTTGTGGAATTGTTGGAATGGTTTACTTTTCGAAAAACAAAAATAAATACCTTCCAAAAACTGAAACAGCATGAGTTTAGATTTAAAAAAACTTTGTCTGGATGTCGTTGAGCTTAGTCGAGAAGTTGGGATTCAAATAAAAATTGAAGAACAGCGAATCTCGGAGAAAGACATTGAGGAAAAATCGCTTAACTCTCTAGTGAGCTATGTCGATAAGGTGGCGGAGGAACAATTGGTGGAAGGTTTAGCTGAGTTACTTCCAGAAGCTGGTTTCATTGCTGAAGAGGGAACTTCAACCAAAAAAGGAGAGCGTTTCAATTGGATTATTGATCCATTGGATGGAACCACAAATTTTCTTCACAAGTTACCGGTTTATTCTGTGAGTGTAGCCTTACAAGATGAGAATGAAATTGTATTGGGAGTAGTTTTTGAAATCAATCGCGACGAATGTTTTTATGCGTGGAAAAATGGTGGCGCTTTTTTAAATAATAATTCAATCAAAGTCAGTACAAATACTGAATTAAAAGACAGTTTACTCGCAACAGGTTTTCCGTATTATGATTACGATCGAGTTGATGCTTATTTCGGTTTGCTGAAAGATTTAGCTCACAACAGTAGAGGTATTAGAAGGTTGGGGTCTGCAGCTGTCGATCTTGCTTATGTAGCTTGTGGTCGATTTGATGCCTTTTTTGAATACAGCTTGCATCCTTGGGATGTTGCTGCAGGAGCTTTAATTGTAAAAGAAGCGGGTGGTAAAATTTCCGACTTTTCTGGAAAAGATAATTGGTTGAATGGGAGAGAGATTATTGCATCAAGTACATTTTTGAATGAAGAAATTACAGAAAAAATCACTCTCTTCATGAATTAATTGGTTCCCTATTTTCTTAAATTATTAAATAGGTTTAGAACTTTTCTCTTTAAAATACTCGATTTTGTAGTGAAACATAGCGGCCATTTTTTCGGCTCTCTTCTTAGCTTCTTCGGCTTTTTCTCCTTCGAAAGTAGCGTCAATGGTTTCATAAAAAAGTTGGAGCCAACGTTGAAAATGCTCTTTTTGAACTGGAAGCGTAGCATGTGGTAAAAATGGACTTCCACTATAAGTATGCTCGTCTAATAAAATGGTTTGCCAAAAACGGTACATTTTTTCCAAATGCTTGGACCACTGATCCCCGATGCGTTCGTTAAAAATATCTTTCAATAAATAATCCTCCTGAACTTTTTCATAAAAAGCATCAACCAATTTTTTAACCGCTTCTAGGTTTAGGATATCAGTTTTTGGAGTTTGATCTATTGGTTGAGTCGACATGCTTTCTTGATAATTAAGGAATTATACTTTTTAACTTAAAAAGCTATAAATATGCTAATGAGATTCAAAGTTAAGTTTAATCTAGGCTCCTTCACAAATACCTTCTGCTTCTTTCAGTATACTTTTTTTGCGATTAATATTTACTCCAAGCTCATCGAGAATTGCTGGTTGCTCGCACAAGTGCCTGCACAATACAATTCCATTTAATAGTAATTTTTCCTTTTCTCGTTTATTCAATCCAGTAATGCAACTAATCGGATGCAATCCAGCTAAATCGATTCGCTCCTTCAAACTCCCTTGTTTTGGATAATCCCAGGACACCAATTTCAAGCCAACACAATTTCCATATTGAATGGCATCTGATGTAAAACGTGTATTGGTAAAAATCCAACCTTGATGAAATTTATGATCATGAGACTCGTCTTTCAAATACTGTTTTTCAATGTCTTCAAATCGAGCGTTAATATAAAGTGGCACTTTCACATCGCAGTGTCTGTTAAATGTATTGTGAAATTTACATTCCACCATAAAGTGATGCTCTTTTTTTTCAGCAACTACATCGAGTTCATGAGTCACACAATGCCCTTTAACCTGAACACCTACTTCCGTTTTAAACCCTTGATATTTTAGAATTTCTGCTATGAAACGCTCAAACGGATACCCACTTGGTCCCAATTCTAATATTGCTTTTTTTAATTTATAGCGAGCGGCAGAAGGCCGAGAACTTTTCTTTAAAAAAGAAAAGGCTGTTTTATAAATTTCCTTAGTGCTTAGCCCTTCTTTCAGAATTAACTTTACTTCATTTACAACTTCCTCAACAGCTGTATCGTTAGCACCAGAACGTAAAAGAGAATTTCGCAGTTTTTGCTCATCAAATTCGACTAAATCTCCGGAACTCTTTTTAACGAGGGTTGACATTTTATTATAAAAATAATGTTTTTAAAATTCAACCAAAAGAATATTAAAACTTTAAATAGATTTGTTTAAGAGTTAGCTAATTTTAAATTACCTATAAGTAAAATAGTTATAAAATCAGCTTCTATTGGCTCTCCACTTTGAAGTTTGCAAAGCCTTTTCGCTTTTATTAGTATTGGCAATACTTAGCTCACTTACTAATTTAGTTGCCAAAAGTGCAGCTACCAATTCTTCGTCTTCTTTTCGTTGATCGAGATATTCAGGTTTAAAGTGGTGTTTTACAAAATTGGTGTCAAATTTTCCTGAAATAAACGCTTCATGTTCAAGTGTAAAGCGGCAAAAACTCAAGGTAGTTTTTACTCCTTTAATTTGATATTCCTCAATAGCGCGCAACATTCTTTGTCTGGCTTCTTCTCTATCTTTCCCAAAAGTGACCAATTTCGCAATCATTGGATCATAATAAATTGGAATTTGCATGCCTTCTTCAAAACCATCATCCACTCGAACACCTAGTCCCTGCGGACGAATATAGGTTTCTAAAATCCCAATATCGGGTAAAAAGTTATTTTGAGGATCTTCAGCATAAACACGCACTTCAAAGGCATGCCCTTGAATGCGTAAATCTTCTTGTTTGAATGAAAGTTTTTCGCCTCTGGCAACTTTAATCTGTTCTCGAACCAAATCAAGCCCTGTGATTTGTTCAGTTACTGGATGTTCTACTTGCAAACGCGTATTCATTTCCAAAAAATAAAAATTTAGCTTTTCATCCAATAAAAACTCAACTGTTCCCGCTCCAACATAATTACAAGACTTAGCAACTTTCACAGCTGCTTCTCCCATTTCTTTTCTCAACTCTGGGGTTAAAACAGCAGAAGGCGCCTCTTCAATCACCTTTTGATGACGACGTTGAATGGAGCATTCGCGCTCAAACAGATAAACTATATTTCCATGAGTATCAGCTAAAATTTGTATTTCAATGTGTCGTGGTGATCCAACGTAGCGTTCTATAAAAACAGCGCCATCACCAAAGGAAGAAATCGCTTCGGAAACAGCTCGATCCATTTGCTCTTTAAAATCTTCAGCACGTTCAACAATGCGCATTCCCTTTCCACCTCCTCCAGCTGAAGCTTTTACTAAAATTGGAAACCCAATTTCTTTGGCAATTTTTTCAGCAGCTGCAATGTCCGTTACAGCCTCATCGGTACCTGGAACCAAGGGAATATTGTATTCTTTAACAGCAGCTTTTGCTGCCAATTTACTTCCCATCACTTCCATGGCTTCTGGAGAAGGCCCAATTAATATTAATCCAGCCTTTTTTACTTTTCGAGCAAAAGCTGCATTTTCAGATAAAAACCCATAACCTGGATGGATGCCATCAACCCCTAAATCTTTGCAGACTTCAATAATTTTATCGCCTTTTAAATAAGAATCTGATGATGGAGCAGGACCAATGTTAACAGCCTCATCAGCAAATCGAACAAATAAAGCTTCGCGATCAGCATCGGAGAAAACCGCTACCGTTTTAATTCCCATTTCTTTCGCAGTACGCATAATTCGCAATGCTATTTCTCCTCGATTGGCTACTAATATTTTCTTCATCATATTTTCTTTGCGGCTAAATTAAGAGATTAGTAGGAGAAGTTAAAAAGGACATTTTTTTAAAAAATCACTATTTACTAATTTGATAATTGCCCATCTAATTAAAGATTGACAACTCCACACTAAAAATTCGTAATCCTTCATCTTTTCTCCTTATTCTTAATTGATCATTGATAACTGAAAATTCGTAATTCATAATTCCCAGATTCGTAATTCATTTCAAGTTTCTCATTTCTAGTTTTATCTTTAATCCTTAGTCCTTCATCTTTTCTCCATTTTCTCTTTTCTCAAAATTCTATGGTCTAAGTTCTAAGTTCTAAACTCAACATTTCATTAGCCGTTTCACTAAATTTGCCTCGTGCAAAAAATCAAGGAAGTTAAAGTTAAAAGCAATGAAAGTCTACTTATCCATGCTTTGCGCTTTTCTAAGAATTTTAAGTATTCAGCCATTCTAAAATCGAATGAATACGAAGATCCTTACGGTCAATATGAATTGATGGCTGCCTTTGGAGCATACCGAATTTTTGCTGCAGATACAGTTGTTTTCTTAAAATTAAAGGAATACTACGAACAACAACCTTCTTGGCTTTTCGGTCACCTTTCTTACGATTTAAAAAACGATTTAGAAGCGCTCTCAAGTCGATATCCACAAAAGTTTCAATTTCCTCTACTCGGCTTTTTTGAACCTGCTTACCTCCTGCTTCAGAAAAGAAATTCAAATGCTGTAGAGTTCTGGTGCAACCAAGATGTAGCGCCTGAACCATTGTTAAATTTCGCCAAACAGACCAAAGAAAAAGCCACTCCTTTTCCAACTCAAACCTTGCCAAAGATGCAAGCTAGGATTAGTAAACAGGATTATTTAAAAGCAGTAAATCAACTAAAAAATGAAATACAACTAGGAAGCATTTACGAAATCAATTACTGTCAAGAATTTTATTCTAAAGTGGAAAATTTGCAAACAGAAGCGCTTTTTAGCCAATTAAATAACCATTCTCCCATGCCTTTTGCATCCTTTTACAAATTTGACCAGGAGGCAGTAATTGGAGCTTCACCAGAACGCTTTTTGAACAAAACAGGCAGAAAACTAATTTCACAACCCATTAAAGGCACAGCAAAAAAAGGCAAAGACGTATTGGAAGATGAAGCCATCAAATTGGATTTGAGAAGTAGTTTAAAAGAGCAAACTGAAAACGTAATGATTGTGGATTTGGTACGAAACGATTTATCTCGAACAGCAGCAAAAGGAAGTGTAAAAGTGGAAGAACTTTTTGGTGTATACAGTTTTCCTCAAGTACATCAATTAATTTCAAGCATCAGCAGTGAGTTAAATGAAAGTTATCATTTCACAGATGCCATTAAACACGCCTTTCCAATGGGCAGCATGACAGGTGCTCCAAAAATTAGTGCGATGAAACTCATTGATCAGTACGAAAAAAGTCGAAGAGAAATGTACTCTTCTTCAATTGGTTACATCGACCCTAATGGCAACTTTGATTTTAATGTGGTCATTCGAAGTTTAATTTATTCTGCGCGAACCAATTACTTATCACTCACGGTTGGCGGTGCCATCACCCACCTTGCTGAACCAGAAAGTGAATACAGTGAATGTCTTTTAAAAGCAAAAGCTATCTTTGAATTATAGAAAATCAAACAGGTGCTAAAAGAATTTCAAGCTGAGCTTAAAAAACTAAATCTAAAATCAGAATCAAAATTGCTCTTGGCAATTAGTGGTGGTGTGGATTCCATGGTAGTGTGGTCGCTTTTTCGGAAAACTGATATTCAACATGCAGTTGCACACTTAAATTTTTCCCTTAGAGAGAAAGAGAGTGATGCTGACGAAGTATTTGTGAAAAGTGAAGCAGCAAAATATGCTTGTCCTATTTTTTTCAAGAAGGTAGAAACAACTGCTTATGCGGAAAAGAAGAAAATCTCCATTCAAATGGCTGCAAGAGAATTGCGTTACGATTGGTTTGATCAACTATTGAAAGAAAATGGCTTTGATTATTTAGTTACTGCGCACCACCTTGACGATAGTATTGAAACATTTTTCATCAACCTCAACCGTGGAACAGGAGTCAATGGCTTAACAGGAATTCATTCAACTGAAAAAATAATTCGTCCATTGCTTAATTTAAGTAAAGAAGCAATTAGGACCTATGCCGAAACAGAAAAAATTTCCTTTCGAGAAGACCAAAGCAATGCGGCTGTCAAATACGAACGCAATTGGTTTCGCCATAAAATTATAAGTCCTTGGAAAGATCGAAATCCCGATTTTTTAAAAAGCATGCAAACAACTATGAATCATTTAAACTCTATAAATGATTTTGTGGATTTTCAACTAAAAAAAGACAGTGCAGAACTTGAAAAACAGCTTTCTCAAGGATTCCTTTCAATAGCTTCAGTTCAGCAATTAAGTCATCCAGAATTGGTACTTCAATTTCTATTGGAACCACTCGGTTTTAATTTTTCTACTGTTTCTCAAATCATTCAATCCATTAACAACAAATCTATTGGAAGTACTTTCAAATCTAAAAACATTAAAATAACGCTCGACCGAGAAAAACTCTTTATACAAGAAGAAAAATCAGTCAGTGAAAAAAACGCTGCTATTTTGATAGAAAGCGGAACAAAATCCCTTTTAAAACCTTTAGGCTTAAAAATAACTGAAATCGAAGCAAGTCAATTTCAATTTAAAGCCTCAAAAATACAGGAAGGATTCGATGCAGACAAAATAAAATTCCCCTTAGAATTAAGGAAATGGAAATCAGGCGATTGGATGATTCCTTTGGGCATGAAGGGCAAGAAAAAAATCAGCGATGTATTGATTGATGAAAAAATTCCCCTGCACGAAAAAGAGGAGATTTATGTGCTTTTATCAGAAAATCAAGTAGTCTGGATCCTTGGAATTAGAATGGATGAACGTTTTAAAATTGATTCAAAAACAAAAAAGATAATAAAAATTCAATGGCTCAAGAAAAACTAAACCGACAGGCTGAGCGACTCTATTTGATTTTAGCAGCATTGTTTATTGCTTCCTTGGTTTGTGGAAACCTTATTTTCCAAAAATTCTTTTATTGGGACTTTTTCGGACTACATACCTTTGAATTATCGGTAGGAATTTTGCCCTATCCCCTCACATTTTTAATCACTGATCTCATTGCAGAAATCTACGGCAAACGAAAAGCCAATCAAGTAGTGATTGCAGGACTGTTCGCAACCGTTTTTGTGTTAGGAATTATCTGGTTGTCAAATCGTGTTCCAGCAACGGATTGGTCGCCTGTAAATCAAGAAACTTTTACATCTGTTTTCGGATTAACAGGCTTGGCAGTTACCGCTTCCATGACTGCCTATTTAATCGCTCAGTTAATCGACATTCGAATCTACCATTTCTGGAAAAACTACACCAATGGTAAGCACTTGTGGTTGAGAAACAACGCCTCAACCATGACTTCTCAATTTGTTGACACCGCTTCAGTTTTGATTCTTCTTTGTAGCTTTGGTGCGATTAAATGGGACTTATTTGCGAGCCTGCTGTTGAGTGGTTTTCTCTTTAAGGTTTTAATAGCCGCTTTCGACACCCCATTTTTATACCTTTTTGTCGGAATTATTAAAAAGCATTTTAATTTAAAAGGAAACGAAGAGCTTACTTGAAAGTTATAAGTATTTAAATTACCTAAACTAAAAAGTTGAAATAGGAAACTAGAAATATTAAAGGATGAAATATTTATGTATCAAAAGATGGCATTTCTATAACAAACTATTTTAACCGCAAAGGGAATTCAAAGGAGGCGCCAAGTTCGAAAAGGTTTTGTAAATTTTCCATTCGTAATTTGAACTTCTCTCTGTTCTATTTTCTCTTTTCTTAATTCTTTCCCTAGTCTTTCATCCAGATTCTTAATTAATAATTAATCATTGACAATTGTACATTAAATATTGTACTTCCCTAAATAGCGTTGACCGTTTTTGGTTAATATTTAATTAAAAATTGAACATTAGTAATTCCCAGATTCTTAATTCCTCCTTCATCCTAAGTCCTTAATCCTTCTTCTTAATTCTTAATTGTTTGTTCTTAAATTAAAAACTAAAAATTGAAAATTCATAATTCTTTTTCTCTTCTCTATGTTCTCTTCTCTTTTTTCTTTTTCAAGTTTCTCATTTCTAGTTTTATCTTTACTCCTTCATCCTTAGTCCTTACTCCTTTCTCTTAATTCTTAATTGTAGATTCTTAATTAATAATTGATCATTGTCCATTAAACCTCTAAAATCTTAGGTCTAAAATCTAAAGTCACTTTAAAAATTTTAGTAAATTTTAAATAGTTAAATCAATTCCATTATATTTGCAGCTATGAAGAAACTGTTTACTTTCTTTTTATCAACAATTTTATGTTCCTCAGTTGCGCTTGCACAGTATGAGATTGACTATGGACTTCAATTAGGAGGAGCCCTACACGTAGGGGATATCGGAGGAAAAGGAGAGCCAAAAGGTTTTTTATTGGACATGAATATAAGCCAAGCAAACATGGCTGTTGGAGCTTTTTTTAGGTACAGTTTTTCTAGTAACATTGCCATTAAATTCAATGCAGGGTTTGTAAGAATTCAAGGAGCAGACAGTTTATCTGTAAATGCACCCACCAGACTTGCTAGAAACTTAAGCTTCAGAACAGATATATTAGAGGCCTCTTTGGTCGGGGAATACACTTTTTTACAGAAAAACGATTTTTCTAGACGTTCCAGACAACGCATTGATTTCAAATCACGTGTTTTTGCCGGAGCAGGTGCTATTTACTTTGACCCTAAGGCACAATTAAATGGAACTTGGTATTCTTTAAGACCCTTACAAACAGAAGGTATAGCTTATGATGAGATTTCTATCATCGTACCAATGGGAATGGCTTTTGATTTTACTTTCAATAAAAAATTAAGAGTAGGAATGGAGTTTGGTTACCGTTTCACATTTACTGACTATTTAGATGATGTTAGTACACGCTACCCAAAACAAGAAGACCTTTTAACACCGCAAGCAGTTGCATTATCCAATCGAAGTGATGAAGCATTTGCCCGAGGAATTCCTGATTTACCTAATAGAGGCTTTTATACATCAGGATCTAGACGTGGAAACCCCGACAACAATGATGGCTATTTCATAACGCAAATTACTCTTTCATATGTCATTAAATCTGGTAACGATTTCTATAAACCGCGTTACAACAGTTTAATCAACCGCAAACGTAAGCGTACGAAGTTTTAATCGCTTTTTTATTCATCTCTCATAGCGTACCTAAAGGTCTATAATTAAGATTTAGCACAGCTTTTTCTTCAAATGCTTATCATGAAAATGAATTAATGGCCTATAATAAATTTGATTTCAAATAGAAACGTAGCCAAAGGGTTAGAGAAGCAACAAAATATAAGACATAATTCTGTTTTTCTAAATTTCTTTTTGTGTGGTACAAAAAGAAACAAAAAACCCACGGCGTTATAAAATTTCAAGAAAATCTACGCAGCCACCAACCACAGCTAAAAAAAACTCTCCCCGATTAAAATCGTGAATCAAACAGTTTTTTAGCTAATGTCCGCCCTACCTGCTTGATTTTTACAAAATTTTCTAAAAGCCGACCATTGCGTTTCATAGAAAACATTATTGTTCCGTTTAATAAAACGATTATTAAATTTCCATATAAAGATTATTATTAAAATGAATAAATGGCCTTTAAGAAGTTTGATTTTTAATCAAAACGAAGCCAAAGGATTGGAGAAGCAATAAAATAACCATAAACTAATCGATTTAAGATATCGATATTAATTGTTTTAAACCACATAGAAACATAGTTTTACTTTTTCGGTAAATTACTGAAATACTGGTTAACAAGAGTATTCTGTCCCTCGTGGAAGATGTTGTTGCAGTTAAAATTGACTAATATGCCTTTTGGAGCTTTCAGTAGTTTCATATAGTTCAGAAGCTGCGCTTCATGAATAAGTGAAAATTCATAGATTGCTTTAAGTTCAACAACTATAGCATTTTCTACAAAAAAATCACATCTTATACAATTTTAAATGTCGCTATGATCAATACTAAAATATAATGCCTGCCTTTGTCAGCCAGGCCGATGCCATAGTCGTTTAGTCCAATTTAGTTAGACTATAACGTATATGCTATCGGTATAAAATCAATAGCTAA
>TARA_R110002096_G_scaffold316010_22_pt1 | contig 14303 bp, 6 predicted proteins | sample TARA_R110002096 | Tara Oceans TARA_R110002096 (sample SAMEA4397295) | marine metagenome | biome: Polar Biome; feature: [DCM] deep chlorophyll maximum layer (ENVO:01000326); material: water (ENVO:00002006), including particulate matter (ENVO:01000060) such as... | depth 35 m | reverse complement strand
ACAACCTCCATTCTCAACTTTGGAGGGTTTTCAAACACTCCCTAGTTCAGATTTCGGATTCGGATGTTGATCTTGTTAATTCTCTGCAGGTTCAATCAGCAGACAAGGTGGTTATCTTCGATCCGGTTGCCGAGGCTTCTGAGATTGATTCGCTCTTTGACCGGTTTGGTCGTCTACGCGCTTCGATAGACGATCACCTAAAGGAAATTGCACTGAACTCAGAAGAAACCCTCCTGTGTTTTCTCAATTCAAATGTATCGTTGCCAACGTCTTGGAAGTTCTGTGGATTGATTCGTGATCCGAAAATTGGTGAACAAATGAGGAGAGATCCTACATGGACAGAGTATGCAAATATCGTAGCGACCGAATTTGAAGCGAATGCCGACGGCCTAAATGAAGTTCTGAGAAGGGCCGAAAGCCGCTTTTCAGATGGATTATCCCACTAAGCAGTCCACTGCTCCGCGCCATGGCACGGGGCGCGCGCTAATCTTTCGCCATCTTCAGCCCAACCAGTTTACTTCAAGGTCGAGATGTATTCCAACAGGTCAGCCATGGTTTGCTCGGGCAAATCCTTGTACATCGCGAGCATAAAGGATTTTCCTGCCACACCGGCCTCACGCAGGACGTCGCGACGGGGAATGAAGACCTGCTGGTTCCCCATCGTTGCGAGGGTAACGCCATGCTCATTGCTTGAGGAGAGATACCCTTCTTCCATGGGTCCATCCCTGCGGATCACGCGATACAATTCGTAGCCACCTTCAACGGCCGCATCAGGGATCATGATCGCAGTGAGGAGAGCATGTGTTTCCCGAGCAGCCGAACCGTCCAAGGCCGGGGCGATCGAGTGGCCCTGATCTCCGACCGCGTGGCATGCCAGGCACCCCTGAAAGAGTCCCTGCCCGACGATCGGATTGCCTTCCAACCCCGCGATTGCTTCGGCGTAGCGTTCCACCTTTTCGGTCAGCATCGAATTCTCCTGCGCTTTCTTTTTGGCCCAGGTTTTCATCAACTTGATGGCGGTGGGATTGCGCCGCAATGCGTCGGACATCCTGGTTGCAGCAAGGTAGTTGAAGTCACTTTCCGCAATGACTTTTTTCCCAACAAGCTGTGCCAACGTTTGAGCTCCCTGGGTGGACATGGATAGACGGTTGACGGCCGCCGATCGCTCTCCGCCCTCAAGTCCGCTTAGCAATGGGGAAATGATTCCCGTTCCGGCTTTGGGATTGGCACGGTTGTAGGCATCAACCGCCTCGAGCCTTGCCGCGAACGAAAGCGTATCATCACTGGCCAACGTCTTCAGGTGGCTCATGTTCCGGCCCGGATTCAGCATCAGAATGGGCAACACTATCCGAAGAGTCGCGGCCGACTTGTCTTGGCTGATGAACTCCAGCGCATGAGTTCTCAACTCCTCGGCTTTCAGCAACCGACCAGCTTGATAGAGCTTCGTTCGATCCGTCTCCGGGTCGTTCGCCAGGGCACTCAGGATGGGACCATACAACTGCTTATATTGCAGACTATCCATCCGGTCTTGCGTCCCCAGGAGGAGGTCCAACATCGCCTTGTAATTCTCCGGGTCGGAAAACGCGGGGGCGACCAGCGACTGAATCGTGGGATTCTTGATGACCGTTGCCAGGGAAACGAACAACTCGTCGGGGATTCCGCCACCATCTTGCACGGACCAGATTTTCGGGAACAGCTCCACAAACGATTCTTCGCCGAGGGATTGCAACGCCCACAGGACGTTCGAGGCAGGGTAATCGCTCAGCTCAGCTGAGTTGAGGAAGGCTTCGACCTCATCGCTGTATTTCTCCATGGCCACCCGAGCCAGGAAGCGCTCAAAATCGCGCTCGTAGACACCACCCATTTCATTTTTCCCGGTCAAGGGCGGCTTTGAGGCGGTGATGAGGAGCTTGATCGTCGATGAATCTGCCTTGCCCACCTCTGCCAGGGTTCGGAGGACTTGAGAACGCACGGTGCAGTGCTCGTCTTCGATCAAGGATCCCAACAGGGCGGTTACCTGGGCGGCAGCCAGGTCAAAACTGGCCAGGGAACGAATGATTTCCCTTCGGATATTGTGGTCCTCATCCTGGAGTAGGTTCCGGACAAAGCTTTCATCAAACTCACCAAGACTCTCATAGGCCCAGATGGCATGGATGCGTGAACTGAGCGAATCCGCCTTAAGCGCGATGTCCTTGATTTCCGGGAGGAGGACGGTCGCTTGACGATCCGCAATCTGATGCCAGGCCGCTCTCTTCTCCCAGCGGCTTGGTCCGGTCAGGGATTGGGCAAGGTCCTCGTCTTTGGCCTCGATCAAATTCGGGATCTCGCCGGGCTTCTGACTGACATGGCGCACTCTCCAGATCCGACCGTGCGTTTTGTCACGGGAAGGATCCGTTCGGGGAATCTCATTGTGGGAAACCACCTTGTTGTACCAATCGGCAATGTAGAGGCAGCCATCCGGACCGAATTCCAGGTTGACGGGGCGAAACCAGTCGTCCTCACATTTCAGCAAATCCTCCAAATGGGTCGCAATGACTGCGCCCGATGCATCACGATCGACTTTCACGCGGTTGATCGTGTTCGTAATCGGGTTGGCGAGCAGGGCGACTTCCTTCCACTCGTCAGGGAAGCCTCCGGCGTCATCCTCACTGAACTCCAAACCGGAAAGGCCCGTCCCGCCAACGCGGAAGCTGTGGAGCTGCGGCATCATCGGCTGATAGGCCCGGAGTTTGTCGTTCCCAATCCCCAGATACCCCGTCATCGCCTCCATGGGCACGATGGACATGCCCTTGTCATTGGCCTCGGAACCCCACCACTGCCCGTTGGCACGGAGTTGGTAACCCCAGATATTGTTCAACCCGCTGGCGACTAACTCGAGCCTGCGTCCGTCGAGGGAAAAGCGAGCGATCTTGCAATAATTGATCTGCTGTTTCGCTCCGGAGGCGACCGCGGTAACCTCCCCCAGGTTCATCGCCCCGTGGGAAAAATTGATCCACCCTCCCGGCGCGCGAGTGAGCAGATGAGACATGGTGTGGGAATCGATAAAACTGAAACCCGTCAGGACCGTGGTGGGCTTTTCGTAAATCCCATCGCCATCCTCATCGGAGAGGTAGAGCATTTCCGAACCGTGGGCGACGTAGACTCCATTCTTGTAGGGGAGAATGCTCTGCGGCATGGTCAGGCCGCGGGCCACCTGTCTCACCTGTCCCTCGACGGGTTTGGTGGGATCGTCGATCACCACGATGCGATCCGTTCCCTGATCCTTCAGCTGATAGAGCCGCTTGATGCGGACCATCTCCGGATGCTGATGGATCTTGGAATTGGGATCCGCCACTTGACCCCGAATGTGGCGGTTGTGCTCATCTCCCATCGGATCGAGGGGATACATCTCCGCGGTTTGCGTCCAGAGACGCCCGGCATCATCAAACGTCAGATCGATCGGGTTGATAATTCCGTTCTTTTCCGAGGCGACCAGTTCGATGACAAACCCATCGGCCAGCTGGAACATTTTGAGCTGCTCCTCCGGGGAGAGCGCCTCCGTCCGGTTGGACTTCGTGATCTTGATGACGTCTGCATCCCGCTTGTAGGCGTGGCTTGAAGCGATCAATCCTGCAATCAGGGTCGCGATGATCGAGAGTTTATTGATCTTCGTCATAGTGGTTCGGTCTCGGGAGCGAATGATCTCGGAGAAGCGATTAAATCTTGGAATCTGTGGGTTTGGACGCTTTCGCCTTCGCTTTTCCTTTTTTCTTTCGCGGAGGCGTTACCTTTTTGAGGGCGGCCTCGATTCCGCCGAGCGATTCCCAAGTCGGGGCATCCGGCGTCGGGGGCAGTTCGCGGATCATCACGTCCTTGAATTGAACCATGACATGGCCGCCCTTGTGAATCTGCGGGGCAATCACGCCTTCCAGCGGGATTGCCGGATTTTCCTCCAGGTAGTCGGTGGCTTTGATCCCGTTGATCCAAACCTGAATCCTCGGCCCGTCGGCGAGGATCCGGTATTCGTTCCAGCCGAACGTGTCGACGCCCTCCAGAAGCTTCTCCTCATTGAGCGGAGTTGGGTAAATGAGCCGGCGTCGATGCTCGTCAAAGATCTTGCCGAACCACCCTTTGCCGCAATCGATCTGGTAACCGGCCACCCCGCCGTCGGGCAACCGGGCGCTGCGGACCTGGATCCCGCTGTTGACCTGCCCCGTCGCCAAATCCCCCGAGCATTTGATCTTCAAGGTCAGGTCGAAATTCGCGTAACTCTTCTCCGTGCTGATGAATTCGTTTCTCGGGAAGTTCTTCTCGTGAGAACCTGCGGTAATCGCCCCGTCCTCCACCCGCCAGACTCCCTTCGTGGATACCCAGCCGTCGAGCGTTTCGCCGTCGAACAAAGGCGTGGAGTCGGAGCCCGCTTCTTGGGCCAGTAAAAAGGCGGGGCAGACAAGCGCCAGGACGGCGATTGAGAAAACGGGGTTCTTCATGGGAAGCAGGTTGTTCTTGAGAGACATCACGCGCCATGGTTGAGATCCACAACTAGATTTCATGGACCGGAAACCATGGTCCTCGCGAGGAAATGCGCGGGCAGGGTTCTCATTCGAATTCGCTCAAATCCAGCCCCTCCAAGTCCTTTCCCTCGGCCAGCGCATCCTCGATCATCTTCATCATCTGTTCCTCCTGAATCAGCTGCCGCTCAATCTCGTTGCCGGTCGACATCGACAAGCGGTAGCTGTAACTCTTCTCGGAATCCAGTTCGTCGATCTCCACGATGGTGACTTCTTCCGGAAACGGGACCACCCGCGAACCAGAAGCGGCACCTCGCAGCTTGTCGATCTGGCAGAGTTTCAGCCATTCCTTGAACGCGCTCTCCTTTTGATTTCTCAAGAGGATCTCCAGCACGAAACGCTCGTCGATCATCACCTCGAGTTGCCCAACGGGGCCGGAAACGGAGCGGTAAGCCGGCATTCCATCGATGCTCAGCCCCTCAACCCCATCCTCGACTTCGCCCGGCTGAAAATCTTTGAAGATCTCGAGCGAGGAACCCTTTTTAGCGGTGTCCACGATGCTGATCCGGGTCAGGGCAGGCTTTGCTCCTTTCTCTTGATCTTCCGGTGGCGGTGGCAGCTCGAAGATCCGTTCGGCTTGTGATTGAAGCCACTCGTCCACTCCGTTCGAGGCGGTGGACCTCTTGAGCGTCCACCCTTCCCGTGACCTGGGCAGCACGGCCAGCAGTTGTTGGGGCCGAAGCGGGAGCAGGCCCCGCTCGCCAGGCTGCGGCTCCTGCGCCACCGCGATCGCGCAGAATGCGAACCAAATGGTCAGAACGAGTGTTTTCATGAGTCGAGATATTTGAAGTAAACCACCCGGTATTTGATGACCGGCTGGGGGGGATTGTAAGCATCAATGAGATCCGATTTCGTCCACTTGACCTTGCCGATAGCGCGCGCGGTGTACGGATCCATCCCAACTTCCTCCGGGCCGTCATATTCCGGATGAGTGCCCGCGTGATTCAGTCTCAGCCGCTGTCCGCTTGCCGGGGGAAGCTGCGGCGGTGAGCCCGGCAGATCAAAGAGACGATCGACAACGTTGGTAGTGCCGTCTTTTTGCTCCTCCTTTCGCGGAATCTTTCCATTGGGCCGGGCGATCCGATCCCAGGTCCCGACCGGTGAAACATGACCGTTGCCGGGAACGCCGTCCTTGCCCGGCCAGATGTAACGCTCGATAATCGCGAAAAACCGCTTTTCCGCACGAACGCTGTCCCCGGACTCCATTTCCCCGTAGGAAGCGCCAGCTCCGGGCTGACGCTGTTTCGTTACCACTTGGGCGACGCCCCAGAGGCTGAAGGTGTTCGACTTGGTGGTAAGGCATCCGGCCATGTTCCGAAGGATCTCCTCCTTTTCAAACTGGGTCGGTTCGTCGTCCCCGTCGTTGTTCTGATAACCTTCCGTGCGTTCATAACCGTCCACCTCAGCCAGTTCCCCGATGTAGCGGAAGCATCGGTCGTCGGTCTGGAAATCGACGATGTTGTCGACCAGCTCGTCCACTTCTTCATCCGGGCGCAGGTGTTTGAAGACGGCTTCGAGTGGTTTCTTGCGCTCGGGCGCCTCAAACCAGGGACTTTGCGGATAGACGCGGGTGTTCAGATTGATTTGGCCAGCAGTGCTGTTCATAAAAGACACCGTGGAAAATTGGTCCGGCAAGGTGGCCTCGATTTTCCATTGGTCGTGTTGCATGGGATAGGTCGCGCCGAGCAGATCGAGCAACAAGGCATCCGGAGGGTCGCCGTCCTGGGTGGAGGAGGGACCGAGATTGAGAGTCCGCCACGGCTCGTTCGACTGAATGCCGGTGTGAAGCATCGACCAAAATCCGATCGACGAAACCGCGCTGCGCGAGTTGAACTCATCCGGCTTGTTCAGGGGAAAACGACGTTTCTTGTGCGCGACGGATCTGATGGAGCCCCCGCCGCGCGAGATGTAGCGAAACTTGCTCTTCTCCGTGGACTCTTCCGGCGGTTCATCCGGGTTGATCTTTCCAGGGGTGCCCTTGTCGTCTTCTTTGCGGACCCAGGCGTCCTTCAACCCGCTGAGCCGGGGGTCCACGATGGAAAAGGTCACGAATTGCTCGCGGTCGCCGAACATGCTCAGTTCGACTTTGCCATCCAGAACATGCTCGTCCTGGTCGGTATCCCCCATTGGAATCATCTGTCGCGGGCGCCGTGGATCCGGACGAATGCTCATTCCCAGGCGGATCTTGAAATTCAACGTCAAGTCTTCGCTACTGAGATCAAAGATGCGGCCTTGAGCGGCCTCGGTCGGCACCACGCCATCACGCTTCCCAATAAACCGGGCAGGCGAACCGACCAGGATCCGATTTCGTGGGACCGCGTCCGGATTGCCGAGAAAGGCATTCGACGGGCGGATCACCGTTCCGGCACCGGCGGTGGCCCGCAGTCGCCCCAGACTATTCTGGTGGTCCCAGTTCCGGTCGGGATCGCGGCTATCGGGATCCGTCGGGCCAAGCTCCCAGGGTGTGTCCCCCTCGGGTTCAATCCAGAGGTAATCCACTTTCACCGGGAAGTGGTCGAGCCGAATCTCCGGACCAAACGGGTGCATGTAGAACTCGGATTCGTGCTTGAAATTGACGCGGTATTTGCCGGCCGCCTTGCCTGCCTTCACCAGCTTGAATCTCAGCCTCACTTCAGTGATGTGCGGTCCCGGCGTTTGCGGAATCATGAGTTCCTCTTTCCCGTCGGCTTCGACTCGCCAGAAATGCCGCTCCGGGGTGTTGCCCTTTCGTTCATCACTGGGTGGCGAATAGTTGACGCTCGTCGTCCGCCAGGCCCAGTCGCGGGCACCGGTCGCGGTTTTCGTGTTCGTGTTCATCGTCGTCGTGGCCATGCGCGCCTGCAGCAGCATGCCAAGCGCAATCTGGTAGCACTCCTTCTCTCCGTATTTATCGACGAAACTCTTGTCGTAGCCCGGCCACGGCCTGCGCAGGTAGGCCATCAGCATTTCCAGTTGCGCTTTGTTCACAGTATTGGAGGCATGTATCTGAATCTCCTTACCGGTGTCAGGGTCCTTTTTTCCCTCCGGGTCTTTCATGCTGTGGGTGAACCCGAGGCTCCCCATCAGCGAGTGCAGGTGCAGCACGCCGTCTTCGGGACGGGCCAAGCCGCTGCCATGAATGAATGGGAGTTGATAGAGCGGGCCGCCTTCCAGCGAGAGCGGAATGTTGGTGGTGAACAGGCGCGATTTACCAAACACGTTGAACTCCGGGCTCCGGCTATAGAACGTGAGGTTGTATTTCCGGTGGTGGTACCATTCCACGGGGTCGCCGGTCCGTACGAAATCCATGATTGCCTCTGGGTAACGACTGAAGCCGTTGAGCCAGGCCTGCTCGAGCAGACCCGCGACGTCCAACTCCTCGGGACTTTCTGCCAAAACGTCCAGATTGATCGAACGAAGTTTACCAAGAGCCCAATCCCGCCCCATGCTGGCCTGGTTGTATTCAATGTGCCCTCCTCCCAGGGTAAAGAGCGGCGGCATCAACCCACTGGCAAGTTGTTCATGAAAGCGCTCGTCATCTTGTTTGCCAATCGCCGTCTTGCCGCCGGCCACGTTGAAGTTGAGCTTCCCGCTTTCATCGTCCATCCAGAACGCGTAACGGCCCACGATCGGATTCTCCTTCGCTGCCGGCTGCGAGGGGTCGCGCAGCACATTGTGCCAACGCACCCGCATTTTCGGACGTTCGGTGTCCGGATCAGGCACCCCGCGCTCATCCAACGCCACCGTGATCGGTGGAAATTCCTCTCCCGCCATGGGCCGGTTCAGATCGACCGAATCCAGATCCCGTTCCGCTCCGCTGCCCGGTTCCCCGGTGACTGCTCCGGTGTGGAGATCGACGTAACGAGGTTCACCGTTTCCCTGGAGAATGGTCAGTCGTCCCGGATTCGTCACCCAAAGTTCGGCATCCGCGTTGCTGGCGTCTTCGCTGAGCCGCGCCGGTTCCGGAATGTTCGCCCGGAGCAATTCGATGCCGTGGGAAAGTGCGCTTTGCGTAAGCACTTTGGCGCTCTGCGTTTGCTCATACGCTGACGCAGCCCCCAGCTCAATCCGCATACTCAGCAGATAGGCGATGACGACCATCGCCATCATACCGGCAAGCACCAGGGTCATGATCAACGCAGCGCCACGGGGTTTCGAAATCGGAGACTGGAGTTTTGAAATCTTCATCCGAAATTCCGGTTCAAACATTTCACGCAAGTCGAACACGCTTGCGGTTGTTCCATCCTCCCGGCATTCGGAGAGCGCCGGCTGGGGTTTGGCTGATGACTCTTCAATTCCATATTCGCAACTGGGACCGGGCCTGATTCTGAGAGGTTATTGGATCAGCGGAATTGCACCAATGGCGTTCGATGCATCTTTCCGACGCAGAAATCGTCCCGTCATGAATGAATGCTATCAGGAAAAAGCGGATCACTTCCATATCCAGAATCCACATCAGGATTCCCTGTGCGAGTCAATACAAAATAAATACACGACTCCCGGAACTGGCTTCCTCGCGTTCCTCCTCGAACAAGAATGGCGGTGCCCTTGCCGGGTTCAGCAACGACATGATCCTTGCGCGATTCCCAGGCGTTCGTTTCAGACCATCGCGAGGGATTTTTCATGGTCGGAGGAGGTTCATAGGACGGGTATCTTGATTTTGGGATTCGGTTTCTCCGTGATGTTCCTTGCGAAGACTTCTTGGCGATCGCCGTCGAAAAGCTTCAGCTGAAATTTTCCCAGGCTATCCGCGACTTCACCCGCATGGTTGATTGCCGACCAGACCACGACGGAATCGACCGGCACCACTTCGCCCAAATCCAGCTCCCAATAGGGATTCTCGACACTCATTCGAGTAGCGGAAAAATGACCAGGTTTGTCAGTCTTCCCGTCAATGCCGTATTCCGCGAGGAAGCCTTCCGCCCGCGGATCGCTCAGCCTGGCTTCGCCTTCTTTAGCAATGTTGTAACCGCCACTCATCACCTCCACTTCACCTACCGACAGGCCCCATCGCTGGTTTCCTTGCTTCCTGATTTGCACGTAGCGAACCAGTGTCTGCCCTTCCGTCGGCGCTGTTTTGGCAGGACGTTTGCTGGTGGTTGGCGCGCCGCCGGTATCAATGGCTTTCGCGAGCAATTCCTGAAACAAGGGGGGAGCGCCATCCCAGAGTTTGCCCTGACCAAACAGCCCCGCGTAGATGTGAACCAGCGCCTGCAGTTCCGGCTGGCGTTCCGGATCTTCGCGCAGGATGTTTGCCGCTTCCGCCAGCGCTTCCTCGGCCATGGCTCGATCCATTCCAGGATGCGGGCCAAAGGCCTCGGCAAGGGCAATTACCGCACCTTTCGAATCTCCTTTTCCCTTGTAGGCCATGGCCCGGGCAAATCCCAGCTCGTTTGCCATTCCGGGAATCTGGCGTTCGGCCTCATCGGCAAGTTTCAAAGCTTGATCCCACTCCTCTCCCCCAATCGCTGCCCACACCGCCATGACCGGGCGGATTTCCCGCTCCATGATCGGCAGCTTTTCCCACTCCGATTTCATAAATACGTAGCGTAGTTCGCCCCAGTTCCGCGTTTTGCGATAACAATCCAGCAACCGGCGTTCGGCCAGGTTTGCAAAGTTACCGGGGGCCGGGTAATAGGTGGCGCGCGTCTTATTATTGGAAACGGGCGCGAATCCGACAGCCGCTGCAGCATAGTCTCCATTGCCAAACGCCGTCATCATCTCCTCCCAAACCCGTGGAGCGGGAAAATCAATGTAATCAACCTGATTCATCGGCACGCTGGTAGAACCCGCTTCCATTTGCCAATTGAGACGATCGCCGGCGTCTCCGGCGTAGGTTCCTTCGAGGGTGCGCCCGTCCCGCAGATAGAGGGACTGTTGGGCGGATGCGGTGATCGGCAACCCATAAACCGTGCATAGTAGACAGACTGACACCGCACGAACTCTACAGATCTGAATGGATGGAAACGTCATGGTTGTGGAAAGGAGGTCATTGAGAATTTGGCCGCGAAGGTTCACGATCGGCTGCTCACAAGTTCATCCCGCCATTTGAAGAAGATGGACTTCCCTTCAGCGATGTTCGGATGATCATGATGGCCCATCCGTTTCATCATATCCTGCAACACTTTGAGAGAGTCCATCGTTCGATTTTGCTCTCGCAGAATTTCGGCGGTTCGCAGATAAGCTTCGGTCGACCAATCGAGGTGCCCGGCAAAGTTGGCATAGACGCTCACATAGATTTTGAGGGCTTCGGCATCTTTACCTTGTTCGTCCATACAGAGGCCAAAGGAATAGTTCGCTTCCGGCCGGGCCATCGTCCAACCGCGATTTTTGAGGTAGCTCCTCCAGGCAGCCTGGGCTTCCGGCCATTTCTTCTGCTTCGTCAATATCCGGGCGGAGTTGAGGGCCGCTTCTTCGCGCAATTGTGGATTCTCCACCTCCGTCAGGACGCGCTGGAAACGGGTGAAGGCCCGATCCTGAATCTCGGGCGCGGCGGATTCCGCCTCTAACTTGCCGAGATCGACGAGGGCAAACCCCATGGCGTCGCCCGCAGTATCCGGGCGTTCGGTAAGGATGAACTCGTAGACTTCGCGCGCCTCGTCTTTCCTCCCATTGACCTCCCAATTCCATCGGGCCAGACGAACCAGGGTATAACTACTGAGGTCCTTGCCATTGCGCTCGTAAAGCGCGTTGAGCTTGAAGAACTGCAGCCTGATCTGATCGGCCACCTCATCCTGGTTCTCGGCGTCTTCCAGCGTTTCAAGCTTGGCCATGACCAGCCACGCATCCAGCGCTCCCGGTGGATTCGCCGGATTTGTGAACGGATAGTTCTCCAGTTGCTCCAGCTTTTCCTCCATGGTGTAGTTCGCATCCAGGTAATCCAGATAACTCCCGAACAACAAGTCAACCTGAGCCGGCTCATCTCCCGCATCGGCGAAGCGATTGACGAAGTCCGTCAACGTCTTGAGACCTTCTTCGCGACGATCGAGCGCGACCAAGGCATCGAGCACCGACAAGGTGGCGTCGATCTGGTAGCTGGACTCCCAATACTTCGCCTTGAACTCATCGTAGTAGGCTGCCGACGCTTCCCAATCCTCCGCCTCGGCGGCTGCGGCGATCAATTGACGAAGGGAATAGGCCGCAACTTCATTGCTCCCACGCCCCTCACCTTCCACCAAACGCTTTGCCTCAAGATACTCAGGGGCGATTGAGTCATAACTCTCATCCAGGGCTGCCAGGATATCGCCTTTGACATTGTGCGATGCCGGAATTTCGGCCGCTTCCGGGAATTTTTCCTGCAGTTCCTTGATGCGAGTGAGCGCCAGTTCCAGGTCCTCCAATACGAAGTGTGAGAGACCGCTCAGGAATAATACGGGCGGTCGCATCATCGAGTTGGGATAATCCACCAGGAACTTCTCCAGGATAACAGCCGCCTCCTCCCATTTCATCAGATTCACCTTGGTCGAGCCCAGGTAGAACTCGGCAGGCTCCTTGCGTTGAGGATCCGGGTAATTCTTGAAGTAGCCTTCCAGGTGGCGCTCGGCTTCCTCAAACTTCCCGAGATGAAAGGCGCAGGCGCCGACGACGAAATCCGGAATCTCGCGGATTTCTGACCCTACATCCATCTCTGAGCGGATTTCGTGGCAAATGGTATAAGCTTCCTGGTATTCGCCTTGGAGATAAACCACCTCAACCAGAACGCGCGCAACCGAAGGCTTCAATTCGTTTTCCGGGAATTCCTCGAAAAACTTGAGCCCATAGGTATAGGCTTCGGTCCAAAACTCCAGGTTTACGTCGCAAACCACGAGGTTGTGCAAAATCGTGGCACGCTTTGGGTGATTCGGGAACTCATTGGCCACAAGCCGGTAAGTTGCCCGGGCTCCGGCGATACTGCTGAGTTGGTAATGCGCCGCCCCCGTGCCGACCAGCGTCGAGGCCCAGGATTTTCTCGTCTCCACCACTTCCTTGTCGAGCTCAGACAGCAATTTCCTGGCGGTTGACTTGATGCTTTCGATGTCCTTGCGATTCGCCCGTTTTGCGACATCCAGCTTTTGGTTGATGTCCACCTTCCGTTCCTCGAGAGCCTTCAAAATCTCGCTTTGCGGCGCCATCAGGCTATACCACATGAGGGCCCGAATCGGCTCATCCCCTTCCAGCGCCTTGCTCGCCAGCGCCTCAAACCTGGGGTTATGCGTTGCCCGCTCCATCGGCAAATCGTCGGTGATGAGACTGGCTCGGGGCGTGATGACATCACGCACTTCAGCAAAGGGTTTGTCGTGCGACCAGTCCCACGCCAGGATCATGAAAAGCTGCTGTTGACCTTCGATTCCCACCAAATCCTCGTCAATGACCCGAACGATGAAGTCCTTCCCTTTCGCGGGCTGACCGCCCAGGATGTACGAGCGCGCGAGATTGATCGAAACGGCAAGGCGATTGATCGGGGGTTCTCCCCGCGGGTCTTCCGCGAGGGTCTTTTCGTATTTCCCCGCAGCGGCGTCGTAGTTCTTCAAGGACATCAGCGCATTCCCCCACTGCATCAGGGCGTGGACATGGAACCGGTTGGGCAGCCGCGGATCTTCCTCCCCATCGGGAACCTTGATTTTCAGGGATGAGTTGTCCCATTCCTCGTAGCAGGTCCTGAGCGGGGGGATCGCCGCCTGATACTGCTTCTTGCGAAGCAGATACATTCCCTTGATATAATAGAAGTGGCCGAATACCGGCCCGTATTTCTCCAAGGCCCCATCGCTGAATTCCCCGATCGCACGATCGCAGAGACTGATGCCCTTGTCGAGATCCCCGGAATTCCCTGCCTGAATCGCCAAGTCGTAATATCTGACGATTTTTTCCGCGGGAGATGCATCCTGGCTCAATGCCAGGACGGGACAACAGAGAACGCTGAAGAGAAAGGAGAGTCGGTAGATCATGTCGTTTTACTGAAGATACCTCGCGAATCTTCCGGGATTTTTCATATATTCGTCCCCGTCAATGGATTTGCCGTTCTTCCCAACCAGGGTAAACTTTCCGCCGGTTCCCTTGGCGATTTCCGCAAACTCCCTAGCGCCAGCCTTGGTCTGCATCGCAATGGTATTGATCGTCGGCTTCCCACGACGGCGATTCACCGTCAGGATGGGACGAGGGTCGTTGCCTCCGGTCCCGTCAGACATGAAGAAGATAGCATCCGGCGGCGGTTCCATCAGATGGGCAATCTCCAAAGCCAATCCCCAATCCGTTCCGCCAAACAGGCGGTTGTCTTCGACCGCATCCATCGTCCTCTTCACATTTGAGCTGCTCGCTTTCAGCCACTTAGTCGTTGGCAACCGTGACGACGCGCCTCTGAAATCGTAGTTATCCCAACCGGCACCACTTTTCGGTTCGAATTCGTATTCCTTCCCCTGGGGATCTTTCACGGTGTTTGTGGGCGGGGTTCCTGACGAAGTCAAACTCCAGCCTTTTTCTGCATAATAGGCGCCGCCCGCAAAGAGGAGGACCTGATACTCGACTCCTTTGAGGGCGCGCAAAGCCCGTTTCAATTCATTATTGCGAAGGTCGACCTGTTGCTCGGTCATGGAACCGGAATGATCGATGACGAACAGAAAACGGTTTCCAGTCGATTTACCGCCAAAGAAGGAAGCGCCCAAGCCCATGCCGCCGCCTCCGCCACCACCCGAGCCAAACCCGCTTCCAAAGTCCCCCTCGCCGACGCCAATCGGGCCATCGCTAAACTTCGTGACTTCCGGGGTCGCGATCTTGGCGATGGAATTCGACCGTATCATC
>TARA_R110002096_G_scaffold433632_1_pt1 | contig 14304 bp, 12 predicted proteins | sample TARA_R110002096 | Tara Oceans TARA_R110002096 (sample SAMEA4397295) | marine metagenome | biome: Polar Biome; feature: [DCM] deep chlorophyll maximum layer (ENVO:01000326); material: water (ENVO:00002006), including particulate matter (ENVO:01000060) such as... | depth 35 m | reverse complement strand
CACATGCTGGCCGAGGTGGTCATTGCGCAGCGAGTCAATACTTTCGTCGAAGCGTGCGTGAATTTTTTTTACCTGGCGCAGGTGGTGGCGGTCGAGGGCACGCAGCTGGGAAATCGCATGCCGTCGTTCTTCTGCAATCGCAGCAGCGTTGCCTTTGACTCGAAGGATTTCGCGCGCGGCTATGGTCAGCTGTCGCAATCGCAATCGGTACAGGCGCTGTTGCTCAATCAATTGATCCTGGCGGCTTCGGTATGCTTGCAGAAGCGTGTTGTCAGCATTGAACAGTTCTTCCGCGCGGCCATAGAGTCGCAGGTCGGACAACGTATGCGGCAGCCGTTGGCGAATGTCATCGATGTCACCCTCGGCTTCCTGCCAGGCGGCGGAAATCACAGCAACCGACCGATCGCCGAGTCCCGCCCGATCGAATCCGGCAGCCAGGTTTACGACCGGGCGCTGTGGGCCAAGCAAGACCCTCATTGGCGCAGTGCTATTCACTGAAGTTCCACACGAATGGTACGAACTATTTCCCGCAGGGCATTGGCGACGACATCGGTATCAGGGTGACGCACGATAATATAGCCGTCACCCTCATAACTGTCGCTTGGCGGCTGACCTTGTTGCGGCAGTTTTGCTTCGACGACGATGCCGCCAAAACGGCGCTGTACGTCGTCAACACCATGGATCCGGACGATCCGGCCGCGGCCCTGACCACGAATATAGGCGGCTCCCGCCGCGTATTCGCGGCGCGGCGGCTCGAATTTTCGATACACCATCAGCTGTGGCCAGGCTTTGTAGAAGTCGACGTCATGTGCATACGAGAGCAGCGTTGAAAACTGCGCGCCAGGCGGGCGCGCACCGACTTCCGAAATGGCGATGTTGCCATCGGCAAGGCGAAACCATTCCATGTGGCTGAGGCCGGTCCTGAGGCCGAGTGCACGATTGGCAGCAACACCAGCTTCGCGAATAGCCTCGTATTCCGGGCCGCTGATATCCCGCGGCAGCATTACACACCATTGAATCCAGTCGTTTTCGAGAACCTCGAGTGGCGATGGCATGTACCGTGAGATTGAGTGCCAGACCGGTTCGCCATCCACGAACACGCAATCGAAAGAGTGTTCGGTACCACGGACAAACTCTTCGAACAGGGTGGGGCGATTCGGGTGCGGGGAAAATCTCCGCAGGTATTCGTCGAGGTCCTGTGGTCGATCAAGTCGATACGTCGCCTTGCCGCCGGCCCCGTCAGGCGGTTTCACGACAACCGGAAAGCCAACCTGCTGCGTAAAAGTTTGTGCCGCCTGTGCATTGCCGATAAGGGCATGTTTTGCACACGGCACCCCGGCGGCTTGCAATACATCTTTCATGCGGGACTTGTCGCGAAAATTTTTTGCAGCCTCTGATGACAGGCCGTCGATCCCGAGCACTTCGCGCGCTATCGCCAGCGGCACCTGCAATTGCTCCAGTGCAGCGATGTAGGCGATCGGTTCGCCAAATTGGCTTGCAAGGGCGCGTGCTGCATCGACCAGGTGCTGCGGGTCGAGCGCATCGTCGATCCGGTAGTGACCGTCAATGCGGGAGCGCAAGTCGTCAGGAATTCGATTTTCCGGGTCCTGGCTAACGACCGTGAGCGCTACATTCGGCAAGTGCGCTGCGCCACGCAGGAAGCGGAGCGTTGCTTCCATGAAATAAGGCGCAGCAAAAATTACGTGATGTGTCATTGTTTCCAATTCGCCAGGCGCAAATCAGCGGGATACCGGATCGCCTACTGTACGCGCCTGCAGGTTAAAGCAAAACCTGGATGGCAAACTCAGGCGTGCAGGACCGCGGCCGCAATCTTGTCGATGTTAGGAAACGAAGCGGGAACTCCGCCAGCGCATGCAGGTGTTCTTGCGGTGTTTTACAGGCCCCGGCCCCTGGCGCTGCCCACCAGCTTTTGCGACTCCATGTTGTAAACAGCACAGACAATCTCCCGATCATCCTGGGCCCAGCTGCCCTGCGTCGGGTACATCGTCGTAACTTCAAGCGATGACGACTGGTAGTCGCGGCCGACAAATGCCTCGAATCGTTCGACACAGGAATTGTAAGCCAGCTCACCCATGGCTTCTTCACTCGGATACTCGGGCAGAGCGACATCGAAAACGGCGAATGCTTCGTTGTCGTGAGGTTGCGCACAAGGCACACCCGGTACGCTGGTGATTTCCTCGGCATTCGAGTCCACGTCGTCGAAACAATCGCCAACCTGCATGTTAAATGCATCGACCGTACCCGCATCGACGATCGCGCCAGAACTGTCGCGGTCAGCGCCGGTCATCGCTCCGTACGCGACGAAGCCCAGTGCCGCCAGAATATATATGCCCCACGTTTTCATACCGTCACCCGACAATGTGGTTTGCCAGCGTTCGATTATGTTGCACAGCTTTACGGTGGCAAGGACCTGGTTCTCGAATCGGCAATTCCAGTTCCGATTCTATGCGTTACGGCCATCTCATAAATTGGGTGACAGTGACCCTATTTTGCGTTGCGCGCATCTCGCAGTGCGTTTGCATACCACTCGTACTCATCAAGAAAGCGCACGATGCGTTGGTGATACTTTCCATCGAGCGGGGTGCCGTCGTCTGCAAACGCTTTTTGTACATGCGAGACCGGGAAGGCGCTCGGGATGCTTGAGGCACCGAGCTCTGCGAGTATCGCGCGCAAGTTGACGAGTGCACGAACGCCGCCAAACGGGCCGGCCGAATAAGTGACGATGGCGCTGGGTTTGTACAGATATTCTTTCTGGAAGTGATCGAGCAGATTTTTCAATGCTGCAGGGACGCTGTGGTTGTATTCTCCGCTTACGACAACGAAGCCATCGGCAGCAGTTAAAATATCGGCGATCGCCTGCATGTCCGGTGGTGCATCGCCACCGGCGTATTCCTTGAACATCTTGTCCAGCATCGGCAATTCGTACGCCATTGAGTCCACCAGCGTCACAGCATGGCCGCGTTCCGCCAGCTTGCTTACGACAAATCGGGCCGCCTTTATACCTTGCCGCTGCTGTCGTGCACTGCCATGGATGACCGCAGTTGTGAGTGCTTCGTTACCCGGCATCAGTTGACTCCTGTGCGATAGTAAAGCTGGCGTGGTCTTTTATTCGCACCCCGTTGGCCAGTGTTTTGTGAACCGGGCAGCGTGTCGCAATCTGGGCGAGACGCTTTTTTTGCTGATCATCAAAGTCGCCCTCGATGTTTACTTCGCTGACAATCTGTTCGCTGACGCCTTTGCCAGACTGGTCGCAATCCACGCAATCCTCGGCATGCACTCTCGAAAAGCTCAGGCTGGCACTGACCGACTGCAGTGTGTACCCCTTGTGGCGGCAGTAGGCAGCGATCGTGACGCAGGTACACGCGGCGAGGGCGCCGAGCAACATTTCGTAGGGGTCGGGTCCGAGGTCGGTACCACCGGCGTCCAGCGGCTCATCGGCAAGCCATTCATGCCGGCCGTCGGTCAACTTGACGGCGAGCCCGTCGCTTAGTCTTGCTGTGATCTGGGGCATCATCGGTCCTGTTATTCAATGTAATTGCGTCGTATCGTAGCAACTCACGGTCGGACGAGGGGTGTAATCATGCGGGTATCGGGGCAAATCGAAGTATTCAGCGCAATTCTGGTCATGCTCCTGATGGCTGCTTGCGTCAGTAACCCAGCCGCGGTAACCGTGACCGATGAGCGCATCGTCATTGCGCATCGTGGCGCCAGTGGCTACTTGCCTGAACATACGATAGCGGCCAAGGCAATGGCCTTCGCCCAGGGTGCCGATTTTATTGAACAGGACCTGGTCATGACTCGTGACGACGAGTTGGTGGTCTTGCACGATCACTACCTCGATACCGTCACCAATGTCAGTACCGTGTTCCCTCACCGCGCGCGCGAGGATGGCCGCTACTATGTAATCGACTTTACCCTCGACGAGATTCGCCAGCTGCTCGTTACCGAACGCTTTGAATTGCGAAGCGGCGAACCCAGCGCCGTTTTCCCAGCGCGGTTCCCATTAAATCGAGCGACTTTCCGCGTACATACTTTTGCGGAAGAAATTGAACTGATTCTCGGGCTGAACCGGTCCACAGGCCGTGCGGTCGGCCTTTATCCGGAGATCAAGAGTCCTGCATTTCATCGCGAAGCCGGAAAAGATATTTCTGCCGCAGTTCTTGACGTACTTGCGAGCTATGGTTTCCGGGACAAGCAAGATCCTGTTTTCCTGCAATGCTTTGATCCGCATGAGCTGCTAAGGATTCACCGCGAATTATTGCCGGCAAGAAATATGCAATTGCCGCTGGTGCAGCTTATCGGGACGAGTCCCCAGTTTGCGCCTCTATTGACGGCCGAGGGCATACAGCACATATCGCAGTACGCAGTCGCTATCGGTCCGTCGATGCATTTGCTGGTAGACAAAAACTCCGTTGCCGGCAAGCCGCAACTAACCGGTCTGGCAACAGCAGCGAAAGCGGCCGGACTCAAGATGCATCCGTACACGTTTCGGCGGGAAGCGGAGCAGATACCTTCCTACGCCGGCAACCTGCAGGAGTTGCTGGATATTTTCTTTAACCAGGTGGGCGTGGATGGCGTGTTCACCGATTTCCCGGATTTAGCGGTCCAGTATCTCGAGACATCTCGGTGATTGGCATTCTGCGGCCTGCACCACAGCGCGAAGCGCTGCCGGCCGAACAGGTCGATGCACACTACCGGCGCCTCAGATTGCAGGTTTTTGCCGGCATTTTTGTTGGCTATGCCGGCTACTACCTGGTGCGGAAAAACTTTACTCTCGCGATGCCCTATCTCGTCGAGCAGGGCTACAGCAAATCGGAGCTGGGCTTCGCATTATCCGGCGTGGCGATCGCCTACGGGCTGTCAAAATTTCTGATGGGCAGTATCTCGGATCGCAGTAATGCGCGCACGTTCATGGCGCTCGGCCTTGCCTGTTCTGCAGCAATAATGATTGCGATGGGTGTGCTGCCGGTCGCGACCAGTTCAGTGGCCATCATGTTCGGGTTGCTGATGCTTAACGGTTGGTTCCAGGGCATGGGTTGGCCACCGTCTGGGCGCGTCATGGTGCATTGGTTCTCACAACACGAGCGCGGTACCAAGATGGCGATCTGGAATGTTGCGCACAATGTCGGTGGCGGACTTGTTGGTCCAATCGCAATTCTTGCAATGGCGATGTTCGCGGATTGGCGTGCGGTGTTGTATGTACATGGTTTTTTTGCGCTCGCGATCGCCGTCCTGATCTTGCTGCTGGTGCGTGACACCCCACAGTCGGAGGGCTTGCCGACGATCGAAGCGCACCGCAATGACTTTCCAAAAGCTTTCGACTATTCCGAGGCCCATGAGCGAGAGTTTTCGGCGAAAGCCATCTTCTTCGAACATGTCCTCAACAACCGATTTCTCTGGACGATTGCGATAGCCAACGCATTTGTTTATTTCGTTCGCTACGGTGTTCTGGACTGGGCACCGACCTACCTCAATGAGGCGAAGCACTTTTCTTTTACCCAGTCCGGATGGGCGTACGCGTTTTACGAATTTGCCGGAATCCCCGGCACCCTGATCTGCGGCTGGATGTCCGACAAAGTCTTTGACGGTCGCCGTGCGCCGGCATCCATTGTATTTCTGGCATTGACGCTGCTCTGTGTCCTCGTCTACTGGTTCAATCCGCCGGGCAATCCGAATGTCGATATCGCAATGTTGATTGGCATCGGCTTCTTTATTTACGGCCCGGTCATGTTGATTGGTGTGCAGGCGCTCGACCTGGCCCCCAAGAAGGCCGCGGGGACAGCCGCCGGATTTACCGGGCTGTTCGGCTATGTTGGCGGCGCCGTTAGCGCCAACGTCGTGATCGGCCTGGTGGTCGACGCGGCCGGCTGGTCAGCCGGATTTGCGCTCATCGCCGGCGCTTGTGTCCTGGCGATGTTGTTGCTGGCGTTGACCTGGCCAGCCGAACGCAGACAACGCCAGCGTCAGTGAATGCGGTAGGACCAATACCGGCGAAATTTGCGTGTAATGGCTTACCAGCGGCCCGGAACGGCGATTAATTGCTGATAATTGCCCAGACAATTGGTATACATAGCGGCCATGGACGATCCGATGTGGATTGCGGAGATCAATAACATGAAAGACAAGCGCCTGTACCACACCGTTGCGGACAAAATATTAAAGCTGATCGATGACGGTGAGTTCCCGGCCGGAAGCCGACTGCCTGGTGAGCGCGAGCTCGCGGAAAAATTCGGTGTCAGTCGCGTTACGATTCGCGAGGCAGAGATCGCACTGCAAGCAATTGGGCGGATCAAGATCAAGACCGGGTCAGGCGTCTATGTGCTCGATTCTGCAGCGAATTCCGGCGACCGGCTGCCAGCCGTCACGGCATTCGAGCTGACCGAAGCGCGCAGCCTGTTCGAAGCCGAAGCCGCCGCCGTTGCCGCCGTGCAAATCGATGACGAAACCCTTGTCGAACTGCAGCGACAGCTTGACATTATGGCGTCAACCGGCCCGGACGACGAGGAAGGTGAATTGGCGGACAAGGAGTTCCACCGCATTATCGCATCGGCATCCGGTAATGCCGCAATCACGTATGTCATTGAAACGCTGTGGAAAATGCGAACCGAAATCGAACCGGTGAAAGAAGTGTACGAGTCGGTTTGCTCGGAAGACTTTGGCGCGCGCTCGAAGGAACACTCGCAGATCCTCGATGCGCTGAAAGCCCACGATTCCGGCGCAGCACGTGTCGCAATGCGGAATCACTTCTCGCGCCTGCTCGAATCGATGCTGGATGTCACCGAGCAGCGTGCGCTGGAAGAGCTGCGCCGCAAAGCCAGCGAGAGCCGCCGGCGCTATCTGAAGAGCGCAAGCATCTAATAACCGAGCCAAAAACAAGCCGGTCGGGCGACTGCTGCCATACAGCAGGGCGCGCTCGTGCCGGTCGCCCGTGTGCCACCGGCGGTTAATTGGTATGACATATTGGTTGACAAGTTACGTAGACCAATTTACGATCCCTGACAACCTGAATAGTCACAAAAAAAGGGGTCGGGGGGATGAGGCGAATCGCCATCCAGTTCACACTTATTTTGCTGGCGTTGTCGGCAGGCGAAACGATGGCTGCGGAAATGCTGGTGCGCGATCAACAGGCGTACCGCGATGCTGTCGCAAATGCGCGCCCGGGTGACACGATCGTGCTGGCGAACGGCACCTGGCGGGATTTTGAAATTGTCTTTACCGGGCAGGGCAGCGCAGCCAAACCGATATCGCTGACCGCCCAGACCAAAGGGCAGGTTGTCATCAGCGGGCAATCGAACCTGAGATTAAGCGGGGAGTATCTGCACGTATCGGGGCTCGTGTTTCGTGACGGCCATTCGCCGACCAATACGGTCATCGCATTTCGGCGCACAGCTGGGGAATATGCCAATCATTCGCGGGTTTCCGAAGTCGTTATCGACCACTTCAATAATCCGGAGCGTCATGAAACGGACTACTGGGTAATGATGTACGGTAAGAACAACCGTTTCGATCACAACCATCTCGAGGGCAAAAGCAATAACGGTGTGACCATGGCGGTGCGGCTCGATTCGGTGGAGAGCCAGGAAAATCGTCATCGGATTGACCACAATTATTTCGGGCCACGGCCGGTGCTGGGGTCGAACGGTGGTGAAACTCTGCGTATCGGCACCAGCCATTATTCAATGAGCGATTCCTTCACGACGGTCGAGTACAACTATTTCGATCGCTGTGATGGTGAAGTTGAAATTATTTCGAGCAAGTCCGGGGGCAATGTATTTCGTGGCAACGTATTTTTCGAGTCCCGCGGCACGCTGACATTGCGTCACGGCAACGGCAACCTGGTCGAAGATAATATCTTTATCGGCAATAACGTCGACCACACGGGTGGTATACGCCTGATCAACAAACGCCAAACGATTCGCAACAACTATATGTCGGGCCTGAAAGGCTACCGGTTTGGCGGCGCGCTGGTGATCATGAATGGCGTACCCAATTCACCGATCAATCGCTATCACCAGGTCGAAGATTCGCGGGTGGAAGGCAACACAATCGTTGACAGCGATCACATCGAGTTTGCGGCGGGTTCGGATGAAGAGCGATCGGCGGTTCCGATATCGACGTCGTTCAGGAACAATCTGATCGTCAACACGGAGCCGAGCGATTCGATCGCAGTTCATGACGACATCAGCGGCATCCAGTTTTCCGGCAACGTCCTGAGTGGTGTGTCGAAGGCACCTGCTGCGAGCGGGTTTGAGTCACGGCAGGTGCGCATGGATGTCCACAGCAATGGCCTTGCCTACCCGACGGACGATGCACTTTCCAGAACCGGTGTATCGCGTTCTCTTGAGGTCCTGCAGCGCGCAACGACCGGTCCGGACTGGTACCCGAAACCAGGTTACGGCAGTGAATTCGACGGTGGAACAGTGTTGCACGCGACGCCCGGGGACAGCCGTATTTTTGCGGCGCTGCAAAACGCCGCGGCCGGAGATGTGATCGAGCTGGCTGCGGGAGTTTACACCGAGACCAAGATTCTTGAGGTCAGTCAGCCAGTGACAATTCGCGGCATTGCTGCCGGCGGCGATCGGCCGCGAATTCGTTTCGAAAGGACGACGCTGTTTGAAATCCAGGATGGCGGGAGCCTGCGGCTTGACGGGGTGATTATTGACGGTTCGCTGGCGCCGGACACTTATGGCAATTCGGCTGTGCGCACCAGCCCGTATTCGATGCTGCACAATTACCAGCTGATTGCCGACAACGTTCATGTTACCGATCTCGATGTCAATCACTCGTTCAATTTTCTAAAAGTAGCGAAGCACACTTTCGCCAATCGAATACTCATAGAAAACTCAAGCTTCGAGGATGTTTCCGGTCACATTGTCGCGCTGGATCGCGAAACCGATGACCTGGGTATCTACAATGCCGAATATGTGACGGTGCGCAACTCGACGTTTAGCAATATTGGCGGCTCGCTGGCGAGTATTTATCGTGGCGGCACCGATGAAAGTACGTTCGGTCCGCATTTTCTGTTGCAGAACAGCCATCTGGATAATGTTGGCAATAGCAAGCGCAACAAGAGCATGGCGTCGGTGTTCCTGCTGGGCGTGCAGGTCGCGACGATCCATGTAAACCAGTTTGACAGCAGCCGCCACGTTCGCGTTGTCGAGACAGTGGGCGATCCAATCACGAGAATTTCGAACAACCGCCTGGTCAACACTGCAAAGCCAGAGATCGGCCCGCTGCAGCGAAACGCATATTGAGTTGACGCGCGCAGTTTGTTCGTCGCAAAAAAACCATTTCATACAAGCAACAATGATTAAACGCAATTAAGGAAGTCTAGGTCATGAATTTTAAAAACAAGGTAGTGGTCGTCACTGGCGGATCGCGAGATATTGGCAAGGCAATATCGCTCAAGTTTGGTGCGGCAGGCGCGAAGGTGGTGGTGAACTATTTCAACAACGCGGAGCAAGGCGCGGAAACGGCAGCTGAGGTTGAAAAGGCCGGTGGTACGGCGATAGCCGTTGCTGGCGATATGACGAAGTCGGCAGATGTCGACAAGCTGGTTGCCGAAACGAAAGCGGCATTCGGCGAATCAATTGACGTTCTTGTAAACGTTGTCGGTGGCCTGGTTGCCCGCAAGTCGCTCAGTGAGATGGACGAAGAATTTTTCGAACACGTAATGAAGCTAAACCTCACCAGTACGTTCCTGATGACCAAGGCCGTTGTGCCATTGATGAGCGACGGTAGCAGCATCGTTAATCTGTCCTCACTCGCCGGACGTGACGGTGGTGGCCCCGGCGCCGCAGCCTATGCGACATCAAAAGGTGCCGTCATGACATTCACGCGGGCGATGGCGAAGGAACTCGGGCCGTCGAATATTCGTGTGAATTGTGTCTGCCCTGGCATGATCGCCACGACTTTCCACGATGAGTTTACCAAGGACGCCGTGCGCGCCAATGTTGCCGGCGCCACGCCGCTGCGACGGGAAGGGCAGGCACAAGAGGTCGCTGACCTGGTTGCCTATCTTGCATCGGATGAGTCCAGCTTCATGACCGGCACCAGTGTCGACATTAACGGTGGACTGGCGTTTTCATAAGGAAGCGTTCCTTATAGCCAAATTCGCATAAGCCGCAAAAGGCAATTAGCCGCATGGCTTAAATTGCTACAATCCCGTGTTATTAGCCTAACGTAACTCAGGCGATTGTGGCGTATGACGAAAAACGGATGCAGCACAGAGCATTGCAGGCGACTGACTGCTGTCAGCGTGACGGCAATTCTAACGCTGGCCGGCAGTGCCGTGCCAGCGTTCGCTTTTGCGCAGGATGGAGGTGCACTGACGACCCGCAAGGCGCCAGCACCGATGTCGGCAGCGCTGCGCGAGAGTGTAAGCAACGTTGTTGTGCTGCCGACACGGGCGCCCGCCAGTGGTTTCGTCACCGGAAGCTACCAGGAACAGACCGACGGATTTTTCGGCGGAGCCGACAAGGGCGGGCGGCTCGGCGAAGGCGTATCGACAGATATCGGTGGCGTGACTGTACGCTACCCGATTCCCATCCTGACCTGGCCGGGGCGCCTGATCGGTGGGCTCGCCGGCACAACGAAACGCCGCATTCAGGAATTTCGTGACGAATTGACGGAAGACCTCGCCCAGTCGGCAAGTGACCCGTTGTCCAATGATGCGCTGGCTTCAGATGTTTTCTGGAGTATTCGTAACGTACCCAGACTGAAACCCAAAGTCCTGGCATTGACGACACCGATACCGCCGGACACGGAGGCAATTCTGTTCGTCAGCATGACCGGTGTTGCGATAAATGTTGCGGATGATATCGCGACCATCACCACGACCGCGCACGCAACACTGCAACGCCGCAGCGATGGCGTGAACTTGTATGAAAGCGAAGTGCAGTACACGGATACCGATACGCTGACGAACTGGACTAAAGATGGGCTCGCCGCGTGGCATGCCTATTCGAACTATGCGCGGCACTATATCGGACGGGAGATTTCGGCCCGAGTCTTCGAACGTGTGGAGCTTGAGCACTCGTTGCAACCGGCGAAAAGTGCGGATATAAAACCGCACAGGAAAGACATTTGGCGCGGAACGACAAAGTCCACGACGCCGACGCTCGCGTGGGAACTTGAGTTGCTCGACGCCGCCGCGTCCGCCGATTGGGCAGCAGAACTTGACAAGTCTATGATCCGCTACGACGTTGAAGTCTACGATTCGATGCAGATGGTCTACTACGCGCAACGAGTGCAGGGCAGTCAGCACACGGTCGAGGTCGACCTCGAACCGTGCAAGACCTATCGCTGGACAGTGCGACCCGTTTATCCGATTGATACTGACTTGAAGTTTGGTGAATGGATGCGTTTCGATTCCGACGCGATCATTGGCCGTGGCAACGCGGGCCTCGAAGCATCCGCTGCGGCGGCGTATATTCAGGACTTTGCCTCGCTGGAGGTCAGGTGTGGTCGGCGCTGACCCGATTCATGCCAGCGCGGTCTCTGTCATTTGTTTTGCAGTTCCTGGAGAGTTGCATGTCCTTCATCCGGCGCACTAATTTTGCATGCTTGAGTTTAATACTCATCGCACTGGTGTTTTCAGGGAGAGCGGCAATGGCGAGCGACGTGCACGACGAACTGGTGCAACTTTTCAAGGACTGGCGCGCATTTGAATCGCCGCCGCTACTCGACGGAGCTCCGGACTACACTCGCGAACGATTTGCAGCACGGCAGGATGAGTACCTTGCATTGCGGGCGCGGCTTGACGCTTTCGATATCGAACAGTGGCTGGTGCCGGAGCAGGTTGACTGGCACCTCGTTCGCGCCGAAATGAATGGTTACGACTTTAACCGCCGTGTCCTGCAACCGTGGGCCCGGGATCCGGCATTTTACGCTTCAATCTGGATGCAACGTAGCGATGTACCGGCTCACGAAGGACCTGCGCACCACGCTGTCATTGAGGTCTGGACGTATGAGTTTCCATTAACGGCAAGTGAGCGGCATCGACTGCTTCGGGAGTTACGGGTTATTCCACCGCTGCTGGCACAGGCGCAACAGAATCTGACAGGCAATGCCAGGGATCTCTGGGTCACCGGAATTCGCGATATTCGTGACGATGTTGCGGAACTCGATGTACTGCAGGAAATGATCGGCGCATCGTCGGACGACGACCTCGTTGCCGCTTTGCACGATGCCAGGGCGGCGAGCTTGAAACTGGCCGAGTGGCTGGAAGAACAGGCACCGCAGAAGAACGGTCCATCCGGTATCGGTAAGGAAAACTACACCTGGTATCAGCAAAATGTGCACCTGGTGCCGCTGACGTGGGAGGATGAAGTTCGCTTGCTGAAGCGTGAGCTCGACCGCGCCTGGTCGTCATTGAAGCTGGAAGAGCAGCGCAATCGTCATTTGCCACCAATGCAAGTCGCGCGCACCGCGGAGGAATATGAGCAAAAAGCAGACGCCGCGATCGACCGCATCATGGACTTTCTTGAAATCAAGGACATTGTGACAGTCACGGACTACATGCGGCCTGCGCTGGAGGCGCACCGGCAATCCTACGTCGAGCCGGAAACCCGCAATTTTTTCATGATCACAGCCCATTACGACCCGGCACCGTTGTTCACGCATTTCTATCATTGGTTCGAACTGGCGCGCATGGATATTGATCCGCACCCGAGCCCGGTCCGCCAGGGAGCATTGCTTTACAATATTTTTGACAGCCGCAACGAGGGAACTGCGACAGGTGTGGAGGAAATGTTCATGCACGCCGGCTTGTACGATGACAGTCCGCGTTCGCGAGAACTGGTCTGGATACTGCTGGCGCAGCGTGCGGCTCGCGGGCTGGGTTCCCTCTATGCGCATGCGAATGAAATGACGATGGAGGAGGCTGGCAGAGTCCATATGGCCGGAACGCCAAGGGGCTGGATGCGTACGGAGAAAGAGCTGCTGATATTCGAGCAGCATCTGTACCTGCGCCAACCCGGGTACGGTACGAGCTACGTAACCGGCAAATACCTGCTTGAACGAACCCTGGCCGACTATGCCAAGATCGTTGAATCCAGCGGGCGGGAATTCAAGCTGCAGGAATTCTTCGATCGTCTGAATGCGATCGACAGCATTCCGATTTCGCTGGGGCGCTGGGAGATGACCGGCCTCGATGACAACGTGCCCCGCCAAGAACATTGATCAATCGACTGTCGTATCGCCTGATCGAGTTTTTTCGGCGCCACTCGGCCGCCGGGCAACCGCTTGCCCTGGTAACGGTGCTGGGAACAGAAGGTTCCACCTATAGCAAGGCCGGTGGGCAGATGATGGTCGCGGCCAACGGCGATTTTCTCGGCATGCTCTCCGGCGGCTGTCTCGAGTCCGATCTTGCAGAACGCGCAGTAAAAATCATGTCCGGCACGAATGCCGAAGTCGTGACATACGATCTTCGCGACGACGACGAGTTGTTCGGACTCGGCATCGGCTGCGAAGGGCTCATCCGAATACTGATTCAGCCATTGACGGACAGTCGGGACTACCAGCCGTTCACGGCGCTACTGCAACAACTTGAAAAAAAGCCATGCGTCGACTTTGTGCTTGGTGACGCGCAGCAGGATTTCGGCTCGGTGCGTGTCTGGGCGCCGCCACGTCTGCTGATTCTCGGTGCGGGTGCTGATGTCGATCCGCTGGCACGAATTTGCGTCGATCTTGGCTTTGAGTTAGTGGTTACCGACCACCGGCCAGCGGCAATAGAACGCATTCACGCCATACCCGGGTTGTCGGCCAGTTGCTTAGCGGCAGGCGCCATCGGCTCGCAGATCGACTTGCGCCGTTTCGATGCCGCCATCGTCATGAGTCACAACCTGGTGGCGGATCGTGAGTATTTGCATGCTTTGGCGAATTCGCCGGTACCGTACGTCGGACTGCTCGGCCCGCCGCGACGTCGGGATCGCCTGCTCACAGAGCTCGGTGCCGATGCGGACTTGTTCGAAGGTCGCCTGCACGGCCCGGTCGGCAAGCGTATAGGCGGGCGCGGCCCGGGTGCTGTTGCTCTAGAAATTGCTGCGGAATTGCAGGCGCGATTTTCAACACCTGCATAACTAGCCGTCCTGGTTTCGATCAAAAAACTCCAGGTCCGCCAGCCGGTCAATATCGAATCGCGCGTCCTCACAGTTGATCACTGCGACGGCGAAGTCATCGCTGGCAAGAACTGATCGAGCGCCCTGGTCGCCCGAGAGGTTCCGCAGCGCAGTGAAAGATTTTTCCGGAAACAGAATTGGCGGGCTGCGAACATCGTCGAAG
>TARA_R110002096_G_scaffold26825_15_pt1 | contig 14320 bp, 12 predicted proteins | sample TARA_R110002096 | Tara Oceans TARA_R110002096 (sample SAMEA4397295) | marine metagenome | biome: Polar Biome; feature: [DCM] deep chlorophyll maximum layer (ENVO:01000326); material: water (ENVO:00002006), including particulate matter (ENVO:01000060) such as... | depth 35 m | reverse complement strand
GCTGTTTCAGGTCCCGCTGGCAGAAGTTCTGGTCGATGCCAAACATGGTGACCACACATTTTTCGAGCTGATCACGGTCACCGTCACCCTGTCTGATGGCACAAAGGGCGTTGGCTATAGCTATACCGGCGGCAAGGGCGGCCATGCCATTGTGGCGATGATCGAGCATGATCTGGCACCGATGCTGATCGGCCGGGACGGCTCGCAGATCGAGCAGCTTAACGACGCGATGCAGTGGCACATTCACTATGTCGGACGCGGCGGCATCGCCTCTTTCGCCATTTCCGCGATTGATATTGCGCTGTGGGATATCAGGGGCCGGCAGACCGGCCGGTCGTTGCGGAACATGGCCGGCGGCGCATCGGACCGCTGCAAGGCCTATTGCGGCGGCATTGATCTGGGCTTTCCTCTGGAAAAACTACTGGCCAACATCCGCTCCTATCTGGATAACGGCTTCAATGCCGTCAAGATCAAGATCGGCCAGCCGGATCTGGCCGAAGATCTGAAGCGCATTGCCGCAGTGCGCGAGTTGATCGGACCTGATGTTCAGTTCATGGTCGATGCCAATTATGCGCTGACGGTTGAGGAGGCGATTATTGCCGCCAAGGCGTTTGCGCCCTTCAACCTGCTGTGGTTCGAGGAACCAACCATTCCCGATGATTATCTGGGCTTTGCCAAAATCGCCAATGCCAGCGGCATACCCCTTGCCATGGGTGAGAACCTGCACACCATCCATGAATTTGAACAGGCCTTCCACCAGGCGAAGCTGTCCTATATTCAACCTGATGCCTCGAATTGCGGCGGCATCACCGGATGGCTTCAGGTCGCAGCTTTGTCGCGTCAACACAGGATACCGGTCTGCAGCCACGGCATGCAGGAACTTCATGTCAGCCTTCTGTCAGCCCAGCCCAATGCCGGCTGGCTTGAAGTTCACTCCTTTCCGATAGACACCTACACCACGCGGCCTCTGGTCGTCGAAGACAGTCTTGCCATCGCCCCTGATACGCCCGGCACCGGCGTTGTCTTCAACTGGGAAAAACTCACACCTTATGAGATCTGAAACACCATGAAACCCTGCCTTTACACCCGTGCCAAAACCTTCGCCATTGGGGCGCAGGTCCGTTGCAATGAAACATTTGAGCAGGGCGCCTGACATGACCAATCCAGCTTCATTTGATTTGTCCGGAAAAACCGCCCTGGTAACCGGATGCAAACGCGGTATCGGCAAGGCAATGGCGTTGGCGCTGGCCGGGGCCGGTGCGGATATTATCGGTGTCAGCAACAGCCTTGAAGCCAAGGGCAGTCAGATCGGGGCCGGAGTGGAGGCGCTGGGCCGCTCATTTACCGGCTATGCCTGCGATTTTTCCGACCGCGCCGCGCTGACGGCTTTCGCAGCCCGTGTCCAAAAGGCGCATCCCCGGATTGATATTCTCGTCAACAATGCCGGCACTATCAGAAGGGCACCGGCCGCCGAGCATTCAGATGCCGATTGGGACGAGGTGATTGCGGTCAATCTGTCGGCGCAATTCATCCTGTCGCGGGAAATCGGCAAACACATGATCAAGGCCGGCGGCGGCAAGATCATTTTCACTGCGTCGCTGCTGAGTTATCAGGGCGGCATTACCGTTCCCGGCTATTCGGCAAGCAAGGGCGGCATTGCCCAGCTGACCAAGGCGCTGGCCAATGAATGGGCGTCCAAAGGCATCAACGTCAATGCCATTGCACCGGGCTATGTCCGCACCGACAACACCCAGGCGCTGCAGGACAATAAGGACCGCCACGACTCCATTCTGGAACGCATTCCAGCCGGCCGGTGGGGTGATCCGGATGACTTTGGCGGACCAGTGGTGTTCTTGGCATCTTCCGCTTCGGATTATGTGCACGGCACGATTTTAACCGTCGATGGCGGCTGGATGGGGCGCTGAGCCGGCTGTCCAGCGCTGTCGCACGGGCACTGCGGCCATTGGCTCCGAGCCCTGCAAATGCTAATGATGCTGAACGCTTGCCGCCACCCGATGGAGGATCACGGCGATGGATGACAGCGCATACGGAACTGAAGACAGCCGCGGCCACTGGGCTCCGGAAAAACCCGTCAGCTACGGCCCGGCCTTTGCCTGGCCGCCCCGTCCAAAAGCCCTGTTGAAATGGTTTTTCGGCTTTCCCGGTTATTTGCTGCCGTGGAATCTGTTTTACGCTGTCGCCGCAATTCTGATCTGGCTGTATCTGACACCGCCGCTGCAAACTCTGCAGACACTCTCTGTCGATTGGGTGGGGCTGATACTTGCCCGCAATTACGCATTGGCATTCGCGGTCTATGGCGCATGGCATATGTGGCTTTATGTCTGGCGCAGACAGAACACGGCCTTTAAATATAACCGCAACTGGCCAAAGCAAAATTCATCGGTTTTTCTGTTCAATAACCAGACCGCCGACAATATGGTCTGGACCCTTGCCAGCGGTGTTCCGATCTGGACCGCCTATGAGGTGCTGCTGTTGTGGGCCTATGCCAATGGCATGATACCGATGGTCAGCTATGAGCAAAATCCTGCCGGGTTCATCGCCCTGTTCTTTCTGGTGCCGCTTATTCATGAAGTCGGGTTTTACTTTGCCCACCGGCTGCTGCACTGGCCGCCGCTCTACCGCCTGGCCCATAAGCTGCATCACCGCAACACCAATCCGGGGCCGTGGTCGGGCCTGTCGATGCATCCCATCGAACATGTTCTGTATTTCTCCACAATCCTGCTGTTCTTTCTAATTCCCTCGCATCCGATTCATATGATCAATCTGGCCTCGCGTCTCGGCGTTGCCCCGGCCCAGGGTCATACCGGCTTTGACCGCATTGTGGTCGGCGAAGAGGTCAGTATGGATGTGTCCTATTACGCCCATTATCTGCATCACAAATATTTTGAGGTGAACTACGCCGATGGCATGGTGCCGCTGGACAAGTGGTTCGGATCGTTCCACGACGGCACGCCCGAGGCCCATGAAGCCATGAAAGCCCGCCGCCTGCGGCGCGGCGTTTAGATTTTCTCTGGAAATGGGCTTTTACTTAACAGCGTCCGCAGATCGAGCCGATTGGTGCTGATAAAAAAGTTAACGTTGACTCGATACTGGCTTTCGGGATAGCGCTGACAAACTGGTAGGAGATTGTTATAACAATTCCTTGCCATATCTCTCCGTGACAAAAAGGCCCTCAACTGGTGAAAGATTCCTCTTCGACACCACTGGCAATCGACCCAGCAGAAATTATTGCGACTCTGCGAGAGGGTCTTCTCGTTCTGACGGAAGACCTTACTGTCGAATACGCCAGTGACAGATTTCTGCAAACCTTTGGGGTTGATAAGACAGAAACCGTCGGTCAGGCGCTGGCAGATCTGGGTAATGGCCAGTGGAACATTCCCGCCTTGCTGGAACCGCTGAGCGAGATCATCGCACATAATGATACACTTGAGGATTTTGAGGTCGAGCACAATTTCGAGCACATCGGCCGAAAAGTCATGCTCCTGAATGCGCGAAAAACCGTGCGGCCGGGCAACCAGTCAAAACTGATCCTGCTTGCCATCGACGATGTAACCGAAGCTGCCGCCCATGCACGCGAGGTTTTCCATTTGCGCCAATTGTCTGAGGGGATCGTCGACACATTGCGTGAACCTTTGCTTGTGCTGGACGGGCAGTTGCGCGTCATCGGCGCCAGCCGCGCATTCTATCGCACATTCCAGGTCGAAGCTGAACAGACCATTGGCGAACAACTGGTCGGTCTGGGTGACGGGCAATGGGCGAACGCAGAGTTAATCCGGCTGCTGACGGAAATCATTCCCGAACACACTATCGTCGAAGATTTTGAAATAGATCATGACTTCCCGAATATCGGCAGGCGTTTAATCCTACTGAACGCACGCAAGATATTTCAGGAAGGCAACAATACCAAAACCCTGCTTCTTGCAATGGAGGACATTACCGCCCAGCGTCGTCTGGAGGACGAGCGGAAAGAGGCATTGGATCATTCTCATCGGCTTATGGAAGAATTAAACCACCGCGTCATGAACTCGCTTGCGATGATCGGGGCGGTTATCACAATGGAGGGACAGACGCTGACCGATCTGGAGTGTCGCGCTGCGTTTTCGAGCATGCGCAACCGCATCAACTCTGTCGGAAAACTCTACCGCAACCTGTCCCAGACAGCATCTGTTGACACGGTGAATGCGGATATCTATCTGGGCTCAATTCTCAAAGACACCATCAGTTCTTTCGAAGATACTGTCGGAGCGGTCAAGCTTGATCTTTCGATTGATGCCATTCCGCTTTCAACCCGGACAGCCGTGCCCCTTGGGCTGATTGTCAATGAACTGGCGACAAACAGTCTGAAATACGCCTTCAAGAACCGCGACAAGGGGTTGCTGGGTTTCAAGCTGGAAGTCAAGACGAACCGCATTGAGATCAATCTTTGGGACGATGGCCCCGGTATCGACGGAAAGGCACATGTGGAGTCCGGGATTGGCCAGAAACTGATTCAGGCGTTCGTCCAGCAATTGGACGGCGAACTAAGCGTTAGCAGCGGTCCGCAAGGAACGCGGCACGTCCTGAAATTGCCAATAATTGAGCCGTCCGGCAGTGAACACGCGACCCATGATGGGCCGATTTGAACCCACAAATGACCTGCCGTCTCTAAACCTTGCTCGTTTGAAACTTACGGGACGAGTATGATCTTCGGCGCTGCCGCCTGACCGGTTTTGATATCGCGAAACGCGTCAGGCCCCTCGCTCAAAGGCCGGAGCTCTGGCCAGTCCAGAGCCCCCAAATGCCCATCAAAAATCGCCTGCGCTGTATCTCTGAAATCCTGTTGGCTATAAGTATAGGTGCCGATAAAGCTGATTTCCTGCAGTGTCGCGCGGCGCACATCAACGCCGCCACTGGCAGAGCCCAGCCCGATATGGGCAATCACGCCGCCCGGCTTGACCTTGGCAAAGGCGGTGCTGCGGGTCGCTTCAAAGCCGACCCCGTCGATGACCAGATCAACCTGGTCCGGACCGGATTCCTTGGTCGGATCATAGGTTTTGAACGGGCCGCGTTGCGCAATCAATTGGCGCCGCGCCGGGTTTGTCTCGGCAATCCATATCTCGGCGGCATCCTTTGCGGCCAGAACCAGCGCGGCCCCCAAACCAATGGCACCGCCACCAAGGACAAGGCAACTCGCCTGCGACACTGGCCGGTCAAGAATCCGGCTGCCGAGCCGCACCGCATGCCAGCCGCAGGCAATCGGTTCGGCCAGCGCCGCTTTCCAGGTTGGAAACCCGTCGGGAATCGCCACCAGATTGCCCGCCGGCATGGTGACAAATTCGGCAAATGCGCCCTGACGCGGCGGCATCGATATGATTTCGCGCTGCGCACAGAGATTTTCCCGCCCGCTCTGGCAGACTTCACAATTGCCGCAGGACACCAGCGGGTTGATGGTGACATGCTGGCCCTGCATCGGGCCTTCGATCACCAGACCGGCAGCCTCATGTCCCAGAATCAAGGGCGCCGGACGGCGGTCATCATGACCGGCCCAGGCGTGCATGTCCGAGCCGCAAATCCCGACATGACGGATCTCAATCAGACACTCGTCACCGCTGACGACCGGATCGGGCATATCCTGAACGACCAGAGCTTCGGGCCCCGTATAAACCAGCGCTTTCATTTGGCGGTAAAACCTCCATCAACAAACAGAATCTGACCGGTCACATAGGCGCTGGCATCAGAACACAGGAACAGGGCTGGCCCGACGAGATCTGCCATGGTGCCGTTGCGGCCGATACAGGTCTGCGCCGCATTTCGTGCCGCCAGTTCCGGATTGTCGAATACCGGCCCGGTCAGTTCGGTGGGGAAGAACCCCGGCGCAAGCGCATTGGCGGTAATGCCGGATGTCGACCACGCTTCCGCCATGGCGCGGGTCATCTGGCCGACCCCGCCCTTGGACGCGCCGTAGGAAATGCCGCCGGGAAAGGCGCGCTCTGTCTGCAGTGAGGCAAAATTGACAATCCGGCCCCATTGCTTTGCGCGCATCGACGGGACCAGCGCCTGGGCCAGGAAAAACGGCGTCGACAGATTGAGATCAAGGGTCTGCTGCCAGCCTTCCAGCGTGACCTCATCGGCCACTTGCCTGGTGTTGACGCCAGCGGCATTGATCAGAATATCCGGTGGCCCGAACGGCTCGCCGGCACGCTTTGCAACCGCCGCCATTTGCGCCGGATCCGACAGATCGCAGGCGACAAAGGCGGTTTCGCCACGGGATTCAGATTGCCATGCCTGCAAAGCCTCCTGCCGCCGTGCGAGGCCGACAACCCGCGCCCCGGCCGCACTCAGCGCCGAGGCCAGCGCCCGGCCCAAGCCGGAACTGGCACCCGTAACGCAGGCGATCTTTCCTTTTACGCTGAACATATCCGTCATCGGTTCATCCTGCTGTCAGATCAAAGCTTTCACCGGGAAAGTATTTTTCAAGCCTTATGTCGGCTGTACGGGCATGACCCTCCATCCCTTCCAGCCGCGAGATCCGCGCCGTGGCTTGGGCAACCGCCTTGGCGCCATCCCGGGTGACCTTCTGCCAGGTCACAAGTTTCATATATTTATGCACTGACAGACCGCCGGTGTAACGTGCCGCCCCGGATGTTGGCAGAACATGGTTTGGCCCGGCGGATTTATCACCAAACGCCACTGTCGTTTCCTCGCCAAGGAACAGCGAGCCATAACAGTTCAACCGACCCAGGAACCAGTCCGTGTCCGCCGCCTGCACATGCAGATGCTCCGGCGCGTAATCATCGGCAATTTGTGCCAGGCCTTCGCGGTCGGCGACCAGCATCACTTCCGCCATATCTTTCCATGCAGCAGCCGCGTTTTGTGCATTTAAGTCAGGCAACTTACTGATGTATTTTGGTACGAGTTCCATGACTTTTTCTGCGAGAGGGCGGTGGGTCGTCGCCAGCCACACTGGAGAGTTGTAACCATGCTCCGCCTGTCCCACCAGATCCCAAGCCACAATATGCGGATCGGCGGTTTCATCGGCCAGAATGAGGCTGTCCGTCGGTCCCGCGAACATGTCGATGCCGACCCGGCCAAACAGGATGCGCTTGGCTTCGGCGACGAACTGATTGCCGGGGCCGACCAGTATATCGGCCTTCGGCAAACCGAACAGACCAAACGCCATCGCGGCGATGCCCTGAACACCGCCAAGCGCAAGTATCTTGTCAGCTCCGCACAGATCGGCAGTATAGACAATCGCCGGCGCAATGCCGATACCGGGCCGCGGCGGTGAGCAGGCTGTGATATGCCCGCATCCTGCGACCTTCGCGGTCGTCACCGTCATCAATGCTGACGCAATGTGGCTGTAGCGTCCCCCCGGCGCATAACAGCCCGCAGCCCGGCAGGGAATTGCTTTTTGCCCGGCAAACATGCCTGGCCGCAATTCCACCTCTGTGTCCTTGATGGTTTCTTTCTGTGCCTCGGCAAACAGCCGCACATTGTCCCAGGCAAACCGGATATCATCCTTCAGCCGCTGCGGCACCAGATCGGAGGCTTTCTCGATCTCTTCACGGGTGAGGACGACATTGCCGTCATACTTATCGAACTGGGCGGCATAGCGCCGTGCAGCGTCATCACCACCCGCTTCAATGTCATCCAATATGGTTTTGACAATCGCATGCACATTGTTCGCATCGTCAGTGGATTTTCGATCGGCTTTCTTGAGATATTCAACAGTCATGACAGCCCTCACTTATAGATATCAGGTAGGAGTATGGTGGAAACCACAGGGACGTAGGCAATCAGCAACACGACCAGTAGCATGAAGAAAACAAACGGCACTGCACGTGCGGCAATCTTGAGGATCGATTCACCGGTGAGGCCTGAGACCACAAACAGGTTCAGTCCCAGAGGCGGCGTTATGAAACCGACCCCCAGAGCCGTAATCATCATGATGCTGAACTGAATTTCGTTCATTCCGATCTGGTCGGCCAGCGGCTTAAGAAGTGGTGCCAATATAACAATGTTCGGCGTTGTTTCCATGACGCAGCCGGCGGCGATCAGGATGGCGATCATCAGAAGGATGAGAATATAGGGATTATCCGTGATCGATGTGACAGCAAACACAAAACCTTGCGGCACGCCCATTGCAGCCATTGCCTGCGCCAGAGGAAGCGACATCGCCACAATCGGCAGAATGATGCCATTGACCTTGGCGGAACTGACCATCATGGCCGGAAAGTCGGATAGTTTGAGGGTGCCCAGAATGAAACCAAGCAGAATGGTAATCATCACTGCAGTGGCGCCCGCTTCAGTCGGTGTCAGCCGGCCGGAAAAGATTCCCCAGAAGATCACACCCGGCACCAGAAAGGCGTACCAGCCGCGGGCCAGAGCCTGCCCCACATTGGCAAGCCAGTCGCGGAATGAAATTAATCCGCCGCCTTCATAGGCATGTCTGCGGTTGACGACGATATTGGTCACCAGAATTGAAATGAGGATCAGAATTCCGGGAATAAGCGCCGCCTGAAACAGGGTGGAAGCGGAAATCCCCAGCACCAGACCAATCACGATATAGGCAATTGAGGGTGGAATGAGAATGCCGGTACAGGCGCCCGCCGCGACCAGAGCGCAGGCATAGGGGCGCGGATATCCAGACTCCACCAGCCGGTCGATAGTCATCCGGCCGACAGCTGCGGCGCCCGCCGCATCGGATCCGGAAATTGCCGAGAACATGCCGCACACCAGCACTGTCGCCGAGCCGAAACCGCCGCGTGCCCAGCAGGTCAGCGCTTCAGCAACATCGAGAAACTTTCGACTGAGCTTCGTGCGCACCAGCACATCGCCGGTCAGAATGAACAGCGGCACCGCAGTCAGGGCAAAATGATCAATGCCGTCAAACAGGCTTTCGCCAAGCAGTGACAAGGGCAGCACTTCGGAGATCAACAACATCGACACTGCACCGGCACCGATCGCCGCCCAGACCGGCACGCCGAGTGCAATCAGGGCCACGAAGATCAGGACGGGGCCATAAAAATCCCAGCCGATGACCGTTGCTTCCTGTTGAATCTGGTTCCAGAGCATGTCGCGTTCTCCTAATCAAACAGACGTTCACCCTCATAAACGGGACGTCCTGACCGCAGGTCAGCGACATCTCGAATGAGGGATTGAACAAGGCGCAGCAGCATCAGGCCGAAGCCCAGTGGCACAGCCATCAGGAACCAGACCATCGAGACACGCAGACCGTGGCTGACAGAGCCGAATTTCCAGGATACGGAGACGGTTTCAAACGACCACCAGAACGCCAGCACGGCTATCGCCAGCATCACCAGGTCGCCGAAAATATAAAGCAGGCTTTTGATCCGGGGAGAGACATAGTTGAAGATCACATCGATGCGGATATGGCCTCGCTCTCGCACGGCTGCCGCCGCTCCGATCCAGGCCAGATAGATGAAAGAGTACCGCACGATCTCCTCACCCCAGATTGAGGAGTAGGAGAACACCTCGCGGCGAATGACTTCAACAGCCATCGTCACCACCAGCAGGGTGTAAAAGACAAGCAGGGCCCATCGTTCCGCGTTTTTATTCAGCGCTTTAAGCATTTCTTCCCCCTCCTGCCGCGCGAACACGCCGCCTTACAGGCGATCTTTGTGATGTCGGGCAGAGTTGTAAAATGGGCGGAGCGCGCATGGCTCCGCCCAGTGGCCATTTGGTCAGGCGTCGTGGACGTAGTTCCGGCCTTGTGTGCCGGCGGCTTCGACCATCTTGTCGAAGGCATCCATCGAGCCAGCAAGTTCTGTCTTGTAGCTGTCCCATTCGCTGCGCTGGTAGCCGCCGGTCGCTTCCCATTCGGCCAGTTCATCGGCGGTCGGCGTATAGAACTCAACACCGGATTTCGACAATTCAGCCATGGCATAATTTCGCGCAGCCGGCACTTTCGCCAGATTCTGCTGGGAGGTGATCTCGGAGGCGAATTCGATGCCTTCCTGAACATCGGCCGGCAGTCCGTTGAACCATTCCGCGTTGCAGGAATAGACCTGACTATCCGGAACGGCGCGGGTGAAAGTGATGTAGCTCAAAATGTCCTTGAAGCCGAAAACATGCAGCGCGCCCACGGCAGGATCAAGCGCATCGGCCACGCCCTGTTTGATCGCGGAAGGTGTTTCACCCCAGGCCACCGGCGTTGGATTGGCACCGACCATGCGGTAATATTGCTGCAGCATTTTGGAGCCGGGAACGCGGAACTTCACGCCCTTGAGATCGGCTGGTGTTTTAACCGGACCTGCCCCGCCTTTGCGTACAGCCACAACCCGTGGATCAATCACCACATAGTAAAGCGGCTTGAAGCCTTTTGCTTCAACCAGCGGATTGACGGTGTTCTTCCAGTGATCGGAGCTCACCAGATTGACGAAGCGCTGGTTGGCGCCGCACAGATAAGGCAGGTTGATCAGATCAACCACTGGCGCGAAGGGCGCAAAATTCGACAGCGAATGCTGCGCCGCCTGAATGGTGCCGCCCTGCACCTTTTGCACCAGAGCACCACCGGCACCAAGCTGACCGCCAGGGGCCAGCTTGACATAGACTTTGCCGTTCGTGGCGTTCTGGATGTTTTCCTTGAAATCAAGCTGCATGATCGGATAGCTGCGATCAGCGGTCATCGCATAGGCTGTCGCAATCGTCATGATGTGGTCTGCAGCCCGCTCACGGTCGGATTCTTCTTTTGCCGTCTGGGCAATCGCCTCGGACGACCACAAGGTTCCGGCAGCACCGGCCACAGCGGCCACTGTAAAGCTGCCGGCGGCAGCCAGTTTCATAAAGTTCCGCCGCTCCAGCGACGCAATTTCGGTATGTGGGTTGTTGGATTTCATTTTGTTTCCTCCCGGTTGGAATTTAGGTGCGGTCCGCATCGTCCTGCTCCTTGGACCGCGCTTCGCATCGCAAGATGCCGACGACGAATAGAAAGACGGATGCGAGCAGCAGCAGCATTTGGGGAACATCACCGAGAAACTCGGTATTGCCAGCCGCGCCAATTCCAACATTCGTGAAGAAAATCACGAACAGAACCAGCGACGCGATCAAAATTGGCTTAGCGAAAGCAGTCATATTTTGAACGTCCTCCCAAACGTGCAAGCACCTGTCTGGGCACCCTTGTAAGCGCTTGCAAACATAAATGCAAGCGCTTACATTATGGATGTTGTAGAAATTGTGAGTATGATCTGGCCGCAATTGCGGGAACTCTCTGTGCCATATCTGTTTTTTGACGCGAAAGTTGGTTTTCGATTGGTCTCACTCAAACATGGCTCAGTATGGCCAGTTGTTATGGTACGGCGTGTGTGAGTGTGAGTTGCGGAAACAGGTGTTCAACACATCCGGCAATCGGCTTTCCATGTCCGCATCGCGCAACTAGAGTGCTGACGATAGGATCAATAGCAAAAAGATGCTGCGACCGATGACATCAAGCGGAAAAGATTGCACACTGCTGGTCTGGCATCCAGTGCCGTGCAGCGGCATCTCCGATTCCGGCAAAGCGGTCCCAAAGCGCGCCGCCAATGCCCGATTTCCGGACCGGGCGCCTGTCCAATGAGCACACGAACCCTGCCGACGCTCGATGACGTTGCCCGCCTCGCCGGGGTCTCTACCGCGACCGTGTCACGCTGCGTCAATCTGCCGGACCGTGTGCGCCAGAGCACCAAAAACCGGGTAGAGGCGGCCATCGCCGAGTTGGGCTATACGCCGCATTTTGGTGGCATGGCGCTGGCCTCCAACCGGACCAATACCATCGGTGCTGTCATTCCAACCATGGACAATGCGATTTTCGCCCGTGGGGTGCAGGTTCTTCAGGAAGAATTGTCTCTGGTCGGCATCACCTTGCTGGTGGCATCCTCTCTTTACGACCCCGAAAAGGAAGCCCGGCAGATTCGTGCCCTGCTTGGCCGCGGTGTCGATGGCCTGATCCTGATCGGACGGGAGCGTCCGCAGGAAACCTACCGGTTGCTGGCCGACAGACAGATCCCCTTTGTTCTGATGTGGACCTATTCCGAAGATTTGACTTACAGCCAGGTCGGCTTCGACAACCATCGTGCGGCCTATGATATGACACAGCATGTCATCAGTCGCGGCCACAGCCGCATTGCCATGATAGCCGGCACCACGGCAGGCAATGATCGTGCCCGCGAGCGTGTTGAAGGCGTCTCTCACGCCATGCGCAACCACGGCCTGCTGTTAGCGCCACCGATGCTGATCGAGACGCATTACTCCGTGGAACATGGCAAGCTGGCGGCACAGCAGTTGTTTGCGCTTGACGAGATGCCGACAGCTATCATCTGCGGAAACGATGTTCAGGCGGCCGGCGCACTGAAAGCCGCGCATCAGGCCGGATTGAGGGTCCCGCAGGACATGTCGATCGTCGGCTTTGATGATATCGATCTGGCCGAAGCGGTGGAGCCTGGCTTGACCACTGTCCATGTGCCGCATCGCCGCATGGGCCGGGAGGCCGCCCATCTCATCATGCGAATGGTGCGCAATGAACAGCCCGGTGAAAGCATCCGCATATCCACCAGCATTGTCGAGCGCGCTTCGCTGGCGGATATTTCCTGAGCCGGTGATTGGTTTCGCCTCAAACTCGCCCTATGTGATACGACTGAGATACCCTCAAAAATCACAGAAGGAATGGTCTTGTGAAAACAGCACAGAAATATCTCGACGATGCCAATAAAGCCGTCACCCGCGTCCCTACCGAAGAGGGAATTGCAATTCACAAAGCCGGAGACACAGTTTTTGTCGACGTGCGCGATTCAAAAGACATCGCCGAAAGTGGCACGATTGCCGGCGCTCTGCGTATTCCGCGCGGCTTTATCGAATTTGCCGCTGACGAGGCAACACCGTTTTACAATGATGCCCTGAAAAAAGACGCCAAGATCGCCCTCGTCTGCGGCCTTGGCGGCCAGGCCGCCCTGACCGGAAAAACCCTGCAGGATATGGGCTATACCGCAGTGGTCAATGTCGGCGGCATCGGCGACTGGAAAAAAGCCGGCGGTCCGATGGAAAGCTGAGGCGCTTAAGCCCGCCGATAAAAACACTCCGGACTTGCAACAAGTCCGGAGGCCGCCTTTTGCTGATTTTGAATAGAAGAGTCACACCGCAGATTCTTCTGGCTTGAACGAGAGCAGAGATTTACTGCGAAAAACCCCCGCGACTCCAGCTTCCTGAGATTTAGCAGTGTCCTGCTATTCAGCAACGCGACTGCGTTGTTGCAGGACACACGATGCCAATTCGTTTCGGTCAATATTTTTCAATATTGCATATTTGGATTTTATTTTTCATACTTTGCCCGGAGGATCAGCTGGCTGCTTCTTTTCAAGACAGCAGATCCGCTCAGATAATTCCATAAAACCAGGGAGTGAATGACATGCTTGGGAAATTGAAAATGCTCGCCGCAGGGCTGGCACTGGCGATTGCGCTGCCGATGGGCGCGGCGCAGGCGCAGAAGACGTTTTACTGGGTTTCGCATGGCTCGCCGGCAGACCCGGTCTGGACCTATTTTCTCGATGGCGCCAAACAATGGGGCGAAGATACCGGCAATACGGTCAATACCTCATTTCACAGTGGTGACGTGCCCTCGCATCAGGAAGCCATCCGCGCGGCAATTGCCTCCGGCGCGGACGGAATTGTGACCTCAAGTCCTGATCCGGGCAGTCTGGTGGAAGTGGCGAAAGAAGCCAATGCCGCAGGCATCCCCATCATCAACATGAACACTCCGGATCCATCCGCCAGCTTCGATGCCTATGTCGGCGGTGAACTTGTCACCTACGGCCGCAACTGGGCGCAATATCTGGTCGACAAAGGCCTCGTCAAGGAAGGTGACTTTGTCTGGATGCCCGTCGAAGTTCCGGGCGCTACCTATGGCGTCCAGGAAGAGCAGGGCATTGCCAGTGTGTTCGAACCTCTCAACATCACCTGGGAAGTCACCGACGCAACGCTCGATCAGGCCGAAATCATCACGCGGATGTCCGATTACATGACCGCCAATGGCGACAAGATTGACGCCATCATCGGCTTGGGAGATCTGGTCACCGGTTCGGTGAAGCGGGTGTTTGACCAGGTTGGCGTCAAAGCCGGCGACATCCCCGTCGTCGGCTGGGGCAATTCGCTGGACACCACCCAGTCCGTGCTTGAAGGATATGTCAACGCAGCGCAATGGCAGGACCCCCAGGCCACCAGCTATGTCGCGCTGTCGCTTGCGGCCATGGCGGCCAGCGGCATCCCCACCGGTTTTGATGTCATCACCGGCGCGCTCTACGAAAAAGACACGGCGCAGGTCTATGACGAC
>TARA_R110002096_G_scaffold238581_7_pt1 | contig 14338 bp, 13 predicted proteins | sample TARA_R110002096 | Tara Oceans TARA_R110002096 (sample SAMEA4397295) | marine metagenome | biome: Polar Biome; feature: [DCM] deep chlorophyll maximum layer (ENVO:01000326); material: water (ENVO:00002006), including particulate matter (ENVO:01000060) such as... | depth 35 m | reverse complement strand
AACCAGGGAGGCGGTTTGCGAGCCGGTCCCCAATAGTTGGAAAACAGGTCGGCGGAAAAGAGCAAACGCCTCGACACGGAAAAAAATCCACAGTGCCCAATCGTGTGGCCCGGCAACCCGATAACTTTCAACCCGCCCCAGAAGGGAAGCTCGTCTCCGGGTTCAAACCAATGATCAACTGAAGGCGGCTCGAAGCCCAGCAACGCACGGGACACGCCCTCCATCATACCACAAATGCGAGAAAGGCCACGATACGGACAGGCGCCCGCGACGTGATCAGCATCCCGTATCGGAGCCCAAACCGGAGCACCAGTCCGAGTTTGCAACTCCGCAATGTTGAACGTGTGATCGAGATGCCCGTGCGTCAGTAAGATCGCCCGGACATCAGTCAGTTCCCGATTGATACCGGCGAGCGCGGCTTCCAATCGCGGAATCGCGCCAAGAAACCCACCATCAATCAGATAGACACCTTCGTCATCATGGATCGCGTGAAAGTGGACGGCCAGCCCGCGAATTTGCAGGCAGCCGTCCCCTACGCGAAACGTGGATTCCACGAAATTTATACGATCATTCCGGCCGCGACCGTTTCATTGGTCGCTTCATCGATCAGGATGAAACTCCCCGTGTTGCGGTTGCGTCGATAGCGATCGTAGAACAGCGGAGCCGAGGTCCGGATCGAGATTCGACCGATATCGTTCAGAGAGAACTCCAAATCGTCCTCGATTTTGTGCAGATTATTGATGTTCACCTTGTAACGAACATCCTTCACGATCGCCTTCACCTCTTTGGTGGTGTGTCGCAGCACGTATTTGCCACGCTGCTGAAGCTTCTTGGCTTCACTGAACCAGCAGATCATTGCGTCAATATCCTGGGAAACCTCAGGTTGATTGTTCGGCTTGGCAATCATGTCGCCGCGGCTGATGTCGATCTCATCTTCGAGAGTCATCGTCACAGACAACGGGGCGTAAGCTTCCTCGAGACTATCGTTGTAGCACTCCACCGACTTAACCTTGGAATTGAATCCGGAAGGCAAGACCGTGACCTCGTCTCCAGGTTTGAAAACGCCGCCTGCGACCCGACCACCGTAGCCACGAAAATCGTGGAATTGGTCGCTCTGGGGACGAATCACCCATTGAACCGGGAATCGGGCGTCAACATGGTTCTCGTTCGCTCCAATGTAGACGGTTTCCAAGTGGTAGAGAAGCGGTGGCCCCTTATACCATGGCATTTGGTCGGACTTGTCGACGACGTTGTCCCCTTTCAACGCACTGATCGGGATGAAGGTGACTTCGACCAAGTTTTCGAGCCGGGACGCAAAGTCCTCAAACTCCTCTTTGATCTTCTCGAACGTCTCTTCCGCATAGTCGACCAAATCCATCTTGTTGATCGCTACGACGACGTGCTGAATCCGCAGAAGGCTGGCAATAAAGGCGTGACGGCAGGTTTGCTCAATCACCCCCTTTCGCGCATCCACCAAAACGATCGCGAGATCGGCGGTGGAAGCTCCCGTAACCATGTTCCGTGTGTATTGAATGTGGCCCGGAGTGTCCGCAATGATGAACTTGCGTTTCGGCGTCGCAAAGTAACGATACGCCACGTCAATGGTGATGCCCTGCTCGCGCTCGGCACGCAAACCATCGGTCAACAACGCCAGGTCCATGTTTTCGTCTCCCCGATTTTGGGAAACGCGTTCCATCGCATCGAGTTGATCTTCAAAAATCGCTTTGGAGTCGTAAAGCAGTCGTCCAATTAGGGTGGATTTTCCGTCATCGACGCTTCCTGCAGTGGTGAACCGCAGGAGGTCCATGTCGAGGTATCCTTTTGTGTCTTCGCTCATGTCTTCAGTATAAAATGGTTCAATTTCAGATTGGGAATATCGCGTCGGCCTAGAAATATCCTTCCTTCTTGCGATCCTCCATGGCGGTTTCGGAGCGCTTGTCGTCAGCGCGGGTTCCCCGCTCGGTTTGCCGTGCGGCAGCCACTTCGTCGATAATCTTGTCGACCGTGTCGGCATCGGACTCCACCGCACCAGTGCAGGTGGCGTCCCCGATGGTCCGGAATCGAATCTGCTTGGTCTCGACTTTCTCATCATCGGCAACGGTGATGAAATCCGTCAACGCCAGGTAGGTGCCACCCCGGGCAACCACGGGACGCTCGTGAGCGAAGTAAAGCATCGGCAAGGGAATCTCTTCCATCTTGATGTATTGCCACACGTCCATCTCCGTCCAGTTGCTAAGCGGAAACACGCGGAAGTGCTCACCCTGGAGATGGCGACCGTTGAAGATATTCCACAACTCGGGACGCTGGTTCTTTGGATCCCATTGACCGAAGTCATCGCGATGGGAAAAGAAGCGTTCCTTGGCCCGCGCCTTCTCTTCGTCACGTCGTCCACCACCCAAGGCTGCGTCATATTCGTTCTCGGCCAAGGTATCGAGCAACGTCGTGATCTGAAGACGGTTCCGGCTCGCATTCGGCCCTTTTTCTTCAGCGACTTTTCCTTCGTCGATCGATTGTTGAACGCTTCCGACAACCAGGCGGGCACCAACTTCTTCCACGAACTGGTCGCGGAACGTCATGGTCTCCTCAAAGTTGTGCCCGGTATCAACGTGAACCAGGGGGAACGGGAGTTTTGCGGGGTGAAAGGCCTTCCGGGCGAGGTGGGCCATGACGATCGAGTCCTTGCCTCCACTAAAGAGCAATGCGGGTTTCTCGAATTGTGCTGCGGTTTCGCGAAGCACATAAATGGCTTCGGACTCGAGCTGTTTCAGGTGTGTGACGGTGTATCCGTGCATGTCTTAGGTTGTCTGTTGGATTCTTGGTCGAACCACCTCAAGGAGTTGGTTCAAGGATTCTTCAATGGAGGCATTTTCAGTATCGATGAAGAGATCCGGAGCTTCCGGCTCTTCGAACGATGAATCTTTCCCGGTGAATTGCTTCACTTCGCCAGCTTTGGCTTTGGCGTAAAGGCCTTTGGGATCGCGCTCGGCGCAGGTCTCGAAACTGGCGCGAACGTAGACTTCGAGGAAATCGTCTTTCCCGACGATTTCGCGGGCCGATTCGCGGAGTTCAATCTTTGGCGTGATAAAGGAGGTGATGGTCACCACCCCGGCTTGCGCGAAGAGCTTCGCGACCTCGGAGATCCGGCGAATGTTCTCTTTCCGGTCTTCATCACTGAATCCCAGATTCCCGTTCAGCCCGGTCCGAATGTTGTCGCCATCCAGAATCTGGGTAAACACGCCCTCTTCGGCCAGCGCCTTTTCGAGCGCGATGGCCAGGGTCGATTTCCCGGATCCCGAAAGTCCGTAGAGCCAAATAACCATTCCACGCTGGCCCAGTCGCTTCTCTTTGGCCTCGCGACCAATCATGCGGTCAAAAACGGGATGAATGTGTTCTCCTTCAGCCATTTCTAAATCATGTAATCGCCAGCTTGCGCAGCGGTTTCAGTGTCTTCGTGCAATCCGCATTCCCGCTTCAAACCAAAGAAACGGGCGTCGTTGGGATTCTGTAAATCCGTCAATTTGTGGGAAGTGTGCCAATCTCCGATCGAAATGTAGCCCTGCTCCCAAAGTGGGTGATACGGCAGATCGTGTTTCGTGAGATAGTCGTAAATATCCTTGTCATTCCAATCAATGATCGGGTGAACCCGCAGCGTTCCATTCTTGACCCCGAGCACGTCCATTTGGCCTCGCGTGTCGCTTTGATCGCGGCGAACCCCCGAAATCCAGACCTTCGCCTTCAATTCCTCAATGGCGCGATTCATGGGCTCGACCTTGTTCATTTGGTTGTAACGTTCGATGCCCTCCGTCCCCTGTTCCCAAAGCTTGCCGTAACGCCGCTCCTGCCAGGCCGGACTCATCGCAGGACTAAAGACCCGAAGATTCAAATCCAGGCGCTCCTTCAATTGATCGATGAAATCGTAGGTCTCCGGGAACAGGTAGCCGGTGTCGATGAGAACGACTGGGACATCCGGCTTCAACTGCGTCGCCATGTGCAGACTCACTGCAGATTGCGCGCCAAAACTGGAAGAAACCACGGTTTGCGTGGGAAAATGCTTCAGAGCCCAGGCGATCCGCTCTTCGGCACTGACTTTTTCGAGACTTTCCGTCGAGACTTTGAGATCCAAAGACTTCTTGGGCGCCGCAGCACGACGGGTCGGAGACTTGGACTTTGCCGAGCTTTTCTTCTTGGCAAGCTTTCGTTTCGAGCGCTTCTTTTTGGACTGAGTCATCGTTAATACCTATTTCCCTATAGGATTGGTCGGGTTTAGGCGATTTGCTAACCTTTGGCTGCTGAGACGCAAAGTCAAGAATCAGTTTCGAATTTCCAGAATTTGCCCCAAGATTCAGATTCGCCCCTCTTCGATGTCGTAGACATCAAACCACACGTAGACGATTTTCCCCGTCGGAATCACCTCGGGAATATATCCTTCCAGAAACTCCTGGAGTTCGATCGGCATGTCGCAGGGGCGCGTTGCCCGCATTTTGTTGTTCCAGGCGATGATCTCCCGGCGCTCGCGGGGTTTGGCATGTTGCTGAATCCAATCCGCGACTTCGTCATCCGATGCGCCGGTCGCGACAAAGCTTTTGAAGTCTTCCGCGGCGATCTCCGCGAACGAAAGGAACTGGTTATCCAGCGGACAGTCGAAATGGTATTCGCCATTCGTTCCCGCTGCGACCGCGCGGCATTTGTCCAGCATGCGTCCGGCGACGACATATCCGGCAAGCGTTTCGCGCGGACTACGGGGAACGTCTTGGGTCAGATCGAGGGCGAGTTCTTGAAGGTTGCTCATGGTGGTCAGATCTACCATCGGCAACTTTCCTTACAACGACTTACTCGTATCGATATCCCACACCGTGAACGGTTTTGATGATGGCAGGCTCTTTGGGATCCTTTTCGACCTTCTTCCGGAGCTGGGAAATGTGTTGATCCAGAGTTCGACTGTTCGGGAGGTAATCAAAGCCCCAACACTCATCAAAAAACACATCGCGGTTCAGCGCCTTGCCTTGATTCTCAACGAGCAATTGGAGAATCTTCACATCGCGCAAACTCAACTCCATGGCTTCCTCATCACGAAACGCCCGCAGCTGATCCGGCTTGACGACAAGGTCCGCAATTCGGAACTCCGCGGCGCTTTCCGATCCTCGCTTCGCGTAAACGCGCCGCGTCACCGCGCGAATCCGGGCGACGACCTCCTTGATGCCGAACGGCTTCTGAATGAAGTCGTCCGCGCCCAACTCCAGTCCTAACACCGCATCAATTTCTTCGGACTTCGCGGTGATAAAGAGGATCGCAACCTCATCGTCCGTCTTGCGAATCCGTCGGCAGACTTCATAACCATCCATTCTCGGCATCATCACATCCAGGCAGACCACCTGAGGCCCGTCCGACTGAAAGACAGCCAGCGCATCCTCTCCGTTGGGCGCCGTCACCACATCATAGCCTTCGTCCGCGAGAATCTGGCGGAGCCCTTCGCGGGTATTGGGATCATCTTCAGCAACGAGAACTTTCATAACGGGTCAACAGTAATGGTTACCACAAAACAAGCGCCGGCCTCCTGCTCAGTCTTCACAACGACATCACCGCCGTGCATCCGGGCGAGATTCCGGGCGATGTTCAATCCGATTCCGGTTCCGGCGGCATCGGAAAGCTTGTCGCTCAACCGTTCGAACGGCTGAAAAACCCATTCATTCTGGCCCGCGGGAATTCCCGACCCGCGATCGCAAACTTCGATGCGGCACTCCGCTCCCTTCAAGGTGCTGCGAATCCCGAGAAACTTCCCTTCCGGCGCATACTTCTCCACGTTGCTGATCAAGTTGATGAGAATTTGCTCCAGAGCATCCGGATCAAACCCGCATTTCCCGGAAGCGCCTCCCTCTAATTCGATCTCAAATCCAAGCTTCTCAAGACCGGGACGAAAATGCTCCACCGCATTCGCGATGACCTCGTCCACCACTCCGGCTTTCTTTCGAATCTCCAACTTGTCCTGACGAGCTCGCGAAAAGGTCAGAACATTGCTAATCAACCGGCTCAGCCGCTGACTCTCATCGACAATCACCTCCACACTCCGCCGGGTTTCCTGATCCTCCGGATCCATTCTTGCTTCCAGCATCTCGGCATACATCCGGATGTTCGTCAGCGGAGTTTTCAGCTCATGGCTGACCTGGTTCACAAACGTCACCCGCTGACCGGCCTCGTGCATTTCGCGACAGTATTCCCGATAAAAATAAGCCGCCAAAACCAACGACGCCACGATCGTCAACGCCAGCGTCCAGGCAAAACTCGCGAAACTGCTCGTGCCGGCGTCGCGATAGATCGACAGGTTTGAGAAATACTCCAACCGCCACCCGGCCAGAGGTTCATTGAGCTTCAACTCCGTCATCGGTTCACTATTTTCGGCAGGCTCAAAACCTCCCCACGCATAAAGCAGACGCCCGGAGACATCCCGAAGCTGAATGCGCGCCTGCTCCGGCAGATCATCGTCCGTTCCCTGCGACGGAAGCGAAGCTAGGACATCGGAGAGAAGCCGCATGCGTTCAATTTCGGCTCCCACGATGTGACCGGTTTTGAGATTCCGCGACCAGGCGAGAATGTGCAAACCGTCATTCCAATACCACGTGTGCCAGCCGCGGCTCTGCCCCCTCCCCTTTTCGTCGCCATTTCCAAAATCGGGCCCCGATTCCCACATCGCCTGCGATCGCTCAAAAAAGTCGCGCTCACGCCGGGTCAACCTCGCAACTTCATCCACATTCGGGAACAAAAACTCTCCCCGAGCCGTCACCACGAAAATCTGACGAATCCAGGGATTGGTCCGGCTGATGGTTTGCCGTTCTTCATCCGAAACCACAGCGGCCTGTTCGATGATCGAAAAAATGTGCTGGGCGCGATCTTGAACCAGTCGATCAATCCCCGTTCGCGTATTCACCAGGGCATCGGTCATGAGCGCCCGAAGTTGACGGCGTTCGCGATGCTGTTCCTCTTCACTGACGCGCAATCCCAGCCAGGTAATCAACCCGGCTGGGACCAGCACAATCGTTAAAAAGATGAGGAGCAAACGGGGCTTCATTCCATCTACTTCGACTTCTTCTGGAGTTGAGGTTTATCCGTCTTTGATGCGGGAGGATTCGGAGCTGTGGCATCACTGCGACGCTTCCCGAGACTCCCAATCGACAGCGACTCCTTTTGCTGGACGGTGTTGGTGTATCCCTGCTGAACCATCGCCTTGCGCTGACGTCCCCAGTCCTTGTCCACGTTGTCCGCATCATCACGATTGCTCACCGCGTAATCGGCCAACTGCTTCGATTCCAGGACCTGTGCATTCTCTTCCAGGTAAATCGCATTTTCGGTCAAAAGGACCTTTGCCTCTTTCACTTTGCCCTCGTCGCGCAGTTTCACCGCCAACTTATTGCGATCGGTCGCGATCAATAACACGGAAGCTTCCATCACTTCTTCATTGGCCTCGCTTGCCGCGAGTTCCGCCGAAGCGGTGAAACGAACTCCCAACGTGCTCGCCAATTCGTCGGTCGTCTGCGTTGACATGTTGGCGTAGGCCACGTTCACGGTCGCCACCTGAAGGGTCGCATCAGGCCTGCCCACAGGAACCTCGACCTCGAGCAGGATGTATTTTTCCTGACCGCTGTAGATTTGGTTCAACATGGTGATTACCCGTTGCCCGGAAATATCGGCCTCACGTCCAAGCATCCGAACCGGACGAATTCCCGGAGCACACTCGATTTCGACAACGACTTCCTGCGCAACCACGGAAAGGATGTCGCCAAACTCTTCGTCAAAAATCCCGACCAGTTGGTCTTCATCCTCCACAAAGATGTGATTGCCATCGCTCTTGAACGCGAGTTTGACCATCAGGTCTTCGTTGTAACCCAATCCCAGACCAATCGTGGAAACCGAGATCCCTTCCTTCACGAGCGACTCGCCCAGCTCCCCCAACTCTCCCGGAGACTTCGGCCCGACGTTGGCCTGACCATCGGACAGCAGGATCACCCGATTGACCCGATCGTTGGCGAGAAACTTGCGCAACTCAGCGGCGCCCTTGCTCACCCCGGCAAACAACGCGGTCGATCCTCCCGCCTGTATTTCATCGATTCGCCGCAAAACCTCCGCCTTGTCGGTCAACTTCGTCGCCGGCACCAAAACCTGGACGTTTGAATCGTAGGTCACGATCGAGACGATGTCGTCCTCGCGCAGTCGCTCGATGGCCATCTTTGCGGCATTGCGGGCTTGCGCGATTTTTTCGCCGCCCATGGACGAGGATTTATCGATCACGAGCGCGACATTGACGGGCGTTCGCTCCTGATCATCCGCCATTTCAAAGCCGGTCAAGCCGACCTTCAGATACGTCGTGTTCTTTTTGCCGGCTTCCAGAAACGGATTGGCGAGCGCAACATCCATTTGGACTTGCCTGGCCTCCGAAATTCCGGAAAGAGCCAAAAGGGCGACAAGTGAGGTAGTGATTCGTTTCATCATGCAGACAGCATGCTCAATTTGACGCGGAAAGCGTCAGACGGGCGTAAGGAAGTTGTAAAAGAGATGTCAGCGTCATGAAAATGTGTCGCTCGAGGTTGCCACCCGAGCTTCGCCATCGATCCGCAGCGTCCACCAGGTCGCGCCGCCGGGAATGAGATCGGGAAACTTGTCCGCCCATTCCACAATCACCACTCCGTCGCTCTCGCAATACTCATCCCAGCCGATCGCGAGAAGTTCGTCCGGATGATCGAGGCGATAGAAGTCGAAGTGAAACGCGGGAAGCCGCCCGTCGCCATATTCGTGAACGAGCGTGAACGTCGGGCTCGTCACTTCCGCGTCCGACCCCAGCCCGGCGACAATGCCCTTGGTCAGATGCGTTTTTCCCGCGCCAAGGTCTCCGACCAACGCAATCACATCACCGGCCGAGAGCGCGTTGGCGATCTCGCGCCCAAAGGCAAAGGTCTCTTCAATACTGGCAAGGGTTCGGGTCACGCCTTTGACCGTTGCGCAAAATCCGCATTTGAACACCGGAAACTCAGCACCAACCTTGCCTGACCCCATGCTCCAAGCCAACAACCCCGCCAATCGCGATCTCATCGTCAACATCAACGGCAACCTCATGCACCGCGACCAGGCCGGCGTCAGCCCGTTTGATTCGTCGGTCCAGAACGGAGACGCGGTCTGGGAAGGGCTTCGTCTCTACGATGGGCGCATCTTCAAACTCGACGAGCATCTCGCCCGGCTTCGCAAGAGCGCAACCCTGCTGAGTTACGAAGGCTACCCGGGAGAAACGCGCCTCATCGACGAACTGCGCCGCACCCTTGAGGCCAACGCGATGCGCGACGAGGTCCACATCCGCCTCACCGTCAGCCGCGGCGAAAAATACACCTCCGGTCTCGATCCGCGCATCAATCAACTCGGCTGCTCCTTCTTCATCCTCGCCGAACACAAACCCCCGGTCTACGACAAGAGCGGCGTCACCCTTGCCACCGCAAAAACTCGACGCCCATTCGCCAATGTCCTCAACCAGCACATCCACTCCTGCAATCAGCTAACCTCAATCCTGGCAAAGCTCGAAGCGAATGCCGCCGGTGCGGATGACGCGCTCATGCTCGATACCGACGGCAATCTCGCCGAAACCAACGCGACCCACGTTTTTCTCGTCAAAGGTGGGACGGTGCTGACTTCCACGACCGATGCCTGTCCCGAAGGGATCACCCGTTCCACCGTGCTCAATCTTTGCGCACAACACGGGATTCCTCACGAGGTTCGCCACATCCCGGAAGCTGAAATTCACGCAGCCGACGAAGTGTTCTGCACCGGAACCATGGGCGAACTGGCGCCCGTCGTGCGAATCGACGAAACCGAATTCGCACCCGGCAATCTCACCGCCCGCCTGAGCGACCTCTTCACCGAACTGACCAAAACCGAAGGAACTCGCCTTCTCGATAAGTCTAGCCCGGTCTAGGCCAAAGCCGGCTCCAGATCCTTGGATCCTTCCGCCTCGGGGGCTTCAAGATCGCGATTCGGTGCTTGCGGCCGCAAATCCAGCTTCGCAATCAGTTCGAGATCCTGCTTCGTTCCGGGATTTCCGGCGGTGAGCAGTTTCTCGCCGTAGAAAATCGAGTTCGCACCGGCAAAGAAGCAAAGCGTCTGGGTTTCCTCGCTCATCTGGGTCCGGCCGGCTGAGAGGCGCACCTTCGCCTTGGGCACCGCGATTCGCGTGGTCGCAATCATGCGGATGAGATCGAAGTTCGTGACCGGATCGGACCCTTCCATCGGCGTTCCTGGCATCGGCATCAGGCTGTTGATCGGCACGCTCTCCGGTTGCGGGTTGAATTCGCTGATCACCTCCAACATTTTCAGGCGATCGTCCGTCGTCTCACCGAGACCGAGGATTCCGCCACAGCAAACGCTCATGCCCGCGTCCTGGACGTGGCGAATCGTGTTGAGACGATCCTGAAACGTGTGCGTGGTGACGATGTTTTCGTAATGCTCCGGGGACGTATCCACGTTGTGATTGTAGGCCGTGACGCCGGCTTCCTTCAGCTTCCTGGCTTCTTCCGCGCCGAGTTCCCCCAGCGTGACACAGACTTCCATGCCGAGTTGGGAAACGTCGTTCACGATCTCGAGCACCTGATCAAAACGCTTGGTTCCTTCGCGAACGCCCTTCCACGCCGCGCCCATGCAGAAACGGGTCGAACCATTGTCGCGGGCCTGCTTGGCGCGTTCCATGATGTCGCATTTTTCCATCAACCGCTCCGACTCAACGCCGGTGGAATAGCGAGCGCTCTGCGCGCAATAGGAGCAATCCTCGCTGCAACCGCCCGTTTTGATGCTGAGCAACGTGCAAAGCTGCACCTCGTTCTCCGGCCAATTCTCCTCGTGAACGGCACGCCCCTGTTTCAGCAATTCAAAGAAGGGTTGATGATAAATGCGGTGAAGCTCTTCGTATTTCATAGCGCGGAAAAACCTAGCGAATGCTCCCTAGCCCGCCCCGACACAGGTTTCAAGCGTTGGTTTTGGAGGGATCCCCCACTCAAACGGGGAAATGGCGACGTTCAGCAACGGACTTTTGCGTTCAAACCTCCAAACCCGGCTGGGTTTGCAGGCTGAATTCGGCGAGCGCTTCGTCGGTCACTCTCTCCAGTTGGGCAACCTCCTCTTCAGAAAGCGAACGCGTCACTTCGAGGCCGAAATCGACCCTTCCAGCCTGATCAATCTGCACGTCGAGCGCGCTGATGACGCCTTCCGGAACGCGTTCCAAAATGTAGGTCTGCACTCCGGTGACCAGTTCCTCGCGCGAATCCATGCACGAACAGGGACGCCCAAGCTCCAATGCCTGAAGGTGATCCTCGGCCAAAATCGCATCGCGATGCTCGGCCGGCAGCAACTCCACCGCCCGCGTCAACTGCAGCTTCGCCCGCGTCACCTCGTCCAAATGCGTCAAAAACACGCCATACACGCTGCGAGCGCGCCCCTCGACCTCCTTGTCGCGCGAATCGATCCCCGCCTGAACCGCCTGCAGCAACACCTCGATCGACTCATCAGTCGGACGTCGCATCGTGCGCAAAAACATCCCGTAATTGCGCAACGCCTCAGACTCCATTGACTTCGCGCCAAACCCATTCGACGCCGCAATCAACTCTTGATAAGTCGCTTCCGCATCCTCAGTCCGGCCGGCCTCGGTCTGCGCCAATGCCAGGGCTTCCATCGCCTCGAACATCTCCATGTCTTCCCCACGCTTGCGCCGCGAATCCACGATCAACTGGACCAAATCCACCCGCATTTGGGCGTATTCCTCCTGACCTTGGAGAAAACTGGCAAACCCGGTCAAAATCTGGAGCGATAAACTGTCGGAATACCCCAAACTCCGCGGAACCAACTCCGCCAAATCGCCCAATACGCGATGATGATCCGACGGCAACCCATCCTCCAGCGCCAACAACGCTTCATCAATCATCGAGGCCACCAGGTTGCGGTCAAACCGCTCGAATCCATCAAACGAAGGTCGCTCTTCCGACTGCCCGGCCAGGTGAATGCAATGCGCCAACGCCACGGTCCCCTTTGCAAACAGCGCCTGATCCGCCGTGTAGGCCGCGTCCACGGCCATGATGAGCAGATCGATCGCCTCGGCCAGTTCTCCGCGACACCGCAACACATCCGCCATCGCCATCTGGCAGCCAATGAAGTCGCTCAACGTCGTCGTGGAACCATTGGCCGCTTGTCGCAGCGCTTCTTTCGCCAACCCTCGCGCTTCGTCAAAACGCCCCACTCTTGCCAATCGCAACGACTCGGCATTGAGCGTCGCATACGGATTTGCCGATCGGGGCTTTGGCGCGACCGCTGTCGCCACCTCGCCCTCGCCAGCCAGTTCATGGTCTTGGTTCATCAAATTTCCTCCAAATGTTGTGTTACAAACCACGTCCCCACCCTCAGTTGGAGTCGTGTTTCATGCTAGGCTTCCTGAGATTACAATGTGAATACATCGCGGCAAGTCAATAATTACGACCCGACTTTCTTTTCCCGTAACCGCACCAACACCTCTCCTGCGCCTCCCGATTACGCAGCTCTGCGACGCACCGCTCCCGGGGTTTCCCCGACGAAGTTCTTGAAGGCGCGGTTGAAGGCGGCTTCGGATTGGTAGCCGAGCCGTTCGGCCATTTCGCCAACTGAGGCGTCGGTTTCCTTGAGCCAGGTGACGGCGACCTGCATGCGCCATTGCCGGACGTATTGCATGGGGCCTTCCCCCACCAGTTCCATGAATTTGGCGGCGAAGGAGGAGCGCGACATGCCGACGCGTTCAGCGAGAGTCGCGACGGTCCAGGGCTCGATGGGATCGCGGTGCACGAGCATGATGGCGTGACCGATTTTCTCGTCCTGAAGAGCGCCCAACCAGCCGGTTTTCGCTTTGGGATCGTGATCGAGCCAGGAACGAATCGCCTGGATCACGAGAATGTCGGAAACGCGCTGGATGACGGTGTCGCCTCCCGGACGCATCTCCTGCGCTTCGGAAATCATGAGGCGGACGGTGGTGAGAATCCAGTCGCTGCCGGGAGTGGAGGCGTCGATCGTGATGATCTTGGGGAGCATCTGGATGAGGCGAACGGCGGTGGGATGCTCGAAGTGGACCGCTCCGCAAACGAGCCCGGTCTCCGCGCCGCCTCCGCCAAAGCGAATGTGTTCGTAGCGATCGCCCCAGACGGTGCGGGGGACATCGAAGAGCGGGATCGCCTCGGCCTGCGAGTCGCTTTTGATGATGTGGCCGTCGCCGTGGGGAATCAGGGCGAAGTCTCCCGCCCGCAGCAGGCGGCTTTGCGTGCCGGGAACATCGACCCAACAGCTTCCGGCAGTGACGGTGTGAAACATGAGGGTCCCGTCCATCGGCGGCAAATCCATTCCCCAGGGTGCGGTAAGCTCCGAGCGACTATAGAAGGTGCCGCTCATGCGCAGGGAGTGGAGCGCCTCCCCCAGGGGATCGGCGGGCTTCCAGGCGCATTCCATGGCGTCATCCTTGGATATGAAGATGGCGGGTTCCTTGCTCATGCCTGCGATTTTATCGATGACGCCCACAAAGTCCAGCCATTTTGGACGAAAGAGCAAAACAGACAGACCAAGTGGCATTGTTTATCCAGAATTTGTTCACTATGGTTCTCCATCATGAATGAACACACCCACTCCAATCCCTCTCAAAACGAAACGATTCTGGTGCTTGGCGGCACCGGAAAAACCGGTCGGCGCATCGTCTCACGACTTCATGCCCTCGGCCGCAATGTTCGCATCGGCTCCCGCTCCGGAACTCCTCCCTTTATCTGGGAAGACGCCACGACTTGGGGACCGGCTCTGCAGGGCATCACTTCGGTCTACATCTCTTACACGCCGGATCTGGCGGCTCCCGGCGCGCCGGAGAAGATCCAGAAGCTGGTCGACCTCTGCCGAACCCTGGACGTCCGGAAACTGGTGCTGCTTTCCGGCCGCGGCGAGGAAGAAGCGCAACGTTGCGAAGAGATTGTCCGCAATTCCGGGATCGCGTCGACCATCGTCCGCTGCAGCTGGTTCAACCAGAACTTCAGCGAAAACTTCCTGCGCGACATGGTGCTCGACGGCGTCGTGGCGTTGCCGGTAACGACGGTGGCCGAGCCCTTTGTCGATACGGACGACATCGCCGACGTCGCAGTCGCGGCCTTGATCGATGACCGGCACATTGGTGAGCTTTATGAGCTGACCGGGCCGGAGCTGCTCACCTTCCCCGAGGTGGTTGCGGAGATTGCGAAGGCGACGGGCCGTCCGTTGCACTTTCAACCCATCACGCGGGAAGACTTTGTGAACGGGTTGCTCGCCCAACAACTGCCGCCGG
>TARA_R110002096_G_scaffold342758_1_pt1 | contig 14350 bp, 12 predicted proteins | sample TARA_R110002096 | Tara Oceans TARA_R110002096 (sample SAMEA4397295) | marine metagenome | biome: Polar Biome; feature: [DCM] deep chlorophyll maximum layer (ENVO:01000326); material: water (ENVO:00002006), including particulate matter (ENVO:01000060) such as... | depth 35 m | reverse complement strand
TTCTCGCTGTAGTTGCCTTAGGCTTCCTAAGTTTCTCCAACAAACATGTTTCTAAGCCAAAAATGATTTCTGTTGAAGAATGGGGAGGAAAAGCTCCAACTGGTACTAAAGAAGTCCAAAAAATCGAGTATATAACTATACACCATAGTGGAGTAGTTTTTGAAGAAGGTGCAGATCCAATTCAAAAAATAAAGGGCTTACAACGCTTTAGCCAAGAGGAAAAAGGTTGGATTGATATACCTTACCACTTTGCTTTAGATTTAGACGGTAATATTTACGAAGAACGTCCAATTGAATATGCTGGCGATACAAACACCGAATACGACCCAACAGGACACGCACTTATTGAAGTGATGGGGAATTATGAAGAGCAAATTATTAAGCCAGTACAACTCGAATCTTTAGCTCACCTCACAGCTTGGTTAGCTCAAGAATATAACGTACCTGTAGATCATATTGCTTCACACAAAGACCATTCAGATCAAACAGTATGCCCAGGTAAAGACCTCTACAAATACTTCGAAAATGGTGAATTTATTAAGAATGTAGAAGCTTATTTAAACCACGAGAAATAAATGTAGGTAGGAACCATTTTAAATAATGGTTCCATCTGGAATTATCGTTCCTTTGCTTACAATCACAATACCATCACGAACATGGTGGTATTTATGATCGCTATCTTCTAAGTGAGTACCTCCAACAATACGTACGTCATTTCCGATGCAAGAATTCTTATCGATAATTGCGTTGCTTATGTAAGAGCGTTGACCAATTCCCATAGCAGGCTTTTCTGAGCTTGCATGGTCAATAAACTCTCGGCTTTGGAAGTGATCGTTACCCATAATAATGGAATTCTCGATAGTGGTTCCTTTACCAATACGAGACCTAATCCCAATTACAGAACGCACAATTCTACTTGCCTCAATAATACACCCTTCCGCCATTAGCGCATATTCGAGGGTTGTTCCCATAATTTTAGATGCTGGAAGTAAACGAGCTCGAGTGTAAATAAAGCGCTCGTTATCATACAAGTTAAATTCTGGAACCGTATCAGAAAGAGCTAAATTTGCGTCAAAGAATGAACGGATAGTTCCTATATCAGTCCAATATCCACCAAACTCATAACTACTAACTCTAAGCCCTTCAGTTAAGGTTTTTGGGATAATTTCCTTACCAAAATCTGTAGCATTTGGATTGTCATCAAATAGCTTTTTAAGAGCTTTTCGGCTGAAGATGTAAATCCCCATTGATGCCAAGTAATGTTTTCCTTGGCTCTTGTAAGGATCAGGAACTTCCGAACGCCATTGATCCAGATCGGCAGTATCTGGTTTCTCAACAAAACTATCAATCATTCCTTCAGCATTGGTTTTCATAATACCAAAACCCGTTGCATCCTCAGCGTCCACAGGAATAGTAGCCACGGTTAAGTCTGATTCGTTCTCAATATGCCGATCTAGCATCAATTTATAATCCATCTGGTATAATTGATCGCCGGAGAGAATGAGTACATATTCATACTCATGATTTTCCATATGATGGATAGACTGACGTACGGCATCTGCCGTTCCTTGAAACCAATTGGTATTTGTAGCGGTTTGCTCCGCCGCAAGGATGTCTACAAAACCACTACTAAATACATCAAAGTTATATGTGTTTTTGATATGCCTATTGAGCGATGCAGAATTAAACTGCGTAAGTACATAAATCCTTCTTATATCTGAATTTAAACAATTCGAAATTGGAATATCTACTAAGCGATACTTACCACCAATTGGCACGGCTGGTTTTGAACGGTGGTCAGTTAATGGGAACAAGCGGCTGCCTCTCCCTCCTCCTAATATTACGGCTATTACAGAATCCTTCATTTCGATACTCTTTTAATAAGTGATTTATACAGATTAATATATTCTTTTGCCGAACGACTCCAAGAAAAATCAAGCTTCATTATACGAGCGAGAACTTCATTGTATTTCGTTTGGTCTTCATATAGTTCTATGGCTCTATAAACAGCATGTTCCGCTTCAAGTAAATTGAAATCTTCGAAACAAATACCATATCCTTCTTCTTCTCTAATATCTTTTACAGTGTCTTTAAGTCCACCAATAGCCCTCACAATAGGTATAGTTCCATAACGCATGGCAAACATTTGGTTAAGCCCACATGGTTCAACTCTCGATGGCATTAAAATAAAATCTGATCCTGCATAAATTTGATGCGCTAATCGTTCATTATATTCTAATGTTGCATCAAAAAAGCCAATATGGTCATTCGACATTTGCGTAAATACATCGTGCAATGCGTGGTCGCCAGTTCCTAATAACACAAAATTAACTTCTTGCTCAGCTTTCATGAAATTGCGATACAAGTCAGGGAGTAAGTCTGCTCCTTTCTCTCTCACAAGCCTTCCTATAAAAGCGATAGTTGGCAATTTAGGATTCAAACCGAATTCGTCACAAAGAACTTTCTTGTTTTCAGCTTTACCTTTCTTCCTATTTCGAACTGAAAAATTATGAGCTAGCAATGGATCAGTAGCTGGGTTCCAAACATCGCTATCTATCCCGTTTATAATTCCCTTAGATTTTGTCTGCTCTTGCCCAAACAAAAGTTCCAATCCATTACTACTGTAACTTAATTCCTGCATGTAGTTTTCTGAAACCGTTGTAATTTGCCAAGCACATTTTAGCGCTGCTGCTAAAGAATTCAAATTCCCATCCCAATCTAGCAGACCCAAATCTTCTAGTTTAAAAGCAGGCAACATTTGATATTTCTCTTTGGGATATTGCCCATGATACTCTGCATTATGAACGGTAATTATACTTGGGATATGGGACAAACTTCGATATCTATTACACTTTGAAAGCATAAATGGAACTAAGCCTGTGTGATGATCATGGCAATGAACCACATCCGGCTTGCTGTCTCTATTTTTAATCCATTCTAAAGCTGCAATCTGAAAGCTCAATGCGCGCTCAAACTCATCCCAATATGGATGGCTAGACCATGGGTCGATGTATACGCCAGGGCGATTAAACCGCTCTGGGATATCTACCATGAAAAGAGGATACCCAAGATCCGCCCCAACTAGTTTTTTTATGGAATAACTGGTGCTTGCTCCCCCAAAAGGAAACTCTCCCGTTTCCACAGTTTCAAACTCATGGTTATCCACCCAGTTATTGCCATACATTGGCATAACAACTTCGCACTGCTCTCCAAGTTGATTTAAATATTTTGGTAATGAACCTACAACGTCTGCTAACCCGCCTACCTTAGCAATAGGATAACATTCGGCACTTAAATGAGTAATATGCATTTATTATGAAACTGATTTATAATAACACCGTACTTTGGTTGGCTAACAAATAAGAAATCTTTTAGCTTGTTGCAAAGGGCATTGCCGAATTAGGCAAAGATTTATCATTTATTATAAACTAACCACAAGGGGAATATGGCGGTTATACATGTAGAAAATATTAAGAAAACGTTTGGAAAAAATAAGGCGGTAAATGACGTCAGTTTTGACGTTGAACAAGGTCGTATTTTTGGGCTACTTGGGCCTAACGGTGCTGGTAAAACAACTACCATTAGAATGATTAATAATATTCTAATGGCTGATGAAGGCTCTATTACTATCAATGGTGAGCAAGTTAGCCCAGCTACACAAAAGATGATTGGCTACATGCCTGAAGAACGCGGGCTTTACAAAAAAATGAAAGTTGGTGAGCAATTATTGTACCTCACTCAGTTAAAAGGGATGAAGCCAAAAGCTGCAAAAGAAGCCATTCATTATTGGCTTGAGCGTTTTGAAGCTACCGATTGGTACAAAAAAGAAGTTGGCGAGCTTTCTAAAGGGATGTCTCAAAAAATCCAGTTTATAGCTACCATCGCCCACGACCCAGACATATATATTTTTGATGAACCATTTAGCGGTCTCGATCCAATCAATAGCGAAACGCTAAAAGAGATTATTATTGAGCTGAAAGGCAATGGCAAAACCATTTTGTTTTCTACACACAGAATGGAACAAGTAGAGCAAATGTGTGACGATATCTGCCTTTTCAACAATGGTAAAGCTGTACTTCAAGGGAAGTTGCGTGAGATTAAAGCTTCTTTTGGTGAAAACACCATCAACTTAGAATTTGAAGGCGATGGCTCCTTTTTAGATAAACTCTCTGATGTTCGTATCAACAACAGATCTACTAATTTTGCAGAAATACGAGTATTAAACGGGCAAAGCATGCAAGACATTTTAAAACTAGCAATGGACCATGCAGAAATACATAAGTTTGAACGCGTAGAGCCTTCACTCCACGAGATTTTCATCTCCACAGTCGGCGAAGATAACCTTAAAACCCAGGAGGCCTAATTATGAATTTCGGCAAAGTATTTCTTGTACTAAAACGCGAATATATTACCCGTGCACGATCTAAATCTTTCATCCTCTCCACTATCCTAACTCCTTTGGTGCTAATGGGTTTTGGTGCATTGATGGTTTGGATTATGACTAGCGACACCGACACCAAGAAATTGGTTGGTGTGATGGATAACACTCACGTATTGGTTGAAAAGCTTATTGAGATCAATCCAGAGCGTTATACCGATGTTTCTGATCTTTCGCTCGATTCTGTTAAAAGCAGCGTATTGCTTGAAGAACTAGACGCTTACATAGTTATTGATAACAAACACGTTGATACTAATGAAAATCTAGAATTGATTTATGGCGGAAGTGGCGGTTTAGCTTTCTCTGGAAGCGTAAGAAGTGATTTACGTGAAGTCATTCAAGAAGAACGCCTTTCTCGTGCAAATGTAACCGACGAAATAAAAGCGTTATTTGAACTTCGTCCACAGTTAGATACACGTAAACTTACTGCTGAAGGTGAATCTGAAGACGACAAAGCAGGCTTTATGTCTGCCGTTGGTTTTATACTCGGCTTGCTCATCTTTATTGGTTTATTCGGTTATGGCGCTATCCTAATGCGAAGCGTTATTGAAGAAAAAACGAGTCGTATTGTTGAAATTATCACATCCTCTATCAAACCAATGGAATTGTTGGTAGGTAAAGTTGTAGGGGTTTGTTTGCTTGGCTTCACACAGTTTGCAGTTTGGATTGTGATGTACGTTGGTATTTCTATTGCAGCGGTACCCGTTGCCGGTTTACTTATGCAAGACCAACTTGCTGACGTAACTAGCAATCCAGAAGTTACTGCAGCCATGGCTGATTCAGGCTTCGACCCCGCTTCGCTCGAAGTATTCCAAATTGACCCAATGATATTTGTGTACTTCTTCATCTTCTTTGTGTTGGGCTTTTTCATGTACGCATCGCTGTTTGCAGCTGTTGGTTCTGCGGTAGATTCAGAACAAGACACGCAACAGTTTATGCCAATATTGATGATTCCCATCATGGCTGGTTATTTCCTCAATACCAAGGTAATGGTTGATCCAGATACACCTTTGGCTGTGTTTGCATCCATTTTCCCTCTTACATCTCCAATCAATATGATTACGAGAATTGCAGTAACGGATGTCCCCTTTTGGCAAATTGGTGCAAGTTTATCGGCACTAGTTATCAGCTTTTTTGGAATTATGTGGATGAGTGCTAAGATTTACCGCGTTGGTATTTTGATGTACGGTAAAAAAGCTAGTTGGGGCGATTTACTAAAGTGGATTCGCCAAAGCTAAACCTATTTACTGGGCTAACTTTTTCAAATGGAACTTCTATTTAAAACACCCGAAATGATTTCAACACCAACGAGCAGAATTATTTCGGGTGCCATTTGAATACATCAGCAAAAAAGTATCTACCTATTATTCTGATTCTCGCCATTGTTAAGTTCTTAATACAATGGTTTGGGAATCGGAATTATGGTTTTCATCGAGATGAGCTTCTCCACCTTTCTGTAAGTGAGCATTTAGATTGGGGCTTTATGGAATTCCCTCCTCTAATTGGCTTTATTGGCAAACTCTCTTACTTATTTTTTGATTACTCTTTACTAGGCGTTCGACTCTTTCCAACCTTAGCAGGTGTTGCCATTTTGGTACTCTGTTGTTTAATTGCCAAAGAACTTGGCGGAAAATCGAAAGCAATTTTGCTAGCTGGTTTAACTGTACTAGCTTTTATCCCTTTCTATCGAAATCACACTTTATTCCAGCCCGTTGCATTCGACCAACTATTCTGGACTTTAGGCTTCTACTTCCTCATAAAATATTTCAATACCGAGCATTTAAAATTCTTGATTTTACTTGGCCTTACCCTTGGCTTGGGATTATTGAATAAGTACACCATTCTAGTTTGGTCATTCGGACTTTTTATTGGCTTATTCTTCTATCAAAGAGGAACACTCTTTAAGAACAAATGGCTTTACCTTTCGGCCCTGTTATCCTTGCTTATTTTCCTACCTAACATACTTTGGCAGATTGGTCATGACTTCCCTTTACTAAAACATTTAGCTGCCTTAAACAGTCATCAACTTGATAAGCAGAATCCGTTTGAGTTTGTAAGCGATCAACTGGGTTCCCCTTTTACGTTATTGATTAGCCTTTTCGGTTTAGGTGCTTTGTTGATGAGTAGAAACTTCAAAAACTACCGTGCGATTGGAATATCCGTCTTAGTTATTTTTGGAACTATGTGGGCACTCAACTCCAAAGCCTACTATGTCTTTGCTATCTATCCTGTTTTATTTGCAAGTGGTGCTGTTAAGATTGAATCATTGCTTTCCAAAAAGCCTGCTTTAATCTACATCGTTTGTGCCATCGTACTTCTACCCTCCGTTTACTTCATCCCTGAAGGCACTCCACTTCTTCCCATCGAGCAATTTGTGTCCTATAAAGGCTTAGAGGAAAAAGACGGCCGTATGGAACTTACTGGCGACTATGCCGACATGTTTGGCTGGGAAGAACAAGTGCAGTTGGTTGATAGCGTATATCGATCTTTGAGTGAAGAAGAGCAGAAAAACACAGTGCTTTGGGCCGAAAATTACGGGGAAGCTGGAGCTCTAAAGATACTTGGTAAAAAATACGGTTTGCCAGATCCAATAAGTCGTCATGGGAGTTTTTGGACTTGGGGCTTTGGTAATAAAAACGCAGAAACTTGGATTAGCTTAGGCAACGAAAAAGAGTCTGTTGAATCTGTATTTGAAGAAGTTGAGCTGGTGAAGATAATCACCCATAAATATGCTATTGGCGAAGAGAACGGAATACCACTCTATATTTGCAGAAAGCCAAAAGTGGACATCGAACAATGGTGGGCCAATTACAAAGAGTACATATTTGATTGAGTGAGGTCTTGTAGTTATTCTGTCGTTCGGAAGTTCACTATGATAAAAGTAATCTAATTATGCATCACATTGACATTGTGGGGGTCATTGGTTCCCAACTTTTGATATGTATTTGTTTAACAAAATTCCCAACTCACTAATAATATATCGATTCATACTATCGGTTTTATTTTGAATTACATTTCCAATAGAAAGAAGTCCCATATTATTAAGGCTCTCTGATGTACCTCTTACATAACCTTCAGTAAAGAAGTCTTTCAATTTTTCTAAATCAGGGTAATACGAGTTTTTAATTATATGACCAAAACGGTAAAAAAGATCTAGTGTCATTTCTTTATCCCTAACAATGCCTTTCGCCAGCTCTGCAAGTAAAATTGCTTTTCTATCGTCATCCATTTTTTCGATTAACTCTAGTAATATTTCCCCAGCTTTTAAACCTTTTTCCTTATTCAGCATTTGAGACAAAACTCTTCTTTCAGATATTTTCAAAGCATTTACATTGTGTAAAAAAATGACCAACCTCCTTGCAAATAAATAATTTGAAAAAGAATTAGCCGATTTAATAAAGCTCTTTGCTACCGATGATAATGGTGTTCCTAAAACAGTATCAAAAACTATTGATATAGCTTCTACTGACTCACCGATGACATCTTTAAAATCTGCTCCATTAAGATGAGATAGCTTTTCTAATATATTTTCATTTTCTGTCATTATTGCTTTTCTAGATTTCTAAAAACGTACTTCAATTACTTCTTAATCTCAAATCTGGAGCCTTTTGTAGAGTCTTTGAAACCCATTCAGTAACTCTATCAAGTTCTTACTACAATTCACGAAGCTCTTGATGATGTTCCTATAACAACCTACGCTTCCCCTTCATCCTCATTTGCTTTAGAAGCTTTTCTTCGTTGCCGTTGCTCCGCAGCTACCCCAAAAACTATACCGAGTCCAATCCACAAACCTACATTCCCCGTGGCAGCTCCAATAGCCGCACCAAAAGCAATTCCAAGTGCAATACCCGTTCCCTTTTTCATGATGTTATTTCTTATGGATTAAAATTTCGTGTCTGAAGTCCCCACCAAAATCTACACTATTGAACCTGAACATCCAAAAATGTGGCTAACACTTAATTTATCAGCAACTTATTAGACGGATGGCTATCTCGGTTCATCCTAAGTGCAAAACTTTATCCTTATTTCTTAAAATCTATCCAAAAACTGAGAACAGTTTTTACAGGCTTCACTTCAAGTAATCCAGGACTAAAAGGATATTTTTCAATTAATCCAGCTGATATCCTATCACATTCATCAAAACTAGAGTTATTAGTATGAACACCAATCACTAGACCATTATCGCTTAGTACAATCATGTACAATTCCTTTTTCTTTCTTCGACATGGTGTGTTTGCAAGCTCAGCTTGTACATACTCCAGAAATGCTACATTTCCACCAATAGGTTTTGGCATTTCATCAACTACGGAATACACATCAGTATATCCAAAATCATTCTCCCATAATGTACCTGGTGGTGGTATCTCAATATTTGTTTGCGCCTTCTGTGGCGTACTGCAATTTATACTAGCTATCAAATATGCCACCATAAGAACGTTAATTCTAAACAAGTTCATAACCTCATTGTTAAATTATCAGGAGTCCAAAATTAATGTAAGTAACCCGCTTGCACAGCAAACAAGTTGGATTATTTAAAAAGAGCACTCAGTTTGATTCACTATTCAAGATTGATGGTCTGATAAATTTAAAAATCACAAATAATACTACTAGTAATATTTGTATTCGTGCTAATTTCAATATGTCCGACATTCTCTTGTTCATTTTAGGCTAGTTGCTAACGATTACTCTAGATTGTGTTTTCTTGCCTCACTTCTTTCAAGCTATAAAATTTTAGTATTGCTACTCTTGAGTCGTAACTTGAGATATCTTTTACTAGAATCCAAAGTACACCAGACCATAGGTTTAGCTTCCTGATAAGTCTGGTTCTTCAGAATTTAAAAAAGCGGTTATATCATACAGTATTTGCAAGTCGTTCTAATATCATAGTCCAACCGCCGGTATGATTCTCTACCTGTTTATCATTTGGCATAAATTCATGCATTAGCTTAACTTCTGTTCCAGTCTCAACCTCAGAAAGAGTGATAGTAACTAAAGTATCGGTTACAATATGAGAGTTCCAGCTGAATACAATTTTATCATTAGGTGTTATTTCTTTGTATTCGCCTGTGTGGGAATAGGTTTCGCCTTCAGCATTATTATGCATGTCTATTCTATATGATCCACCTTTAATACTTTCGCTTTTTACAGCAGCACTCCAACCCTCTGGTCCAGCAAAAAACCATTTAGCCATCACCTCTTCGTCGGTAAGCGCTTTAAAAATAGTTGCTTTATCAGCATTTATTATTTTCGATACGGTAAGTGATTTATCATTTGCCATGGTTAATCCATTTTTGTTTGTGTGATAAATTTATCCAATTCATCTAGCCTTGCTTCCCAGAATACTTTGTACTCATTGATAAGCTCTTGCACTTCTTGTAATGGCCCGTAATTCATTCTGCAAGTGTAGCTTCTACCTATTTTTTCTTTTTTAATAAGATTTGCTTTCTCCAACACTTTTAAATGTTTAGAAACTGCCGCCAGAGACATTTGATAAGGCTCAGCTATTTCGTTTACTGAATGTTCTTTTTCGCCAAGACGGAGAAGAATGGATCTTCTCGTGGAATCGGCAAGAGCATGAAGGGTTGAATCAAGCATAGATATTTAACTAATTGGTTGAATGTTAGTTTAAGAAAGGAATCCATTAAATTCAACCGATTGGTTAAATATTTTTTATAATTGAGATTTGAGTATCAAGTTCAATCAAAATATCGAAAACTGGGATGTTTCTTGCGTTACCGATATGGATAGCTGTTTACTAGGGCAAAATGTTGCAACATTAGTAAACGGCAAACAATCGGCTGGTTGGCATGATGTAATTTTCGATGATTCTGGCTTTTTTTAGTGGTTTCTATATTTACCGTATTCAAGCTGGTGATTTTGTAAGTACCATAAAATTAATGTTGGTTAAATAAAAATGAAGTTTGATCTGTGAGCTTTTTTGTACAAGCCTCACAGCTCTCAAACACTGCCATCTTTGACTACATCCATAGGTTATTCAGTTTTGTATCATTTTTAATTAATGCATCCTCTCTATTAGAAATCGTTGGATTTTCAATTCACTAAAAGGATTAGTTAATACTACTGAAAAAGAGCATATTTTTGATTAGAATTGAATACAATCATGATCCATAGTTTGAGGCAAACTAATTAAGATGGCACAATTAACATCACTCCTCCCAAGCAATCTAATCCATTCTGAAATACCTAGAGGGAACCAAAAAGTTGTTCATTGGATTCTTGTTCTCCAATTTGTGGTATTACTATGTTTCTCGGGGCCAGTGAGCGCTCAACAGCTTGATATAAACAGAATTAATCAAATGCCCGATTTCCCATCGCCATATATAATGCGAGACTGGGAGAAAGTGACGATAGATTATGATTCTCTCGTGTTTGATGTATCAGCATCTGGTGAATATTTACCATTATTATTTTTTAGAGACAACGTGGTTAATTATCCAAACGATATCAGTTTTGGATTGCATACGGTTGTAGGAACATCATCACCAACCTCAGGAGAAGCAATAAACGTTATACCAGCATTGGTTGGCGCATCTTTAGTGGGAATTGACAAGAGTAATCAAGGAGGCTACGATTGGGTGAAAATGAGCAGAGAATTTTTTAATAAGCGCCCTGAAGAAAATGTATATCTGAATCATCCTTCAACAGAAAGTGGAGATGACTGGTGGTACGCTACCATGCCAAATGTTTTCTTTTATCAGCTTTATGATTTATATCCCGAAACTGAAGACTTCGAGTATCAGTTTAAAAGTGTAGCAGACCAATGGCTAACTTCTATAGAGAAAATGGGCGGTAGCGCGACTCCATGGAATGTCCCCAATATGAATTACCGAGGTTGGTACTTATCAACTATGAAGCCCTATTATAATGACGTTAAAGAGCCTGAAGCAGCGGGTGCACTGGCTTGGTTGTTATACAGCGCTTACAAGGAAACTGGTGAGGTCAAATATCGAATGGGTGCTGAGTGGGCAATGGAATTTCTGAATGCCTATCCCTCAAATCCATCGTATGAACTTCAACTTCCTTATGGCATTTATATAGCCGCAAAAATGAATGCTGAATTGGGTACAGAATATGATGTTCAAAAAATGCTAAACTGGACATTTGATGTTGGTCCACTGCGCGAATGGGGATCTATTGTTGGAAATTGGGGCGGACTTGACGTTTCTGGATTAATAGGAGAAGTGAACGGGAATAATGATTACGCCTTCTCAATGAACACATTCCAGCAAGCTGGGGCACTATTGCCTTTATTGAGGTATGATGATCGTTTTGCAACGGCCCTCGGTAAGTGGATGCTTAACGCAGCAAATGCATCCAGACTTTTTTACACAGAATATCTGCCTGCTAATAAACAAGACAGTGACGAATGGACTCAAATCTATGATCCAAAATCAGTGCTAGGTCATGAAGCAATGAGGGAGTCTAAATTCGGTGTATCTCCTTTTGCTACAGGTGATGCCATAGATGGCGGCTGGGGAAGCACAAATCTCACTCTTTACAGTTCATCTCACGTTGGTATTTTTGGCAGTATTATTGACACCACGAACATTGAAGGAATACTAAAATTAGATTTATTAAAAACTGATTTCTTCCGTGATGAAGCCTACCCTACTTATTTAATGTACAATCCCTACGAAAGTTCACAAACGGTAACCATCAATGTTGGAGATAGTAACAAAGATATTTATGAATCAACGACCAATAACTTTATTGGAACAGGTGTCACCGGAGATACAGAAATTACGATTCCTGCATTAAGTTCATACTTAATAGTGTTAGCACCGAGTGGTGGAAGCCAAACCTACGAATACAATTCATTTTTGGTGAATGATGTAGTTGTTGATTATATGGCGGGACAAACAGTCTCTAATTATCCTCCAAGAATTAAAAGTCTGGAATCCGTTTCTACCCAAATAGAAAAATCAGATACCACATCTATGTATGCAATAGCTGTAGATTTAGACGAAGATACTCTAGAGTATAGCTGGTCATCAGAATCAGGGACTATTATTGGTGCTGATTCAAATATTAAATGGGTGGCTCCTTCTGCCCCAGGAAATTACTCCATTCAAGTTCAAGTAACAGACGGGAAGAGTGAACCCGTAATAGAGCTCTTAAGCATTGAAGTGGTAGAAAAAATCAATGTAGCACCGGTTATAAATGAAATAACAGCAAGTCCTAGGAAGATTGGTTTTGGAGCCACATCAGAAATTGCATGTTCAGCAAGCGATGAAGACGGGGATAACTTAACGATTACGTGGAGCAGTTCAGCAGGAAGCATTGATGGCACAAATGAAATCATACAATGGACAGCTCCAGAGACCGAAGGAAACTATTACATCAAATGTATAGCAAGTGATCCGGACGGAGAAAGCGCTACAGATAGTATTGCCGTTGCTGTGAGAGATTTGTCCATTTCCCCCACCGGCAACTTGATCCTATATCTCCCTTTTGATGGCGATGCCGTTGATAAAAGTGGAAATAATTTAGATGTAACAGTAAGTGGTGCGATTTTGACTTCAGACCATATGGATAAGAGTCAAAAAGCTTATTACTTTGATGGTGTTAATGATTATATGAAAGTGGAAAATTCTGAATTTCTGAATTTTTCAAACGCTATCACACTAAATTTCTGGCTCAGAATCTCCGTTTTCTATGATCGAGAGCAATATCCGATTTCACATGGTAATTGGGAAAATAGATGGAAGATTTCAGTCTCTGATAATAAATTACGTTGGACGATTAACACAAGTAATGGAATTACTGATCTCGACGCCGAAACACTGCTTGAGAAAAATAAATGGTATAATATTACCGCCTATTATTCTGGAGAAGATTTAGAATTGTATATCAATGGAAAACTGGACGCCTTCAAATACTGGAATGGGAGTATAAATCCTTCTCCTGTCGACTTAACTATTGGTCAGGTTCTTCCCAACAGTAATCAATACAATTTTAATGGGAAAGTGGATGATATACGATTGTATGATTACCCACTCACTCCTCAAGCAATTTCAGATATCTATGAAATTGCTACGGGCGTAGAAGAAAATAACCAGAGCGAAATACCTGAGAACACTGTTCTTTATCAAAACTATCCCAACCCATTCAATCCAAGTACTACTATTCAGTATGGTTTGAGAGAAACTGCCGATGTAAGCCTTAAGATTTATAATATGCTAGGGCAAAATATTGCTACGCTAGTAGAAGGAAAACAGTCCGCAGGTTCATATTCTGTTCTTTTTGATGCTTCCGGTCTAGCAAGTGGAATTTATTTCTACCAGCTAACAACAGACAACACCACTTTTAGTAAGAGGATGGTATTGATGAAGTAAATCGAGCGTGTGGTTTAAAAACTCCAAATTCAACTTCCATATATACTCTTCACAAACTTAGCCAACGGTGTTGTAGAAAGTCCACGAGCTAAGCGTTCGTCGGCGGTGTAAAATATCGAATTAGTCAAAATGGCTGTAGCAATATACGTAGCTTCATATAGCGTAACAGGAAAGGTGATTGAAATATCAAAAGCGATATCCGAAATTTGGTGATACTTGATAAGCCGTGATGGAAGCATTGAGGCTTGGACTTTCTTCGATGAAGCTTCTTCAAATTTCAATTCTTTTTTTCGAACTTTTTTAGTGATTATCGCATCCAATTCTATCTGAAAAAGGCTTGGTGCGTAAAAGTAATCCAACTGTTCCAATAATTGTATCGCTTCATCTGTTCCCTGTTCAAGAAACAGCCACTTTGCTGCCACCGAAGCATCTATCACATAAGAATTCACCGTTCCCTATCCTCTCGTAGATCGGTGGCGCTATCGCTAAACATTCTTCCCTCTGCCCGATACTCGACTAGAATTTCATTCACCATATTTCGAGCCTCCTCAATATT
>TARA_R110002096_G_scaffold120749_1_pt1 | contig 14354 bp, 10 predicted proteins | sample TARA_R110002096 | Tara Oceans TARA_R110002096 (sample SAMEA4397295) | marine metagenome | biome: Polar Biome; feature: [DCM] deep chlorophyll maximum layer (ENVO:01000326); material: water (ENVO:00002006), including particulate matter (ENVO:01000060) such as... | depth 35 m | reverse complement strand
CCACCGCACCCATGCCCGCCATGGCATACAAAGTTTCATCACCCTGAACTGATGGAAAAATTGCAACCGCAACGCCGCCAAAGGCCAATCCCGTCAACGCCCCCATCATCATCGCAGGCGAAAAGATGCCCCCGCCCATACGTCCAGCCAAGGTAATCACCACCGCAACTCCTTTCACGACGGCGAAAACAATGGCGCTTATCAAAACCAACTCACCCGTCAACGCATCCGACATTGTTTCATAACCGACCCCGATAATATGGGGGAATTTCAACGCGATCACACCCAATGCCGCCCCTGCAATGGCAGGGCGTAACCAATTGGGAAATCCAATCCACGCCTGTGCGCGATCGCCCAAATCTTCGGCCCAGAAAATCGCGCGGATCAATGCCACCGCGACCAACGCACTGACGACTCCCAACAGGATAAAGGCGGGCAATTCGACATAGAAATCTTGGTTATGCGTCGGTAATGAAAACTCTGTGATATTGCCAAAATACAGCCGACTGACCACCGAGCCTGATACCGCCGCGATCAAAATTGGCGCCAATGCATGCACCGCATAATGGCGCAAAACCACCTCCATCGCGAACAACGCCCCCGCCAATGGCGCGTTAAACGACGCCGCCACAGCGGCCGCCACCGCACAGCCCATCAAATCACGCGACGTAATTGCATCCGTTTTCAGGATACGCGAAACCTTGGATGAAATCAGCGCACCGATATGCACCACAGGCCCTTCACGTCCTGTAGAGCCGCCTGTGGACAGGGTAATCAGGGACGCAAACGTGGACGCAAGTCCGGCACGGCCTTCCACCTTGCCATCATGAATGGCCGCACCTTCGATCACATGCGCCACCGAACGCGCACGTCCATCGGGCGTATATCGGTGCAGGATAATCCCCACCAACAAGCCCCCCAAAATCGGTAATCCCATCATCAGATACCACGGCACAGTGCGCGCGGCAGATAACAACACCTCTTCGCTCTCGCCGTACAACAGTGTTTGCAACCACACAATGCTCAGGCGAAACCCAAGGGTGGCAAAGGCTGCAGCAATCCCGATCAACAGGGCGATAATCCAAAACTGCACCTGACCAGGGCCATGTTTGCGAATTGAATTCAAAGGTGCGCTTGCCCATGCAAACCGTCCTGACATTCTGCTATTTTGTCCCTGCGCCACGGTTTGATCCCCTTTATTTACCCCAGCGTTTGCGTTAACTTTCGTCAAAAAGCCGAGGATGTTATGCCCGATATTGCAGCAGCTATTGCAGAAATTAAAGCCCTACTTGGGGCACGGATGCATACATCGCAATCAATGCGCGATTTACATGGTCAAAACGAAGCATATTTCGACCACATGCCACCTGACGGCGTGGTATTTCCACAGGATACGGCCGAGGTATCCCAGATCGTCAAAATCTGTGCGAAACATAACTGCCCGATCATTCCATGGGGTATCGGGACATCACTTGAGGCACACGCATTGCCGATCCGTGGCGGCATCACCATCGACATGACGGGTATGAACCGCGTGCTGCAAGTGTTGGATCAGGATCAGTTATGCATTGTTCAACCCGGCGTCACCCGCGAACAGTTGAACGCGGAATTACGCGCCACAGGTTTGTTTTTTCCCGTCGATCCCGGTGCCAACGCCACCGTTGGTGGCATGGCGGCCACACGGGCATCGGGCACCACCGCCGTACGCTATGGCACCATGCGTGAAAACGTATTGGCGATGGAAGTGGTGATGGCAGACGGGCGCATCATCCGCACAGGGACACAGGCCAAAAAATCATCTGCAGGTTATGATTTAACCAAATTATTTGTAGGATCAGAAGGCACGTTAGGCATCATCACCGAAATAACCCTGCGGCTCCAAGGTCAACCCGAAGCAATCGCTGCCGCTGTGTGTGATTTCCCCACGATCAACGACGCGGTGAATGCGGTAATCATGGCGGTGCAAATGGGCATTCCCATGGCACGAATGGAGCTGATCGATCAGATGTCGATCCGTGCGATCAATGCCTATTCCAACCTGAATTACCCCGAGGTTCCCCACTTGTTTATGGAGTTTCACGGATCCGACATCGGTGTACAGGATCAGTCCCAAACCATGGCCAGCATCACACAGGATCACGGTGGTGGTGATTTTCAATGGTCGACAAAACCCGAGGATCGCAATAAACTATGGGCGGCGCGTCACAATCTGTATTATGCAACCAGGGCATTGTTTCCGGGGCAATTGGGTTTGACCACTGATATTTGCGTCCCAATTTCACAACTGGCACGGGCGATAAAAGACACCCAACAAGATTTGACCGACAGCGGCGTTTCGGCGACGATTATTGGCCATGTGGGGGATGGGAATTACCACGCATTAATGTTCAGCGATCCCGCAAGCCCCGCCCAGTTGACGCGCAACAAAGCATTGGCGCATCGCATGGTTGAACGGGGTTTGGCATTAGGTGGGACATGCACGGGCGAACATGGGATTGGTTTGGGTAAGATGAAATATATGGCGGCTGAACACGGTGACGCATTATCATTGATGGTTGATATCAAAAGGGTCTTTGATCCGCAAAACATTATGAATCCTGGGAAAATGGTGCCGCATAATTAATGTTGTGCACAACTTTCATGGCCTTCAGCCGGAAGATATTTAGACAAAGTAAAGAAGGGTATTTACAGCAACGCTTGGGCTGCGGCGCGGGCTTGGGGTGTGATTGTGTCCCCTGCCAACATCCGCGCAATTTCGTCGATGCGTTGTGCAGCGTCCAATTTAACAACTGTGGAAAATGTTTCGCCATCACGCACGGATTTGCTAACCTGCCAATGATGCGCCCCTTTGGCGGCCACTTGCGGGCTGTGGGTGACAACCAAAACCTGTGCTTGGTCTGCGATATCAGACAAACGTTGCCCAACGGCGTCGGCGGTTGCGCCACCCACACCACGATCAATTTCATCGAAAATCATCGTTAAACCTTGGGCGCGACGGGTCAAGCACACCTTTAGCGCCAATAAAAAGCGGGATAATTCACCACCCGAGGCGATTTTGTTAATCGGACCTGCAGGCGCACCAGGGTTTGTGGCCACCATAAATGTGATACCATCAATGCCATCAGGTCCCGCCGAAACGGTTTCCACCGCCACCACGAATGCCGCCCGTTCTAATTTCAACGGCGCCAATTCACACGCCATCGCCACTTCCAACTCGTTCGCTGCCTTGTGACGCGACAATGACAGCACATCGGCCTTTGCTTCATAATCGGCCTGTGCTTGCGTCAGTTGTTGTTCCAGTGCGGCAATTTTCCCCGCGCCCAAATCAATCGCCTGCAATTTTTGCGCCATATCGGTGGCAAGATCGGCCAATGCATCAGGTTGGACATTGTGTTTTCGCGCCAATGCACGAATTGCAAACAGGCGTTCTTCGATCTGCTCCAACTCGTTCGGGTCAAAATTCAGCGCGTGTAAACAATTCGAAACACCCTGTTGCGCATCCGCCAATTCCGCAATCGCACGCGCCAATGCCGCATTAGCCACATCTAATTGCCCATCCGCGCGATCCGATGCACCATCCAACCACCGCGTCGCGTCATTCAATTGCCCTTCGGCACCATCCATTCCCAGGGCATTCGCGGCCTTAACAACATCTTCGCGAATTTTTTCCGAGGCTTGCATCAGACGCCGTTTAGCATCCAATGCCTGATCTTCGCCCGTTTCAGGTGACAGCGCATCTATTTCGTCGAATGAATGGCGCAAATAATCCTGATCCAATTGCGCGGCGGCCAATGTCGTTCGCGCTGTGTCCAATTCTTTGGCAATCTTCGCGCGTGTCTTCCATGCATCCTGCACAGGCGTCAAATCCGTCCCCGCAAAGGCATCCAACACGTCGCGGTGTCCGCGTGGATTCAGCAATCCGCGATCATCATGTTGCCCATGCAGCTCGACCAAAACATCCGACAATTGTCGCAAAATATCACCCGAACACCGGCGATCGTTCACATATGCGGTTTTGCGCCCATCGCGTGAATTTGTGCGCCGCAGGATCAATTCATCCGCAGCAGGCAGACCCGCAGCGGCCAAAATATCAAAGGCTGGATGCCCCGCATCCAATTCAAACCACGCCGTGACCTCGCCCATATCTGCGCCCGTGCGCACCAAATCTGCACGCCCACGCCAGCCCAAAACGAATCCTAAACTGTCTAGTAATATAGATTTACCGGCACCGGTTTCACCTGTCAGAACGTTTAATCCAGATTGAAAATCCAATTCCAGCCGATCAATCAGCAACATATCCGTGATGTGAAGCCCGCACAGCATCGCGAGTTAGAGCCATTGCCCTTTGATGACACGACGCCAAATGGTATTTAGCCATTTCGAAGCTCGTTTGTCACCAGCATCGGTCGACAATCCACGGCCTGTCAGCAATACATGCGCATCTTTAAACCATTGTGACGCACCAAAGTTGTAACCTAAAATTGCACCCGCCGTTTGCGCATCCGCATCCAAACCTAATGACAAATACGCCTCGACCAAACGATACAACGCCTCGGGGGTATGGGACGTTGTTTGGAATTCCTCGACCACCACACGGAAACGATTAATCGCCGCGCCGAAATGACCACGTTTTAAATAATACCGTCCGATTTCCATTTCCTTGCCTGCCAAATGGTCAAGTGCTAGATCAAATTTCAGCAAGGCAGAGGACGCATATTCACTATCGGGATAACGTTCAATCACCGTGCGCAACGCCTGCAACGCCTGAAACGTCACACCTTGGTCACGGCTGACATCGTCAATTTGGTCATAAAAGGTTAACGCGATTAAATACTGTGCATAAGCCGCATCAGGATCGGCGGGATAGAAATCCAAATACCGTTGTGCATCCGCGCGCGCCTGCTCAAAGTTACCATCCTGATGATTGGCAAAAGAGGACATAATCAACGCACGTTGCGCCCATTCTGAATAAGGGTACAGGCGTTCAACATCTGAAAAAAGTACAGCAGCATCATCTGCCTTGCCACGTTCCAACTGTGCTTCAGCACGCTCAAAAATGGTTTGAGGGGGCAATTCCTCTAATGGAATATCTTTGGCACGTTCGCTCGCACAACCAGTCAGAACGGTACTAACTGCGAGCAATATCCATATTTTCTTGCTCGATCTTAATATCATAAACCGTTCCTGTATATTCTGATGCCACCAACTGGCACCCTGCTGTATTTATCTAGCATATTTTGTAGAAAGGAAAAACGGATTCAACCCTTTAATGGTTAAAAACATATTTTGCGTTGATTTGTGCGGCTTGTCGCGCGTTATTGAACGAAATCCGCTACCGAGATATCGGCACCTGGCAGGTCATGACTGATATCGTCACTACATTCGATCATTTCCCATGCATCAGGTTGATCGAACAAGGCGCGTAGGATCATGTTTGTGGCTTTGTGTCCCGCACGTTTACCTTTGTAGGTTCCCAAAATCGGTGCACCCGCCAAATACAGATCACCCAATGCGTCCAACATTTTATGGCGTACACATTCGTCGGTACGGCGGAACCCTTCGGGGTTCAAGACCAAGTTTTCATCGACGACAATGGCATTATCCAAACTGCCACCGCGCGCCAAACCGATGGATTGCAAATAATCCACATCGTGGCGGCGCACAAATGTGCGACAGTTTGATAATTCACGTACAAACGATCCGTTTGCCATGTTTAATGATTTTCTCTGACGACCAATGGCCACGGCGTCGAAATCAATCTCGAAATCAATTTCTAAATTGTCGGATGGCTCCAAGCTCACTTCGACATCGTCAAATTTTACATGGACAGGCTTCAGCACGCGGATTGCACGAATAGGTGCATCCAACGCTTGCAAACCAACGCGCAAAATCTGTGCCACGAACGGCGCCGCAGACCCATCCATGATTGGCACTTCTGGGCCATCAATATCGATCATTGCGTTGTGAATACCAGTACCCGCCAAGGCGGCCATCAAATGTTCGATGGTCGAAACCTCGACCCCATCATCATTGGCGATACGTGTACACAACTGTGTGTTCGTAACCGAATCATAACGTGCTGGTATCAGGTTATCACGATCCGTTACATCGGTGCGACGAAACCAAATGCCATATTCCGCAGACGCTGGTGAAATACACAAACGTGCAGGCGCACCAGAGTGCAGGCCCTGACCCGTCATATGGATTGATTTTTTCACAGTGGTTTGCATTGGTCGCCTAATTTTTAAGTCACAGTTGAGTATCTTAGTACGATTTTAGGGGTCTAGTCTCAATTCACGCTTTGTGACGAAATCTAACAGTTCACGTCCTTTACCCCCACATCACACAAAAAAGGCGCGGAAAACCGCGCCTTTTTCTAAATTTTGTCTCAACTAGGTATGCTAGTTCGCCTGACGGCGCAGAAATGCTGGTACTTCGACTTGATCGTCGCCGTCGTCCATTTCTTCGTATTCTTGCTGATAACGTGGATCTTCTGTCACTGTTGGTTGCTCGCGATATGCAGGCTCGGCGGCCGCACCACCGGTCATACGCGAAATCAAACCACCAAAAACGCCACGGCGCTCTGGTTCTTGCTGCTCAACGTATTGATTATTACGCTGGCCTTCTGGCTGGATGCGCAATGGTTCTTGGCGTGGTTGCTTGTCAACAGCCGCCGCTAAACGCGCCATGGTATCTGCACTTGGTTGACCAGAAAGTTCTGACGCTGGTGCATAATACGCAGGCTCTTGCGCAACCGTTTCAACGGAATGCTCAACAGGTGCGCGATACGCCGGTTCTGGCATATCATCATGCGCGGCCGTCGCTGGCTCTGCATATTCTTCCTGCACATATTGTGGCGCCGATGTTGGTTCTTCGTATGTTGGCCCTGGTTCATCAAAGAATGATGGCTCTGATGTTGGCGCTTGCGCAACCACAGTCTCTGCAACAGGGGCAACAGTTTCGGTCACCACTGGCATCGCCATTTCATCCGCTTTCAATGGCAAGGGTGATTTCAGTGTGCGACGTGGCACAGGATCTTCACCGACATTTTCAGCTGCATCAATCCCCGTGGCCACCACGGAAACGCGCATCATACCGTCCAGATTTTCGTCCAACGCCGTACCCACAAGGATATTCGCGTTAGCGTCAACTTTATCGCGAATGCGATTTGCGGCTTCGTCGACTTCGAACAATGTCAGATCAGAGCCACCGGTGATGTTGATCAACACACCTTTGGCACCATCCAATGAAATTTCGTCCAACAATGGGTTATTAATGGCTTGTTCTGCCGCTTGAATCGCACGATCTTCGCCTGCCGCTTCGCCGGTACCCATCATTGCTTTGCCCATCTCGTCCATGACAACGCGGATGTCTGCAAAATCAAGATTGATAATACCAGGGCGAACCATCAAATCGGTCACACCCTTAACGCCTTGATACAACACATCATCCGCAAGGCTGAACGCCTCGGTGAAGGTTGTTTTCTCGTTTGCGATACGGAACAAGTTTTGGTTTGGAATAATAATCAACGTATCCACAACGGCTTGCAATGTTTCCACACCATCCTCGGCTTGGCGCGCACGTTTGATGCCCTCAAACTGAAATGGTTTCGTCACAACGCCAACGGTCAGAATGCCCAATTCACGCGCAGCTTGCGCAATGATTGGTGCCGCGCCTGTGCCGGTACCACCGCCCATACCAGCCGTGATGAAACACATGTGGCTGCCTGCCAGATGATCAACGATTGTTTCGATGCTTTCTTCAGCAGCTTTTGCACCGATTGCGGGTTGCGCACCGGCCCCCAAACCTTCGGTGGATTTTTCACCCAACTGAATGCGAACTGTCGCTTTGGACAATTGCAACGCTTGCGCGTCTGTGTTGGCCACAATGAAATCAACCCCATCAAGGTTTTTATCAATCATGTTGTTTACTGCATTACACCCTGCGCCACCAACACCAAATACGGTGATCTTAGGACGTAGGTCTGCCACTTCGGGAATCTGGAGATTCAGAGTCATGGTCTGTCCGCCTGTTTTAAATACTGCTGCTCTGCCGCTTTTTGCGACTTATTATCTCTCATCCTACCAAAGCGATACGCACACGTCACGAAAAATCGTACCAGATATGGTAGTTAGAGCAAAAAAATTGCTACTTGGCGGATTTTGGCTGGTTCAATTACCATTAATATTTAATTGTGATGCACCATTTTGCGCAAGAAACCCGCCATGCTTATTTGCAAAGACATCAGACAATATGCACGATACAACCTGAACACCCTACTATTGGTTTGGAAAAGGTTCCAAAAATGCTCAAGCACTGCGTCTTCGTAAATTTTCAAACACAATACCGCAATTGGCCGCGCCACAGTTCTGGCTGGATTTGGAAAAATTGCACAGGATGTCCCAGACATGATTGATTTTTGCCATGGTGCAAACCGCGATTTTGAAAACATGTCCGCCAAATACGGTGATGGTTTCATCATAACCTTCACGGACCGCACCGCCCATTTGGCATACGAAACGCATCCAAACCACATCGGCCAAGGCGCAAAAATGGTCAGCATGTGCAACGGTGGCACAGATAGAATTGTCGTGTTTGATTTAGAAATCTAGGCGCCCTAAACAGGCTTTACCAGTTTTCTTTAACCCACTGCATCGCCCGTTTCATTGGCTTCGCACCCAAACGCTGTGCTGGCAGGTCAAAATCCCAGCATTCGTCCTGTGGATGCGCTGCATACAATGCCAACCCAACAGGTGCCGCATAATCTGGCCCCGTCGCCGCCTGTGGTAGACCATGCACGCGCAACGGCCGACCCAAGCGCACTTGTTGTCCCAAAATACGGCTCGCCAATCCTTCCATTCCAGGAATTTGGCTGGCACCGCCTGTCAAAACGATCCGTTGCCCCGGCAATGTATCAAACCGTGCCGCCTGTAATTTATGCGCCACTTCTTCCAAAATCTCTTCGACCCGTGGGCGAATAATTCCGATCACTTCGGAGCGGGTAAATTGACGGCGATCATGATCCCAATCGCCCGTTTGCCCATCCACATCAATCATATCGCGATCATCCATTGACGTGGCAACAACGCCGCCATGCATACATTTAATCCGCTCGGCGGTGGTGCGTGGCACTTGCAAACCCAACGACAGATCGGACGTCACATGGTCGCCTCCAATCCGTACAGAATCCGCAAAAATCATATGTTTACGCAGGAACACAGACACCGATGTCGATCCCCCGCCAATATCAATACATGCCGCGCCCAATTCTTGTTCGTCCTCAACCAACGCGCTAATCGCAGAGGCATAGGCGGATGAAACAACCCCTGCTAATTCCATATCACAGCGTTTCACACAGGCCATCAGGTTCTGCAAAACCCGCGTATCAATCGTTAACAGATGCATATCAACAGACAGCAAATGCCCAATTTGGCCACGCGGATCACTCAGTGATGGGTTTTGGTCTAACGCGAAGTTCACTGGCATCGCATGGATCGCCTCGCGGCCCTCGCCGAAATATGGAGTATCACATGAGGCCAAAACGCGACCAATATCCAGATCCGTCACTGAACCCGTTTCAACCTCGACCTCGCCCGCAACACCGTATGATCGTGGCCGCGCACCTGAAAAGCATGCAATCACATGATCTACGCGCACATTCGCCATCTTTTGTGCACCCTGAACGGCGGTTCTGACCGCGCGTTCGGTCTCTTCCATTGTGGAAATTTCGCCCAATTTCACACCACGCGAACGGGTTTTGGCCACACCAATCACACGAAACGCCCCGTGGTTGGCGACGGCGCCCATGCCCTCGGTTGCATTCATCTGAACGGATGGATCAAACTGTAAGATCATACAAACAATTTTTGACGTCCCCACATCCAAAATCGCAACAACACCGCGTTGCAGGGCGGCGCGACGTTTCTGGCGCATGGTTTTTTGTGTCTCGTACAGGCTTTGCATCATATTACTCATTCAAAATCGGCGTTAGCACGGATAATTTCGTTTGCAACATCAGTTAGTCGCAAAATCGGGCGGGTGGCATCGCGCATGTCAACGCTGACAATATCGCGATCCAAAATTTTCTGAGCTGCATTCAACGCCAAAACACGCTGCAATGCCTCTACTGCATTTTCTTCGGGCAATTGGATGGTTTGACCACGATCCAAAATCATATCCCAACGGCGTAACCCCATGCGGCGCAAACCACGCAAGCGATTGTGAATTGGCTTAGCGCGCGCATATAATTCCATCGCCTCGTCAATTTGCTCTTCTGCCGCTTCACCCGCGATCAGCGGTAAATCCATGCGATCCAAACGGGACGTGATCACGCCAGCACGTTCGCCATCTTCGTCCAACATTTCCAATTCAGGCCCTGTGCGCCACAGCACAACAGGCAGACGCTCATCAATCTGCACCTCTAACACCCCACCAGCACGCAGAAAAATACCAGCAGTTTTAACACTCTCCAATTGCTCAATCTGATCTTTAATATCCTCCAACACCAAATCGAATGAGTTCAGTGGAAAAGTTAGATTCAGCGTTTTGCGAATTTGCGTGGCAACATCCTGTGTTGCACCGTCGACCTTCATCAACTCGACCTGAAATTCGGGTCGCGACTGAATGCTCATTCGTGCCTCTTCTAGCGTCGTTGTAAACTGCTCTCGGATATTATCATTCGTCAAACCATATGTAGCAATGCTCAACATAACCAACAATGGCACACCAGTTCGCACCGCTCCGCGCACCATCGGCGTCAACCACAAACGTTGCATTTTATATTTGGTACGGCTTGGTGCAGGATCAAATTTGATTTGTTCTTTGGGCGATGTTTTAGGCAAGTTCTGTCCAAACAACCGATCCATTTTTTCCGCCGAAACCTCGCCCAAGGGTGCAATATTGGGCGCATTTTGCTTGCGCTCATTGATGGCTTCTAGTGGCGAAATGCCCATCTTCGGCTCTTGTCGATCTATCGGTTGCATGACGCATCCTCCACCATCCAGCGCACCAACGCGCCAAAATCCATCCCGCAATGTGCCGCCTGTTCAGGCGCTAATGATGTTGGGGTCATGCCGGGTTGGGTGTTGGTTTCCAACAGGATCAACCCATCCAAACCACGCGCCTCATCCCAACGATAATCAGTGCGCGACATGCCGCGACACCCCAAACAATCATGCGCACGTTTGGCAAAATCCAAACAAGCCGCAAAAATCTCTTCGGGTAAATCGGCGGGCACCACATGTGCTGAACCACCCTCTTCATACTTGGCCTCGAAATCATACCATCCATCGGTCAAAATATCCGTCACGCTCAAGGCGCGATCATTCACGACCGTGGTTGTCAATTCGCGTCCAGGAATAAATTCCTCGACCATCACCATCTCTGGCATATCATCCGCCATAACGGTAATCGGATCATCGCCCACATGCACGATGTAGACCCCAACGGACGATCCCTCGTTATTGGGTTTCACGACATAGGGTGCGGGCATTGGATGCTTGCCCAAAATATCCACCTTCGCCACCAACATTGACGCCGCCACGGGCAGTCCTGCCGCGCGATATGCGTCCTTGGTGCGTTCCTTGTCCATTGCTAATGCGGATGAATAAACGCCTGCGTGCGTGTATGGAACCTGCAACCATTCCAACAATCCCTGAACACACCCATCTTCGCCCCAACGGCCGTGCAATGCGTTGAACACAACATCAGGCTTGGATGCGACAATGTCCGCCGACAGGTTTATACCTGCGTCAATCACTGTGACGTTGTATCCTTCTCCGCGTAACGCAGATGCACATTCGTGCCCCGAACTCAGCGAAACTTCTCGTTCCACCGACGGGCCACCACACAGCACTGTTACACGGGATATTGCCTTGCTCGACATGCCCGCCTCTTCCCTGTCCGTTATTCGGACTTATGGGTATTTTATGACTTTGCAGGTTCTCCGACCCGCATTATTTCCCACTCTAGCTGAATCCCTGACTCTGCGTAAACCTTTTTTCTGACTTCTTCGCCTAAATTTTCCAAATCTGCGGCAGTTGCGCCACCTGTGTTGATCATAAAGTTGGAATGCATCTCCGACATTTGCGCCCCGCCAATGGATGCACCGCGCATTCCCGCATCATCAATCACCTTCCACGCCTTTAAATCATGGACATCATCGACCTGCCCTGTTGATGAAAAACCCGCAGGATTGCGAAACGTCGATCCGCACGAACGCTCCTTGGTTGGTTGCGTTTTCTCACGTTTTCCCAACGCATCCGCCATCTTGGCTTCGATGGTCGCGGGATCACCCGCAACACCCTTCATGACCACTGACGTAATAATCATCCCGTCAGGTATCTGCGTGGATCGATATTCAAAATGCATATCCTCTGGCATCAACGTCACAACCACGCCATCGCGCGTCACTGCCTCGGCACTTTCAAACACATCGGCCATATACACACCGTAACAGCCCGCATTCATCTTGGCCGCACCACCGATTGCACCAGGGATAGTGCGCAAAAACGCCAAATCAATCCCCGCTTGCGCCGCCTTGCGCGCCACATGCGCATCCAACGCACCACATCCCGCACGAACACGGCAACCATCCATGATGTCTATCCCATTAAACCCCCGTCCCATGCGCACAACAACACCACGGATACCCCCGTCACGAATGATCAAGTTCGAACACACCCCAATCGGAAACACAGGCGTATCTGTCGGGGTCGCCGCCAAAAAATCCGCCAAGTCCGCCACATCAGCAGGTTGAAACAAAAAATCCGCCAAACCCCCAACTCGCAACCAAGACATTTCGTTCATAGGTCGATCAGGGGTAATTGTGCCGCGCACATCAGGAAAGGTCATAAACTTAGCCCACAAAAAATAGAGTTCAAAACATTGCCTCGGTCTACAACATCCCCGATCATTTGCAATAATGTTTCCCCCAAGCCGCGCACGGTTGGCCCGTGGGAAAACGAACAAACGTCAGTGAATGCCACTTTATCCCTCAAAGTATCTGCACGCTAACTTTCGCCCACCAACCCAACCAAATCGTTATCCCGCCGGACGGGCCATGGATGCGCGCCGGCCTACGGCCTTGATACCGCGCTGGCAAAACCGAACTACATCCAACCCGCGGCCTTTAACAATGCAATAATGACAGCCGTCGCACCGCCATAGGTGGCAACAACTGCGCTAGGCGCGTAGATTTTCTTATGAGTGGATTTCACCACACGCCCTGCCCCCTTAACCGCACTCTTGGTACCCTCTACAATCTTAGCATCCGCCTTGATCATCCCAATCGCAGAATAAATAGCGACCACCTGCACCGCACGGCCTAACCACCAATATGCGGCGGACAATTTGCTGGCCATTGATTGCTGCGGATCAAACACAATATTCAGATCATCGACCATTTCCGTATTCAATCCCTCCTCAAGGGTTGGCTCGATAAAGTTCTGAACAGCTTCTAATTTAGCAATATTTTCTTCTTGCAACGCTTCCAGTTTGATTTGACTACGTTGCAGAACACGTTCGCGCACGACTGGTTCTGCATTGAATAAATCAATGGCACCGCGCCCCAATCCTACCTGATAAATTTCGTTAATAAATTCATCGCCATCATCACACAAACCGTTTTCCTTGGCCGCATCAACCTCGCGGCTTAAATCAGACGCCAATTCATACAACCGTATGGGGCGATCACCATAACGATCCAAATACCGTCGTATCTTTTGGGGATGCTTACCAAAGGCCGTTAATTGATTACCCTTTGGTCCAGCCAACGCCTCTTCCAGCTCTTCGGCCAAATCCAACAGACGTTCCTTGGCTTCTGTACTTAAATCCTCTGAAACTTCGGTAACAACTTTCGCTTCGATCAAACCAGTCTCATCGTTATAGCGCAACACCTCGCCATTTCGAACATCGGCGGCGGCATACTTCAAACGAATTCGATTAACCGCACCCATCAAAACGGCCACATCACCATCCCAAACATCGGGGTCAATCAACGCAATCTCGCCCTGCATATCCCAATTCAGCGGCTCACCTTTTAACGCCGCTTCGTACCAATCAACCCAGAACGACCAATCAATCCCTTCATCCCCACCACCACGCGTGGATACATCCGCGTTGGGATGATACTGCGACGCAAACCAATTCTTAGATTCCGCCCAAACCGCGGCAGCCAAATTTTCACCATCATGCCACAATTTAGGATGCGCAGGATGTGCATCAAACACCGCACAATCGGTACGTATATGCTCCCAAACGGCAGCGGCGGAGTCGGCGGCGGCGGAGTCGGCTAAGGCGGAGGCGGAGTCGGCGGCGGCGCTAACCTTTATATCGGGGTTTGCGTAGTGGCCGCA
>TARA_R110002096_G_scaffold120749_7_pt1 | contig 14355 bp, 15 predicted proteins | sample TARA_R110002096 | Tara Oceans TARA_R110002096 (sample SAMEA4397295) | marine metagenome | biome: Polar Biome; feature: [DCM] deep chlorophyll maximum layer (ENVO:01000326); material: water (ENVO:00002006), including particulate matter (ENVO:01000060) such as... | depth 35 m | reverse complement strand
AAATCACCCGCAATCGGCATCAGGTATGTTGCGGCGAAATTTCCCTGCTGGCTGGACCATGCGCGCCCACGCCGTCCAACACCTGCGGTTTGCACGCCTGCCAAAATCCATAAGGGGGTGGTTGTTTGGGCGGCACGTCGCGCCGCCTCTTTGTTTGTACTGTCAATACTGTCAAAGGCAATGCGGTCAACGCCCGCAGGCCAGTTGATCATTTCAACAATGACGCCGCTGCATCCGCCGCTATGGGTGTGATACCAAACAGGTTGATTGCACCAACAATCATAATCAATGCGGCGCCATAAAACGCAACTTTGTGCAACATTGGCATACGATCAGACAGGGCATCCGTTTCGTCGCCGAAATAAATATAATAAATAATCCGTAGATAATAAAACGCGCCAATTACCGATGCAATCACCCCTGCAATCGCCAACCATGCCATACCTGCATCCACCGCCGCCTGTAAAACGAACAGCTTACCAAAGAAACCAACCAATGGCGGGATACCTGCAAGACTGAACATCAACGCCGTCAGCGCCGCCGCACGCAGGGGCTGTGTATGTGAATACAGTCCCAATGAACGGATATCCGTCACCGGCTGACCATCACGTTCCATGTTCAAAATGAACGCAAAGACACCCACATTCATGGTCACGTAAATTGCCATATAAATCAACAACGCCTGAACACCCTGTTGCGTACCCGCCGCCAAACCAAGCAAGGCAAAGCCCATATGCGCAATAGAAGAATAAGCCATTAGGCGTTTGATATTAGTTTGACCAATCGCCGCAATCGAGCCCAAGAACAAAGAGATAAACGCAAGGAAGGCCACAATTTGTTGCCAATCCGCAACCGCACCACCAAAGGCATCATGCACCACACGCGCGAACAAACCCGCCGCAGCCACCTTGGGTGCCGTTGCAAAAAAACCGGTTACAGGTGTTGGTGATCCCTCGTATACGTCAGGCGTCCACATATGGAACGGTGCCGCGCTGATTTTGAAACCCATGCCAACGCACAAGAACACCAAACCAAACAACATCCCCATGCCCAAACGCTCGTCTTGGATGGTTTCGGTAATACCTGCGAAATTCGTTGTCCCCGAAAATCCGTATACCAATGATGCACCGTACAGCAACAAACCAGATGACAACGCGCCAAGGACGAAATATTTTAAGCCAGCTTCTGTTGAACGGATCGAGTTGCGGCGGAACGATGCAACCACGTACAATGCCAAGGATTGAAGTTCCAATCCCATATAAAGCGCCATCAAATCGCCCGCAGAAACCATCAACATCATACCCAATGTGGCCAATGCGATCAGGATCGGAAATTCAAATTTGAACAGCTTATTTTTGATCAAGTAATCTTGGGATAACAACAGCATCGCCGCAGATGCAAACAACACCACAACCTTGGTATACCGCGCGAATGCGTCATTCACGAATGCGCCGTTGAACGCGGTCGTCGTGCCCGCAGGCGCGAATGCAATCATCAGGCCCAAAATGGCCATCACACCGGCTGTTGCCCAAAAGATGAAACCAGACAGGCGATCTTTGCCGCCATAAGCGCCCAACATCAATGCGGCCAATGCGTAAACCGCCAAAATAATTTCTGGCAGTGCTGTGTTGATATCTGTGCTGATCATTGCGTTGATACCCCTTTAATTTGCAGCAACAGGGACGGCGTCCATGACGGCCCCCTGTGCGGCGTGTACTTGTTCCAACAAGGCGCTGACGGACGGGCCGATCAGATCCAAAATCAATGCAGGGTAAAACCCCAATAACAGCGTCATAACGACAAGTGGTGCCATCATCATTTTTTCACGCATGCCCATATCGGTGATCGCCTTCAGGCTCTCCTTGATCAAATCGCCAAACACAACCCGGCGATACAGCCACAATGCGTAACACGCCGACAGGATCACACCCGTGGTCGCGCCAAACGCGATCCAAGTGTTCGCCTTGAACGCGGCGGCCAATGTCAGGAATTCACCGACGAAACCAGATGTCCCAGGCAAACCAACGTTGGCCATTGTGAACAACATAAATATCAGCGCGTAAACAGGCATGCGGATTACCAAACCACCATAAGCGTCGATCTCACGTGTGTGCATACGATCGTAAATCACACCCACACCCAAAAATAACGCGGCAGAGATGAAACCGTGGCTGATCATTTGAAAAATTGCACCATCCAAACCTTGTTGGTTCATGGTGAAAATACCCATCGTCACAAAACCCATGTGTGCAACCGATGAATAGGCAATCAGCTTTTTCATGTCTTCCTGCACCAAGGCCACGAAAGAGGTGTAAATAATCGCAATCACCGACAGGGTCATCACAAACGTCGCCATCACATCAGACCCCACAGGGAACATTGGCAGACTGAATCGCAGAAAACCGTACCCCCCCATTTTCAACAGGATCGCGGCCAAAACCACCGAACCCGCCGTGGGTGCCTGAACGTGCGCATCTGGCAACCATGTGTGAACGGGCCACATCGGCAATTTCACCGCAAAGGATGCGAAGAAGCCTAAGAACAATAATGTTTGTACACCGCCAACGATCGTCACCCCAAGGATGACCATGTTTTCGGATGCGAATTGATGCTGCATCAATGTTGGGATGTCTGTCGTCCCTGCCTCGAACCACATGTACAAAATTGCGATCAGCATCAAAACCGAACCCAGCAATGTATACAGGAACAATTTAAACGCTGCATAAATGCGATCCTTGCCGCCCCAAATACCAACGATCAGGAACATCGGGATCAAACCCGCCTCGAATACCACATAAAACAGGATAATATCCAACGCGCTGAACACGGCCAACATCACGGTTTCCAACAGCAGGAACATGATCATGTATTCTTTGACGCGCGATGTGACATTCCAACAGGCACCGATAACAATCGGCATCAGGAATGTGGTCAACATCACAAACAGAATGCTGATCCCGTCCAACCCGACCTTATATTTCAGACCGGCCAGCCACTCATATTCCTCGACGAATTGAAAGCCAGTGTCAGACGGATCGAATTGCGCCAGCAAAAACAAGCTCCACAAAAAAGTTGCCAACGTAGCAACCAACGCCAATACCTTGGCGTTCTTTTGGGATGCAGCATCCTCGCCGCGCAAAACAACTGCTAATATCAATGCAACCACAGTTGGCAAAAAGATAACGATAGACAAAAGATTATCCATTATTTGGATCCTCCAGTCAGTGCAAACCATGTAATAATCACAGCAACCCCAATAACCATAGTGAAGGCGTAGTGGAACAAGTAGCCCGACTGCATCGCCTGATATTTACGTGTCATGAATGGAATAATCCCCAAAGCCAGGCCATTGATCCCACCGTCGATAACCTTGCCGTCACCCTTTTTCCAAAGGATCTTACCCAGCCAATTTGCAGGGCGCACAAACAGGATGTCGTACAGTTCATCAAAGTACCATTTGTTCAACAAAAATTGGTACAAACCATGTTGTTGTTTCGCCAACTTGGCAGGATTTTGGGGCGACCAGATATAGAACCACATCGCCATGATGAAGCCGAACAACATCGCAACGAATGGGGCTGTCTTAACCCATTTCGCAACAGCATGTGCTTCGTGTATGACTTTGTTTGTTTCGTAATTTGCATAAATGGAAGCGCCAAAAAACTCTTCCCAATTATCGCCAAAGAAATCTTCGTACCAGACCATACCAGAGAATATTGCCCCCAATGACAGAACCGCCAACGGGATCAACATGACCATCGGGCTTTCGTGTGCGTGATCATGGGTTTTCAGATCGCCACGTGGCGTGCCATAGAACGTCATGAAGATCAGACGCCACGAATAAAAACTGGTCATGGCGGCCGCGATCACCAACATAACAAAACCATACTGCCCAACACCCGTTCCGGCACCATAGGCGCTCTCGATGATGGCGTCTTTGGACAAGAAGCCCGCAAAACCAATGGGCATTTCGCCCCATGTAAACAACGTGGCAGGAATACCAACACCCGTGATCGCCAATGTACCGATCATCATCGCAGCGAACGTATAAGGAATTTTCTTACGCAATCCGCCGTAATTACGCATGTCTTGCTCGTGATGCATTGAATTGATCACAGAACCTGCACCCAAAAATAACAACGCCTTAAAGAAGGCGTGCGTGAACAGGTGGAACATTGCCACGCCGTATGCACCAACACCCACAGCCACGAACATATATCCAAGTTGTGAACAGGTTGAATATGCAATGACCCGCTTGATGTCGTTTTGAACCAAACCAACCGTGGCCGCGAAAAACGCAGTGCTAGCACCAATCAGAACGATAAAGTTCGGTGTAAAATCCGCATATTCCATCAATGGTGACAGACGGGCAATCATGAACACACCTGCAGTCACCATGGTCGCCGCGTGGATCAGCGCAGACACAGGTGTCGGGCCTTCCATCGCGTCAGGTAACCATGTGTGCAAAAACAGCTGTGCTGATTTACCCATGGCACCGATGAACAACAGCATTGTAATCACTTCTAATGCGTTCATTTCCCATGACAGGAATTGGAATGTACGTCCCGCCAATGCCTTGGCGTTTTGTGGGTCTAATACTTCGGTAAAGTTGATGCTGTCCGTCAGGTAGAACAGACCGAAAATACCCAAAGCAAAGCCAAAATCACCAACGCGGTTGACGATAAACGCCTTCATCGCGGCCGCGCCTGCGGATGGTTTGCGGTAATAAAAACCGATCAACAGATATGACGCAACGCCCACACCTTCCCAGCCGAAAAACAATTGCAACAGGTTGTCGGACGTCACCAACGTCAACATTGTAAAGGTAAAGAATGACAGATACGCAAAGAAACGCGGCTTATAACTTTCACCTTTTTTCCATTGCGGGTCTTTATCCATATAGCCCCATGAATACAGGTGAACCAACGCGGACACCGTGTTGATGACGATCAACATAATAACCGTTAAGCGGTCAATGCGGATTGCCCAATCAGATGACAATGTGCCACTTTCGATAAAGCGGAATAATGTGATTGTGTATGGATCGCCTTCAAATGACAGGAACATCACCCATGACAGGATCGCAGACAGGAACAAACCACCTGTTGATACCATCAACGCGGCCTTTTCGCCAATGATGCGGTGACCAAAGCCACAAATGATGGAACCGATAAGCGGCGCGAATAGCAGGATCATTTCCATGGTCTAGCCTTTCATCACATTAACATCTTCGACCGCAATCGTGCCACGCACGCGGAAGAAGCAAACAAGAATAGCCAACCCAATCGCCGCCTCTGCGGCAGCAACGGTCAGAATGAACAAGGTAAATACTTGCCCCGTCAAATCACCCAAATTGGTGCTAAACGCGACGAAATTAATGTTTACCGCCAACAACATCAATTCAATCGACATCAAAATGACGATCACATTTTTCCGGTTTAGGAAGATGCCAAAGATGCCGATCACAAACAGGACGGCAGCCACGGCCAAATAATGCTCTACTGATATCATAATCCCTGCCCCGGTTTAACGTTAATCATTTTCACGGCCTTGGCCGGATCACGTTGCATCTGATCCACTACATTTTGGCGCTTCACATTTGGACGATGGCGCAATGTCAAAACGATCGCACCGATCATTGCCGTCAACAGGATCAAGCCCGCGATTTGAAAGAGATAGATGTAATCCGTATAAATAATCTGACCCAAAGCCAACGTATTATGCGCCTGATCCAACGAAGGTGTTGGCGATTGTAGCAATGATGCCGCTGCGGGCGCGACATTCCATTGACCAATCATCAGACCAATTTCCACCAACAAAAGGATGCCGATGGCCGCGCCGATAAAAAAGTATTTCTGCATGCCTGATTTCAATTCGACGAAATCAACGTCCAACATCATCACCACGAACAAGAACAACACCGCAACCGCGCCCACGTAAACAATGGCCAACAACATGGCCACGTATTCGGCGCCCATCAAAACAAACAACCCCGCCGCAGAGAAGAAGGTCAAAATCAACCACAACACGGAATGCACAGGGTTACGGGCAATCACCACCAGAAACCCCGACATAATCGCGGTGAACGCGAACAGATAAAAAGCGATTAAAGTAACGGTCATCATTCTTCCTAGCGGTATGGCGCATCAAGTTCGAGATTGCGCGCGATCTCTGCTTCCCAACGGTCACCATTGGCCAGCAATTTGTCTTTGTCATAAAACAGCTCTTCACGTGTTTCGGTGGCGAACTCGAAATTCGGCCCCTCAACGATTGCATCCACTGGGCATGCCTCTTGGCAGAAACCACAGTAAATGCATTTGGTCATGTCGATGTCATAACGTGTTGTACGGCGCGATCCATCGTCACGGGGTTCCGCATCGATAGTGATCGCTTGTGCGGGGCAAATCGCCTCGCATAATTTACATGCAATGCAACGCTCTTCGCCGTTTGCATAACGACGCAGCGCATGTTCACCGCGAAAACGTGGCGACAACGGGCCCTTCTCATGGGGATAATTCAACGTGGCTTTAGGTCTAAAGAAATACTTTAGCCCTAGCTTCATTCCGACGGCAAAATCCCACAACAAGTAGTATTTTGCAGCACGTGTATAATCGAATGCCATACTGGCCCCCTACAAACTTTGTTCCGTCAATTGCACATCTAATGCCCGCGCAATTTCCGTGTTATTCCAATGCGCTGATTTAGCAGCGCCTTCAACCATAAATGACCTGAATGCCCATAATATTTTATCCCCAAACGTCATATCAAAACCGACCCTTGTAGGTTTCGAACAGCGCACTCACCAAGGTTTCAGCTTGCGTCTGTTCCATCGCGAATCGTTCCACAATGCTGGGCCAGCGTTCGGCCGTCTGAGCGTTACGCACATTCCACAATGCAGATTCTGCGCATGGTGCGTTTTTCAAATCGTTACACGCATCGGCGCGCATCAATTGATAAGCCGCGTAAAAATGGCGCACATCTTCGTATGCATAATCTGGGTCTACCTCGGCCAGAAAGCGTTCGTTATAATAATCCAGCGTCCAAATTGCATTTTCCGACAGGAACTTGCGAAAATCAGCACGTCCCGTGGATGACATCTTAAAGCTGGCTTTCTCGAACGCAGATACCAACGTATCCAGCCCCGCCTTGTCGTTGGTATAAAGGTAATTCAATGACGCAATATCCGTCATCAATTGTGTCGCACCGAAAACAACGCAAACATCACGCTCTTGTACAACGCAATCTTGCACCATGCCTTGTATTTTTTTCACGTCGTCATCAACACCAGCAACGGCCATAGAGCCCATCAAACTGATGGCCAATACTGGCAACCGCATCGCACGCAAAACAGCACGTAACATGCCCATGCGGTCACGTTTCAATGCAGTTTTTATTTGTGCAATGTTTGACATTTTAACCTCCAACAGTCCACCGCGCATAAGCACCACCAAAGGCACCATATTGCGCAAAAAATGAAACCAGAACGACCCACCCTAAGGAGAATGGTAAAAATACCTTCCACCCCAAACGCATCAATTGATCATAACGATAACGCGGCGTGATCGCCTTGACCATCGCAAACAAGAAGAAGAAGAAACCCATTTTGCCAACCATCCACAATGCGCCGTCGCCCAAGAATGGCAAATACGCGATCCATGCTTGTGGCAAGGGTGACAACCATCCGCCAAAGAACAAGATTACAGTCAATGCACACATCAACCAAATCGCGATATATTCACCTGCCATATACAACAAAAATGGCGTGGACGAATATTCAACCTGATACCCAGCAACCAATTCTGATTCAGCCTCTGGCAAATCAAACGGTGGGCGGTTTGTTTCCGCCAAGGCCGAGATGAAGAACAAGAAAACCATCGGAAAATGTGGCAACCAATACCAGCTAAACAATCCATATGAACCCGCCTGCGCTTCAACGATGTTGATAAAACTCAATGATCCCGTGGAAATAATAATGCCCACGATGATAAAACCAATGGACACCTCGTATGAAATCATCTGTGCAGCAGACCGCAACGAGCCCAAGAACGGGTATTTCGAGTTGGATGCCCAACCGCCCATAATCACGCCGTAAACTTCCAGCGATGAAACTGCAAAGACGTATAAAACGGCGACATTCAAATCCGACAAAATCCATGTGCCATTAAACGGAATAACCGCCCATGCCATCACGGCCAGAATAAAACCAACAAATGGCGCCAAGAAAAACACGGTTTTATCCGCACCAGCAGGGACAACCACCTCTTTCAAAATATATTTCAGTGCATCCGCAACCGTTTGCATAATTCCCCACGGCCCCACTACGTTTGGACCACGGCGCATTTGCACCGCACCCCAAATCTTACGATCGCCATAAACCAAAACCAAAAGGCTGACCAAAACGAAGATCAGAACCAACAAGGCCTGTGCCAAAATGATCAGGAAAATACCAAAACCTGTGTCAAAAAATCCCATGTTCCGTTTCCCTTATTCCGCCGCAATCGGCGCAGCTTTGCGCGCTTTTGCGTTCTTTGATAATTCTGCCATCACTTCGGATGCACGCGCGATTGGGTTGGTCAAAAAGTGATCCGCAACCGCATATTTAAATTTGGCATTGCCCAGTTTTTTGGCCTTTAGCGCCGCGCCTTTGTTTTCACGAACCACATCCATGGCCGCCATTTCAGGATACGCCGCAAACAACGCGGTACGCAATGCATTCAGGCTGTCATATGGTAATGTCGCGCCCAATTCTGCGGACAAAGCACGCAAAATAGCCCAGTTTTCGCGGGCATCGCCTGGTGCAAATCCGGCGCGCGCCGCCATTTGAACACGGCCTTCGGTATTCACGAAAATGCCGCTCTCTTCTGTGTATGTCGCGCCTGGCAAAATCACATCCGCACGGTGTGCGCCGCGATCCCCGTGCGAGCCTTGGTAAATCACGAATGGATTGTCAGCGATTTCAATTTCGTCAGCCCCAAGGTTGTAAACAACCTGTGCACCTTTAAGTGCGCTTTTCATGCCACCCTTGGTCGTGAAACCAATATCCATGCCACCAACACGCGCCGCGGCGGTGTGCAGGATCAACAATTTTGAATTTGTATTGGTCGCCAACTGTTGCGCGGCGGCCAAAACGGCGTCGCCGTCCGCCTCTTGCAGCGCACCTTGGCCAACAATCACAATTGATTTTTTCTTTTTGGTCGCGGCAGAAATTTTCTTGCCAACCAAGGCATCCAACGCCGCGCGATCCGTGCCGACATGAGCGTATTCATACGTTAAATCAACGGCTTGGCCAACCAACCCGATCATTGCTCCATTCAGATACGCCTTGCGAATACGTGCATTTAAAACTGGTGATTCCAAACGAGGGTTGGTGCCGATTAATTGGATCATTTCTGCATCGTCAATATCTTCAATGCTGGCGGTGCCAACATATGCGGCGCGATTGCCCGTTGGCAATTTTGCATCGTCCACGCGGCATTCAACATCGCCACCCAGACCAGTCACCAATTCTTTTAATGCGAACATTGCTTCTACGGGTGCCAAATCACCGGCAATCGCCGCAACTTTTTTGCCCTTAACCGCCTTTGCAACAGCGGCAAATGCTTCGTCCCATGTGGCAGGTTTCAATTTACCACGCACACGCACAAATGGTCTGTCCAAGCGTTGACGGCGCAGGCCATCCCAAACAAAACGTGTTTTGTCTGAAATCCATTCTTCGTTCACGCCATCATGGTTGCGCGGCAGTATCCGCATCACTTCGCGGCCTTTGGTATCCACACGAATGTTTGAACCCAACGCATCCATCACATCGATGGTTTCCGTTTTCTTCAATTCCCACGGACGTGCCGAAAACGCATATGGTTTGGATGTCAGCGCACCAACTGGACACAAATCAATGATGTTGCCTTGCAGCTCGCTATCCAATGTTTCATTCAAATAGGATGTGATTTCCGCATCTTCACCGCGACCCGTTTGGCCCATTTGGGTGATACCCGCGACCTCGGTTGTGAACCGCACGCAACGTGTGCATGAAATACAACGGGTCATGGTTGTTGCCACCAATGGACCCAAATTCAGATCATCGACCGCACGCTTAGCTTCACGAAAGCGGGAAAAATCAACGCCATACGCCATCGCCTGATCCTGCAGATCACATTCACCACCTTGGTCGCAAATCGGGCAATCCAATGGGTGGTTGATCAACAGAAATTCCATCACCCCTTCGCGGGCTTTTTTGACCATCGGGGATGTGGTTTTGATTTCGGGTAATTCACCATTACGGCCACCGCGTACATCGCGAACTTGCATCGCACAAGATGCGGCAGGCTTGGGCGGACCACCCACAACTTCGACCAGGCACATACGGCAATTGCCCGCGATCGTCAGACGCTCGTGATAGCAAAAACGCGGCACTTCAACGCCGGCAACTTCGCAGGCTTGTAACAGGGTCATTGCCCCTTCGACTTCGACTTCTTGACCGTCGATGATGATTTTCCGCAGATCAGACATGTGCCTAATTCATCCTTAGCAATACGCCAACTTGGCTTTTCTTGGTGATTTCCACTTTGCCAAACGAGCAAAGGGCATTTGGTGTTTCAGGGTCTAAACCCTTGGCTTTCAGGTATTTCACAACCCGCACACGCAGCTTTTCTTTCTCGACATCGTCATCGATAAAGGCACGTGTTTCTTTCATGGAGTAGCCCGCCTCTTTGGCGTAGCCAATCAAATTCCAGACATATGAAATGCCCCTAAGTTTATTCGCATAAATCGCATCACAATTTTTACGTATACCATGGGCAATCCCAATATTCATCAACCCCTTATCCACGGCAGGTACTTCCCACAGGGATGGGCGCGCGACCGCGGGTGAAACAATAACGGCAAGACCAAGTGTTATAGCAGCAATATGCATTACAATTCTCCTTCAAGAACAGCATTCTTGGGCGCATGAAAAATACACCCTTTCACTGTTAAACAAAAGGATTGTGCGGGTGTTATGCAATAACAGGCCTTCTCGCGGTATGTTTCAATGCGCTTCATGATGACATTCCCGTCATCACAGATACATCAGGTTTATTCAGATATGACCATCCAAAGGCTTGGTCACTGTCGCCGTTCGTATTCAAATAATCCAACTTAGCAACGGCCTCTGGCAGGCTTGGTTTATGCCCAATCGGCACCCACCACATCACCAAATACATTTTTTCCAGCACTTCAAACCATTCCGCTTTGCGGTTCATAAATTGTTTGTGCAGGGTATCAAAAACAAACGTCTGCAATGCATCCACAGTTTCCCAAACACTTAAATTTGGCATCATCAGCGGATCATTTATATCAACAACCAATTCGGTCGCACCCATATCCGGCCCGCTCTCGCCTTCAAGCAACCAAACGAACCCTGGCATCCGCTTACCCAGACCATTGATACGATCAAGATTATTCATAAAATCAGCCACGCGCGCATCATCCTTGGCCGCGACCAATCGCGCGACGTTCAGTTGTGCAAGGTGATGGCCAACAGGCTGCATTATGACAAAGCTCCGATCATTGCGATCAACGCAAGTCCACACACACAGAACAGCCCAAAGGCAAATACCAATGTACGTGGCCCCATGTTTTTATTTCCAATACCTTTGATATGAATAAAGGTAACAATTAAGCGGCTGACTAAGAATAGTGAGGCCAGCAGGTTTACCCAAAACGGACTACCGCCTGCCATAATCGCGGCAATTGTGGCCGCCGCAAATGGACCGCTGATTTCCATCGCATTCATATATGCGCGGCTCCAACGATAAGATTTCGAATTATAATCCGCCTCGGGCATTGCGCCAGATTCCACACCTTGGTTGGTTTTGATATTCGCTGAAAGCGGATTCAAAATTAGAACAATCAGAGCAAACGCTCCGAGTGCGAAAATCGCGTGATTATATTGCGCGAAATACTCCATCAATTACTCCGCTGCAACCGCGCTGACACGCCCGGTACGTTTATGTTTAATACGATCTTCGATTTCACCACGGAAATGGCGGATCAACCCTTGGATTGGCCATGCGGCCGCATCGCCAAGCGCGCAAATTGTGTGGCCTTCGACCTGTTTGGTCACATCCAACAGCATATCAATCTCTTCGGGTTCCGCGTCACCGCGCACCAATCGATCCATCACGCGCATCATCCACCCTGTACCTTCGCGGCACGGCGTACATTGACCACAGCTCTCGTGTTTATAAAATTTGGACAGACGCCAGATCGCTTTGATCACGTCGGTATTTTGATCCATGACGATCACCGCCGCCGTTCCCAAACCTGAACGCTGTTCGCGCAACCAATCAAAATCCATAATCGCATCGGCGCAAATATCCGCGGGCAACATTGGAACAGATGACCCACCGGGGATCACAGCCTTAAGGTTTTTCCACCCACCACGCACACCGCCACAATGGCGATCCAACAATTCTTGTAATGGGATCGACATTGATTCCTCGACCACACAAGGGTTGTTGACGTGGCCAGAGATTGCGAACAATTTCGTGCCCGCATTGTTTTCGCGACCAAATGATTTGAACCACCCCGCACCACGGCGCAGGATTGTTGGCACCACCGCAATGGATTCGACATTATTCACCGTCGTTGGACAGCCATACAAACCAGCACCCGCAGGGAATGGTGGTTTCATGCGCGGCATGCCTTTTTTGCCCTCAAGGCTTTCAAGCAATGCTGTTTCTTCGCCGCAAATATACGCCCCCGCACCGTGGTGCAGATACAGATCAAAATCCCAGCCTGATTTCGCGGCATTTTTACCCAGCAGTCCAGCGTCATAACATTCATCAATCGCCGCCTGCAAGGCTTCACGCTCGCGGATGAATTCACCGCGAATATAAATGTAACAGGCGTTCGAATTCATCGCGAATGATGCAATCAATGCACCCTCGATCAACGTGTGCGGATCGTTACGCATGATTTCGCGGTCTTTACATGTGCCTGGTTCAGACTCGTCCGCATTGATAACCAAATACGCAGGGCGTCCATCAGATTCCTTGGGCATAAATGACCATTTCAAACCTGTGGGGAAACCCGCACCACCACGACCACGCAAACCGGAATCTTTCATCTCGTTGATGACCCACTCACGGCCCTTTTTAATCATCGTGGCGGTACCCGACCAATGGCCACGCGATTTGGCGCCCTTAAGGGAACGGTCATGCATGCCGTATAGATTGGTAAAGATGCGATCTTGGTCTTTTAACATCCTGTCTCTTCCTTGGTCATTGGCGCGCGCGCCATACTCTGAATATTACAATCAGCGCCCAAACGAAGGACGCCATTGCCGCCAAATCAAACAAAAACGCATAACGCGCTGCCAACCCGATTTGACCGCCGATCCATTGTAAAGCCATCCAAACAATCATTGTGACACCGATTACAATGGCCGCTATTCGCGCCTGTTTGACCTGTGCCTTATCCGTTGACTTCAAAATTGATCTCCTGTTCAGGGCGCGCCGTTTGGCACGCCCAATTTTTGTGGCCTAAGCCTATTTTTTGTTCTTCTTCGAAAAAGCGGTCTCGCCACCTTTGGCTAAAATTTTCGCCTGCTTAACCCATTCGTCGCGCTCAATGCGCCCTTTGACGCTCAACTTTGCATCAACCGCCTGAATGTCTGCTTTCTTCCAGTTCGCAATTTGTGCAAATTGGTAAACACCTGCGTCATTACAAGACTTTTCAAACACTGGGCCAACGCCTGAAATCAATTTCAAATCGTCGACCTCTGTTGGGCGCTTGGTGTACAAAACGGGTGTTTTCTTTGCCGCTGCTTTTTTGGCAGCTGGCTTCTTCGCCGCCACCTTAGGTGCCGCTGCGTTCTTGGTCGCGGGTTTCTTCGCCGCTGTTTTGGCTGTCGTCGCTTTGCTTGTTTTCGCCGCTGGCTTTTTCGCAGCAGGCGCTTTTGCCGCGGGTTTCTTCGTCGTTGTTGCAACAGTTTTCACAGTGACTGTTTTCTTAGCCGCGGCTGGCTTTGCGGACACTTTCGCTTTCGCAGTCGCTGTTGATTTCGGTGCAGCGGCCTTTGGCTTGGCTGTTGCAACTGGCGCGGTCGGCGCTGTTGATGCTACGGATGCGCTCGCACCTGTTGTGGCGGGTGCAGCCATGACAGACGTCTCTGCTGCTTTGTTACAGAATAGTTTGCGCAGCGCCCAACCCAATAATAAAAAGATGATCAAACCGATCAGAACGGCAACAATCATGCCCATGCCTTGCGCCAATTTTGATCCAATGAACGCAGCCGCAATTGCCGCCAAAACCCAGCAAATCAACGAACATGCATTCAACCCGTTATTGTTTTCAGTCGTCATTATATATTCTCCC
>TARA_R110002096_G_scaffold1760_4_pt1 | contig 14376 bp, 18 predicted proteins | sample TARA_R110002096 | Tara Oceans TARA_R110002096 (sample SAMEA4397295) | marine metagenome | biome: Polar Biome; feature: [DCM] deep chlorophyll maximum layer (ENVO:01000326); material: water (ENVO:00002006), including particulate matter (ENVO:01000060) such as... | depth 35 m | reverse complement strand
GCAGGCGGTCTCGGTGGTGCAGGTGCCCTTGGTGGTGCGGCACCGTCGGGCGTATCGGCACCTGGAACGGGTGCGAATGTTGCTGGCGGCATGGTGCCGTTCCCAGGCGGTGTGCCTGGGGCGGGCATGGGCTTTGGTTCGGCAGGTGTTCCTGCGGGGCAGCCTTCTTTGGCGGAAATGTACGCAGCTATGTACGACAGGCAGCGGGGTGCTGTCGAAGACCAGTATCAGGCCGGCATAGCGGGTGCCGAACAGATGGGTGCCTTGGGGACGGCATACGCTGATTCGGTCAGGGAGCAGGGTAGGGCGGCTGCTGCGGAGGCCGCTACGGCCGCCAACGCGTACTTCACTGAAGGGGTTGACGAGGCTGCTCGGGCGTACAACGAAACGATTACCGCTTTGAACAGTCGTGAGCAGAGCCTGATGGACAGGTACACGGAGCAGGCGGTGATGGAGGGCAGCGGCATTATGGCTGACTCTGCGGAGCAGCGCCGTATCGCAAACGACTTGTCGGATCTGCAACGTAATCGGAACACGCTTCGTCATCAAATGGTTACCGGTCAGCTCAACACGGAAGAGGCTCGCCGTATGACACGGTTGGCTTCCGATGAGGCTGGGTTGTTGACTGAGGTTGCCCAGATGGAGTCTGGCCGTGTGGGCCAGGAGGCTGCGTTGGCAGCCCAGTTGGCGCAGCGGTTTAGTGGCGCTCGGGCTTCGACTCAGAAGAGCATCGAGGATGCTGAGAAGGCTTTGCGGGACATGGGGATTGAGCCTGCTGCCTACACGGCGGCTCCTGGTGCGGAAACGCAGGCGTTGCTTACGTCGCAGGAGTTGTCGATGCAGACGATGCAGAATCGTCTGCGTGATGCTTCTGCCGCTGAGGCGATTGATCGTCGGGCGAGGGTCGGCGGGATTTTCTCGCAGGCGGCGCAGGCGTTGCAGGACAAGTTGTTCGATATGCGTAGTTGGGCTGACTTGTCGAACTTTGATGCTCAGGCGGATGCCGATCTTGCTCAGGCTGCGGCGTTGGGTGAGATCAACTTGGAGGAGTTGGCTCGCTTGCAGGCGTCGAAGGAGTCGATCTTCGGGAAGCGCACCGACTTGTTCGATCAGGGCGAGTTGGAGCGGATCACGACCCGCAAGGAGTACAACGCTGCGTTGGAGGTTGAGCGTGCAGCGAAGCGCCGTTCGATGGAGGAGGCGCAACGTGCCCGTGTCGCAACGGACGCTGTAGCGGCGAACCAGAAATGGCAAGCGGAACAGAATGAGTTGGACCGCAAGAACGAGCTTGAGCTTGAACGGTTGCGTTTGGAGGCAGAACTAGACGAGGCAGAAGATGCGACTGAGATCGCTGCCGCCGAGGCGGCGTTGGCTGAGGTCAGCCGTCTAGCCGAAGAGTTCATTACCGTCAACGTCAATGGTGTGGACATTCCCGTCAACAGGGAGTTCTACCTGGAAGAGGTCGTCTTCGGTGGTGCGGGTGCGGATGCGTCGTCGGATGTGAACCTGATGCAGATGCAGGACGACGATGGGAACACGTTCTTCGTGGATGTGGGTGGGGTCACTGAGGAAGGCGTTCCGTATTTGACGCATTCTGCTGGTACGGATCTCCAGTTGACAGGTGCGCCGTTGACGCCAGTTTGGGCCGGCGAAGGCGTGGATGCTGCGACGTTGGCTTCGGGTTCTGCGGCCGATGTGGGCGGTGCCCCAGCGGGCCTTTCGGATGCGTTGGCTATGGGTGTTACCGCAGACGACATATTTGGTGCCATAGCAGGAAACCTTGAAGCAGCCACCCAGTTCTCGGATGAGGCTTCTCTTGAAGCCCTCATGCCAGGTAAGGGCAAAGCAGTTTCTGACTTCTTAGCATCCTTGGGTTGATCATGGCGGACATCAACCGCTCCAAGATTGTCGACATCATCAAGGGTGGTTCGTCACCTATCTCGTTTTCTCCGATAGATCCTGCGTCTTTCCGCACGGGTCTTACCCACACGACGAGGGAAACGCCTGTTCTTGGCGGGACGCCGATCACACGGTTCGCGAAGCCGAAGGGCGAGGACGGCGGATTCAAGGGGGCGTTCGGGAAGCTGATCGATGTGGTCGATCTTGGTGGCGCAGCGTTCCGTTCGCTCACTAAGGAGCAAATAGATTTTTGGAGCCAACTCGCCAAGGGGAAGAACCCCTTAGAGGGTTTTTTCACGGGAGGAAAGGCTGGTGCCTCCCCCGTGGATTGGTGGCAGCAGACCCAGGATCACATGCTCATGTCCGAGGTGCTGCGCGAGACCGGCATTTCCGAGAAGCTGGGCATCGAGCCTGGTAGCAAGACGGAAATGGCGTTGGGTTTCGGCCTTGATGTAATAACCGACCCCATCGTGTACCTCACGGGCGGATGGGGGGCTGTGCCGCGGGTGTTGAAGGGCATGGGGATGGTTGACGATGTCGTCAAGGCGTTGACGAAGGCATCAGGTCTGGCTGCTACGCCAGCGAAGGCCGCCGAGTTGACTGCTGCGGCGCAGCGGGTCAGCAAGAGCCGGTCGATTCTGTCGGCCGGCAAGGCTCTGGACGAGATTGGAATCAAGTCTGGGTTGACGTTCACGATTCCTGGCACCGGCCGGTTGGGCCGGCACATCGTGGAGAGGCCGTTGAGTTTCGCCACGGGTGGTGCTGTAGGCAAGGCTGCCCGTGCACAGCGGGCAAAGACTGTGCCGTCGTTTATTCTGCCTGACACGGCGTTTGACGTTCAGAAGTATGCCCCTCAGATCGCTGATTCGATGAAGCTGTTGAAGAAGGGCGAGTCAGCGGTGGTGGACATGCTCACCAAGGGTGGCATTCCGAAGGCGTTGCATCGGAACATCATGGAGGCTGCGGCGTTTGGTCGCCGCTCACCAGTCACGTTGCCGTTCACGTTGCCGTGGTCGACGCCGCTGGTGCAGGCGGTAGCACCACTGCCAGGGTATGCGTTTCGTTTGGCGTCGCAGCACAAGGCCGCTAAGGGGTTTGACACTGCGTTGAATGCGCGTGCCCCGATTCGGACCATGAAGTTGTCTGACAATCCTGATGATGCGTTGGCTGGGATCTACATGGAAGAGGTCGCGAACAATGCTGCGGTGAAGGCGGGGACGTTCAAGAGGCAGCTTCTGGGTGCGCCTGGTAGGCCGCCTTTGGGGTACAGGATGGCTGCGAAGGCTGCTGGTGTCCCTGAGGAGGGTGCTGGCGCTATGCGGATCGTGGAGAAGGCGAAGCAGTTCGGCATTTCGGGCGAGGATCTGATGAGGGCTTCTGATAGGCCCACATTTGTGAAGGGTGTGCTGAACCCCGAGTTGCCTGATTCGTTTCGACGGTTGGGGGCGCAGGGCACGAAGTTCCATGAGGAGTTGCTGCAGTGGTGGGATGACGCCCGCCGGTTGACGAACGAGCAGTTGGCGGGAACGCCGCTGGCGGGGTTCGCCGACGACCTGTATGCGGCCCGTTACCTGTCGGAAACCGGCCAGGAAGTTCTGGGCGGTGCTGGTCGTTCCGCTAACCGTAGTGGTCTCGGGGGGACGCCGTGGCAGCCACGGGAGTATGTCACGCCGTCGCAGTACACGAAGATGGTTGCGTTGCACGGCGAGGAGGAGGCTGCCAAGCGGTTCTCGCAAACGTGGATGGGTCAACCGTTGCAGAACGTGACCGGTCCTGGGGCGACCGGCAAGTCTGTTCGCGATCAGATGGACGACATTGGTCGTCGTGTTCTCGGTGAGAACGAGTACAAGCAGATCTTCTCCAACGACTTCCATGAGGTCGTGCATCGGTACATCAACGACATGGCTCAGGGGGTTGATGTCCAGAATGTGCTGCGAGGCATGGAGAACGTGGGTCTAATCGTGAAGACGGGCGCTCAGGGGGCGATCCGCATGGATCTTGCTAGCAGGTTCAGGAAGGTTGCTGGCGTGATGGACGAGTCGGGTCGGCGTACTGGGGGGACGATTCAGAAGTTTGAAAGCAAGATTGATGCGAGCCGTGTGGGTGCTGCTCGGGTCAGGCAGGTTGACGAGGCCGCAGCGGGGGTCGCTGGGGGCGTGATGCCTGGGGTGGCTCCGACATCGTTGCCGGCCAATCTGGCTCCAGAGTTGGGCCGTCGAGTGAACGCAGCGATGCGTTCCGTCGAGGGCCTCACCTCAGGGAAGGCGACATGGTTGCCGAAGGAACTTCAGGCAGCGATCAAGAGTCTCGATTCGTTGACGCCGCTACCCACCGAAGGTTGGGCGCGGGTCATGGAGCAGTACAGCGGTGTCGCCGACGAGATCGGTCGGGAGGTGATGCGTCTACGCCAGTTGGTGAACGGTGTCGATGCTGCGGCGAAGCAGGCCGGCACCAGGGGTTACGCAGAGTTGCAGGCCGCAACCCGCAACATCAAGGTCATGGAGTCTGCGTTGGCTCAGATGAACGGGCTGATGGCTCGAGCAGCGTTGAACGACAGGACTGTCAGGGCGGGCCGTCAGCTCGTCAAGACGTTGGAGACTGGAACGATTCCGTCTTCGATTCTTCCCGAGATGAAGGCGTGGGCCAAGAAGTATTCGGAGTGGGTTGATCTCGACAATCTGACGGGGGCGACGGCGTATCTGCATGCCGCTGATGACGACTTCCTGCGGGCGGTCAGCGCCCAGATCGCTGCGGGGGATCTTCCCGATCTCGTATACATCGCTGAGAAGGTTGCTGTGGCGGAAGCTGGCGGCCTCGCCAACGCCCGCCTGTACAGCGAAGCGTTGGAAGAGGCGAAGGCGGCAGCGGAGAAGTGGCAGGGCATAGCACCCGATCTGGAGCGTGGGTTGGAAGAGGCCCGTCTGATCGCCCAGAAGGACGTATTGACCCCTGACGAGTTGTTCAACCAGCAGAAGTACCTACAGTCGGCCAAAGAGCAGGCTATGGAACTCGAGTTGGAAATGAGCCGTGCCCGACGGTCGGCGGAGCTTGGTCGGCGCATCTCGGCGGCGGACAACCAGGAGGATGCGTTGCGGGTGTTGAATCAGGAACGCAACATGCAGGGGTTTCAGCATGCGTACAACGAGGCGTTGTCGAACCAGTTGACGGGGCCGTGGTTGAAGGGGTATTCGGCGGTCAACATGAAGGAGTCGGCTGACCTGTTCGCTGCGGCAACCTTGGCCGCGGCGAAGCTCAACAGTGCCAGTGCGATGGCTGACTGGACGAAGGGGTATCGGTCGTTGTTGAACTATTGGAAGGCGCAGGCGGTGGCTACTCCTGGGTTCGTGATTCGTAACATCATGGGTGCGACTTGGATCAACTCTCAGATTCTGGGTGTTGAGATGGGTCAGCACATGAAGACTTCGGCGATGCGTCGGTCGGCAATGAACGCGTCGATTGAAGCGGTTGGGGACACGAAGTACCTACAGCATCTCAGGGACACGGCGAAGGCCCGTAACATTGTGTTGGAGCAGCCGGTTGCCGGCCATTTGGCGTCAGGGAGCGCCTATCTGGCGTGGAAGACGGCAAGTTCTGGAAAGCCGACGACGCTGGCTGGCGTGCGTGGCGTGTTCCGTAAAGCCACTGATCGGGACTGGCGGGTCTTCAATGAGATTGAGCGGTCGGGGATCGCTGGTGGCGGTCAGGCCGCCATCGAGGTTGTAGAAAAGTCGGCTCTGGGTGGTGCGGGGACTTGGAATCCGTTTCGGGCGCATTTCGTGCCGTTCAAGGCTGTTCGTTCAGCGAACACGGACGCCGAGTTCATGGTGCGTATGACTGCTGCACGCCATGTCATGGATCATGGTGGCGATCTGGAGAAGGCGTGGAAGACGGTCAGGAAATACCATTTCGACTACAGCGAACTGACACCTCGAGAAGCCCAGATCAAACTTTTGATTCCGTTCTGGAAGTGGCAGAAGAACATCCTGCCGGTGCTGATCGAATCGGTGGGGACTCGGCCGGCAGCGTGGTCGAAGCTGCGGCAGATCAAGGGCGAACTGGAGTACGCCAGCGAAGCAGAAGGCGTCGTGCCCGACTACTTCATGGAGAACCTGGGTATCCGTTTGCCGTGGAGGATGGACGGATCGCAACTGTACGTTCTGCCTGATCTGCCGTTCAAGGATCTGAACCGTTGGATGCGGTCTGATGACCGGCCGATCACGGGTCTCAAGCCGTTGGACATGGCGACCAGGGCGTTTGCTGAAGCAGCGTTCCCGTATGCCAAGTTGCCTATCGAGTTGTGGGCAGGCAAGCAGTTCTTCGCTGACCTGCCGTTGAAGGGGCGTTTCCAGAATGTGCCGCCGTCGTATGCGAACATCCCTGGTTTGATGCCGCTGCTCGGAGGGTTGGGGAAGGCGGAGAAGAACCGGCAGGGCGAATGGAAGATGACCGATTCCGACCTGTATGTGTTGGATCAGATGATGCCGTTCATGGGTCGGCTTCGCCGCCTCATCCCTGGTGAGGAGAAGTACGAGAAGCGTTGGATGACGACGTTCCTGTCGACGATGTTTGGTGGCGGTCTGCGGGCGAACACGCCTGAGGAGCGCCGCAACCAGCTGATTCGTTCTCAGCGTGAGTTGGAGGACGACATGAAACGCATGATCGATATTGAGGTCCGTAACGTCTAGGCTTGCTGGGACGAAAGCAGGTTAGGTTGATGGACTTCATCTCACGCACTGATTGGCATGCGAGACCGCCGAAGCGAGCATTCACGCGGCTCCGTCCTTCCCGTATCGTGGGAATAGTCGTTCATCACTCTGGCGTCGCAAACCCGCCTGCTGGCGTGAACGCTGTCCGAGCCTACGAGCGGTACCACATGGACACTCGAGGTTGGAACGCCATCGCCTACAACTGGCTTGTTGACGAACGCGGAGTGATCTACGAGGGACGCGGCCCAGGGATAGTTTCTGGAGCGACCAAGCACAACAACTTCAAAACAGAGAGCATCTGTTACACGGGCTATGGCGGCAGGAAAGTCCCTGAGGTCGCCCTCGTAAGCATTACCGAAGTCATCGAAGACATTCAGAACCGCTACGGAGGGAGACTGTGGTTGAAGGGGCATCAGGATCTGGCGGCGACGACCTGTCCAGGGTCGGAGCTGTACGCATGGTTGAAGAACGGTTGCGTCGTGTACGAGGGGAACCCGTCGACCATTGATTTCGAGGGGATCGCACGGTATATCAGGGGGTTGGGGGAGAAGCTCGACAACATTCCGTTGTCGAAGATTCGACGGTCTCGAGGCCAGATGGTTCAGTTGGCGCAGCGGCGGTTACGAGACAGGGGCCATGATCCTGGCGGCATCGACGGGGTGTTCGGATCGAGGACGAAAGCGGCTGTGAAGTCGTTTCAGCGGGCTGTAGGGTTTCTACGCCCCAACGGGGCAGTAGACAAAACAACGTGGGACGCTTTGTTCCTGTTGTAGGAGGACATTTGGATGCCTAAAGACACTGGTTACGGAACATTTGAGGAAACATTCGGCAGTCAGAACGACCAGCCGTATGACTCAACGTCGTCGTTCAACATGTGGGACATGTCGCAGAAGGCCAAGAAGGCTGCTGCGTACCTGCGTGAAACAAAGCTCGGCAACGCCAACAGTGGCGGCCGCCCGTTCGGGAAGTAGGACGCTATGAAGGATCGTTCAATGCCTCGTCTGGTCAAGGCCGGTCAGGTCTTGGTAACTACGGTGAAGCGTCCGACGCAAAACCTCGGCACGTTGACCTCGGGTGCTATCAGTCGCATGGCAAGCGGGATGCGTTCCAAGTTTGACGAAAACGATTGATGGCCGGCAAGAAGAAGCCGCGTCGGCCGCGGTACTAACGGTGCCTCTTCGCCGTGGGGCAAGTAGTGCTGTGGTGTCTCACAATATTGGCAAACTGATCAGCGAGGGCTACTCGAAGGATCAGGCAACGGCTATCGCCTATGATAAGGCTGGCCTTGGGAAGAAGGGTAAGAAGTGACTACTTCATCAAAGTTTTCGTGGGGGCAGTGGGGCGAGCGTGCAGGATGGACTGCCGTGCAGGCATTTGTCGCCGTTCTAGTTATCGGTGACGCATCGACGCTTCGGACGGCCGCTATGGCTGCCGCAGCGGCGACGCTTTCTGCTGTGAAGTCTCTGGCTAAAGCACGCCTCGGGTCGTGAGCGAAGAAGCCCCCATCGACTTTGAGTCGGAGTGGGCTTCATGGTTCAACGGGCCTGTGCGTCAGGAGTTGCAGAAGGGAATCAGCGACGAGCTGGACCGCACCAGCGGCCTGTTCGAGGTTCAGGACGGCACTCACGCTAAGTGGAGCGGAGACGTTCTCGGCGTGTTGACGGTTTTCAACACGGATGAGATCGTCGCGTTGCTGTGCGCCTGGGATGAGGCTGCTGCCGGCAACTGGTTAGCTCAGAAAGAAGTGTTGATCTGGTTGGAGAAATGGATGGAGTTCATTTCTTGCTGCGTGGAGGCCGCTCCGCCCGATTTGGGTTAGCGAACACGGTTTTGCACTTCGGGGCTTTCCAGTAGTTGCTGCTGGAGTTTCGCTATGACCTTGTCGCGTCGTCGCGCCAGGGTCGTTTTGGGTATGCCTACGACGCGGCCAACGAAGCGGAGAGATAGGCGAACGACCACAAGCATGTCGAAGATCCATCGTTCTTCTTCATCGAGCGTGTCGAGGGCGTCAGCGAGAGCTTCTCGTAATGCCATCTGTTCCAAGACGGATTCTTCGGGTTGTTCAAACGGGGCGCAAGACATGAGCGCCTCTGTTGCCGAGAAGGGACGGTCGAACGCCGAGGTGTGCATGTGGCGGTCGCCAGGTCTCCCCCACGGGAGGAGGGGGTCAAAGAGGGCCTCTTTGCGGCGTCCTTCATTCGATGACACGGTCAGTCCAGGGGAAGAGGGACGGCTTGAAGCCGTAGTATGCTTTACCCTCTCGAAACGACCCGAATGTCGTTTCTCCCTGATCGATCAGTTTTGTGACCGTTTTCAGCGGCATGAATGCGTGCTGTTGTTTTGGTGTTGACCACACCCACAGCCATACCGGCATGTGTCCGTCCCACATTGTGAGAGCCGACAGTTTTTCCTGCTTGAGCTTGAGACCTTTGTTGCCGCACCCCATGACTTCGATCAGTGTGTTGACGGTGACGTAGTCGGGGGTGTATCGCAGGAACAGCGGCAGTGTTTGTATCGAGTAGGGCGGTCGGTTGAATCCGTACCGTGCCCACCCTTCGGTGCGTTCCTCGAACGCCCCTTCGGCTTCGTCGCCCATTGACCCGTATCTCTGATCCCATGGGAGGTCGGAGAACGGGCTACTCACTATTTCTTCTTCCGCGCCGAGAGTTTCTGTACGAGTCTGTCGTCTGGGTATGCCACGCCGTTGAGTCCATCTTCAACCATTTTACACAGATTGGTGAGGTCAGCGGTCAATGGTGATATTTCTTCGTCGAGGGCGCTGATGGTGACGACAGTTTTCTTTGGGTGGAAGGTGAATGACAGCGATACTGGGCCGTCGAAGTACGGTCCTTTGTATAGTTCGGCGACGCGTTTTTCGGCGTCGAGGGTTTTCTTGTCGGTGTAGGCGCGGCCCCGTGCGAACCGTGGCCGGCTCTTCGACTTGGGTCGGCCTGGGATCGTGAACCGGTAGCTCAACGGGGCTTTCGCCAGGTTGACGGCGAATGGTTTTCTTCAACCTCCTGCTTCTGGGCGGCGTCCGTGTAGGGCCGCATCATGTGGATGCACACCTCCCCGAACTCTTCCCAGATTTCGTCTTCTTCTCTGGTGGACGGGATGCCATCGTGGGTGGTGCATACCGCCGGTCCACAGAATCCCTGCTTGATCCCGTATTCCAACCAGTGATCAAAGTCCATCATGTCATCGTCCCATCTTGATAGCTGCGTCATCAACCAGTTTGCGTAACTGCTTCTCTCCGCTTTCGCCTCGGGCAGCAAACTTCTGCCCCCATTTGAGATCGCATTGTCGGGTCCATTCGTGCACGGCGTCTGGCGTGTACTTCTGTCTGAACAGGGAGCAGGCAAACGAGAACAGTGCGAGGCTGCGGTCGCCATGCGTGGGGCCTTGGTCCCATATGTCTCTGGCTACGGCTTTGAAGTCGGCACCGATCTTCGTGCCGGTGTGGGTGAACTTCGGGGTGTGTAGAGGTCTGTTTGATGCCGGCGGTTGGTACAGGGAGGCCAGTTTGACGATCTGTTGACGGTTCACCATCGAATCGAACGCTTCGTTGGTGAACTCCTCTAAACACAGGTTGCTCTCAGAGCCCCGTACAGCCTCCTGGCGGCCTTCAGGGCGTGACAGCCCATATGGGAGGCGTATTCCGTTGCCGAAGCCCTTGGCGGGCATCGTGACCTGTTTCGGGTACACCTCTTTAGTTGGACTTTCAACTATCTGACATGCAGCAAACATGGCATTGCGCCCCATCTGGGCAGGAATGTCTTCTTTCAGGAATACCCACAGGTGGAAGCCTCTGGATCGGGAAGACTCAACCCACGACGGGATGCCGAGATGCGTCAACAATCCCTGCACGTTGACGGCGTGGACATACGAAGGGTCGCCTTCGTCCCAATCGACGGCGAGCCAGCCGACGTTGCAACTCGGAGATCCTTCGACCTCCATCAGCGGGTATACCCCCAGGCGGTATGGCCCCCACAGGTGGTTGTGGACGGCTTCCTCGAAGACTGGACCCTTGGCTGGTATTGGGGTGCCGTCGTCGCCACGCCATGGGCGGAAGTCGCCGTCGGGTGTCTCCTTGGCGAGGGCGTTGCCTCGGAACAGGTGGCAGAACTTGTCGCCGATGGCGACACGATCAGTCACCGCATGTACCTGTCGTCAGGGGGGATGTCGTCGTCCCTGTACTCGCGTATCAGGCCGGTGTGCGGGCAGATAAAGTACTCGAAGTCGCCGAGCCGGTTCGGAGGCCGCTTATTCTTGTTGATGCGAACATTGATCGACACGGAGTGGTAGCACTTCTCCACATAGGACAGCGTCGGGTCGTCGCGTCGCCGGTACACGCCGAGGACCGCTAACGCTTCCTGCTCGCCACCGAACTTGCCGGCCGTGATCGTTGACGGTTTGTGCCGGTCTCCAGATCCACGGCCAGCCTGATGTACGACAGCGAGCGGCACAGACACTTCCTTGCACCACCGTTTCAGACCCTGCGCCTTGGCGACCACGCCGTTGTGGTCGGATTCGCCTGGTAGTAGTTCGAGGTAGTCGGCCATGGCGAAGTCGGGGTTGCGTTGCCAGTAGTCCTGAGCTTCCTTGAATGCGTCGCCCATCTGGCTGAACGTCAACGCTGCGTCGTTGATGAGGATCCTGTTGAACAGCGTCTTGGATGCCGTTCGGACCTCATCGAGGACGGTCTGGTTGCCGTCTTTGATCTGCTGTTCGAGTTCTTCGCCGTTGCGGCCGTATGCGATGCAGTGAAGTTTCTGTGCGATGAGTTCGCGTGGCTCGTCAGGTGAGAACAGCAGGATGTGGGCGTTGGTGTTCAACAGCGCCGTGATGATCGAGTTGTACAGCACCTGCGACTTGCCGTTGTGCGAGTGGCCCACAACCAGAAGCATCTCGCCTCTGGCGAGGCCACGCATGGCGAGGTCAACCTCTGGGAAGCCGAGCAGGAACCGACCCTCGTCGTTGCGGACGTAATCCACGAACGAATCGAACGCCGTGGAGGTCGGTTCGATGTACCTGTAGTTGGTTGCGGGAGCAGCCTCCCCGTCGGAGGCCGCTTCCCGTAACCGCTGCTCGATCTGCTCAGGCGACAATGGTGCCGGCAGATCAGCCATTACGAGCCGCAGCGTGCGTGCATGTCCTCCACGTTGAAGACATGGATGCTGCCGTCGCCGGCCTGGATATGGGTCGGTGCGTCCGACAGCCACAGCCCAATGCGCTTGTCGCCGAGACCGTACTTGGCTGCGCCCGCCTCAGAGATGTTGAAGTCTGCTGCGTTGGGTGCGTAACCACCGTTGGCCTTGCCGAGAGCTTTCTTCCCAGCGTTATCGAAGACAATGATCTTGCCGTCGTCGGTCTTCGTGCCAGCACACAGAAACGCGACGTTCCATGCGGCCTGCCGACCATCAGTGACGAAACCATTCCCGTCATGCTGGACGGCTTTGCGGGCACCCCGCGCCGGCTTCGCCGCCGTAGGAGCGGGTGGCGCTGGCGGAGCCGGCGGCGAGATGTCCGCACCAGGTGCTATCGCTATCTCTGCACCTGGGAACGCTGCCTGTACCTGCTCGACAGGCGACGGTGCAGGCGGTGCCGCCATGACCGGCGGAGCTGCCGCAGGCGACGCTGCAGGCGACGCTGTTTCCCCAGCCTTGTCGAGGATGTCGTTGAATACGAACTCGGCAACAGCCTCGTACTCTGTCAGACCTTCCATGCCTTTGCCGTGGCACAACTCGCCAGCCACCTTCGCTGACGTTTGGGCGATGATCGCCCTGTCTCGGTTACTCATCTTGTATTGCTCCTTCCCTTTCGGGTTACCAGTTCGCCGGCCGAATGCCGACACCCAAGTGCTTTCCACGACATGCCGCCCAGTTCGGGCACCAGTCGTCTGAGCATTTCCAACCATCGTAGCGCATCGGCCATGACGGCACCCGCGCTTCGATCAGGTCGGCAATGCTGTTGCACATCGGAACCAACGCAGCCCAATCCTGAGGGGTGCGTGTGACATCAATGATCTCAAGCTTGCCGTCGGTGAGATAACAGAACCTGAACGGTTGCGGCGACTCCAAGTCACCACGCTCGCGGGCGCGGGCCAGCGTGTAGATCATCGACTGCAAGTCGTTGCGGCGAACCATCCACGGGGCGTCGTGCTGGCCGGTCTTCCAATCCCAGGTCAGGTTCGGTTCGTCAAGGTCGCGGGTGCCGTGCAGGGAGATGCGACGGTTTTCGTCTTCGTGGAGGATGAACTCGAACTGCGTTTCGATACCTACAGGATCGAGGTACGGAAACACCTGCTCATACCAGACTGAAAGCATCTGTACGGCGAGAGCGACAGTCGATTCGGCATCTAGCGCACCCTTGTTCCACTTCTGGATCTCATCCACATGGTTGTCCCACTCCATGTGGAAGACCTCAAGAACGTCGTCGTAGGTCCATTCGTTGCCGGCCATGCGGGCATGCAATGCCGCCTCGATGGCTGCGTGGACGACGGTGCCTCGCACCATCTTGCTGCCACTGACATCAGTAGCCGTCTTGTTGCGAAGCGTGCGGGCCTGCTCAGGGCAGGCCAGAAAGGTATTCAACCAGGACTGTCGGAACCTGTGTTCGATCATGCCTACACCTTAGAGAAGGGGTGTGACAGCCATCGGCGATCCCCCATCAGATATCAGAAGATGGCCCTCGGGGCCATCATCAGATATCAGATATATCAGATAGAACCAGTCGTCCGCAACCGATGTTCGCGTGCCCGCAGAATCTTAGCGACACGGGACCGGCTCACGCCGGCCCAGCGTCCGACCTCAGCCTGGCTGTTCGAGCCGCCATTCACCAGAGCAGCGACATCGTCCTCGCGTGCATCAGACAGCTCCGACCTCAGTTCCTGTAGGTCTCGGTCAAGCATCGTCCGCATCCGCATCCGATCTCGAGGCTGTAGACGTTTCAGCGTCTTCTCGAGGTCGTGAAAGGACGGTAGGAACAGGCGGTCCTCACTCATTGAGTTCGGACTCTACAGCCAGAACGTATGCCTGCTCGATCAACTCGACCAGCCGCGCCAGGGTCGACCAGTTCGCCCGCTTTGGATGCTGGGCCAGAGACCGCAGGCACGCCCCAAGTGGCGCGCACTGCTGCTCTGCGTTCAGGATCATCTGTCTGGCAGCGTCCTGCGGTACGTCGCGCAGTTCTGACACGCTTTCCCATGTGGGTAGGTTATTCATCTTCGGTCTCCCCGTGGATCATGTCGGAGTACGCGACGAATGCCCGCTCGTTGGCTTCGGCCAGCACCGTGTGTGCGCGGGAGATCTCGAAGAGAGCGTCGGCGTACCGAACCTCAGGCTTCGCTTCACGTTCAGGGTCGACCAGTTTCAAAACAGGTCGACCATCAGGAGTGGTCTCGGTCATTGCGGAACCCTTTCGGTGGTGCGCCCCCGCCCCCCTCGGAAAGGGTAGGTGAACGAGCGGGACGGGGGTGCGAGGCTGATCATACAGTATACATCCTACCCATTAGCGATGCTGTCCCACTAGCAACACGCTAGCGGTCAGTCATCTTTCTAAGCTCTTGAATCATCGCAGGCCAGGACCGCCAGTACTGGTCGAGACCGACCCTCCTGCGCTTCGATGGTGGACGGTACGCCACCACATCCCGAACGAGATATCCGATGACGGCACCGAACACGATGCCGGCGAACCCTACGGTAATGATCATTCTTCTTCTCCTTCGAAGGTTAGATCCCAACAGGTCTTGCACAGGTAGTACGGGAACGGC
>TARA_R110002096_G_scaffold169779_2_pt1 | contig 14419 bp, 14 predicted proteins | sample TARA_R110002096 | Tara Oceans TARA_R110002096 (sample SAMEA4397295) | marine metagenome | biome: Polar Biome; feature: [DCM] deep chlorophyll maximum layer (ENVO:01000326); material: water (ENVO:00002006), including particulate matter (ENVO:01000060) such as... | depth 35 m | reverse complement strand
ATCGTTAAAATATTCGTTGATCCAAGTGCTGATGAGTTCAACAGGGTTGGTGATCACAATAATGATTGGTTTTGAGATAAATTCTATATCAGAAAAAATAGTGCTGACCATAAATTTATTCACTTCCATATTGGTTTGACGGTTAGTATTCTTCAAGTTTCGAATTCCGGCACAGTAAAAAATAACCTCTGAAGCTTTGAATTGCTCATTTTGGTTGTGAGTGACTTCAATTGACTTCGCAGTAGCAGCGTGACTCATGTCCAACAATCGACCATGAATATTTTCTCCAGGATCCATAATATTGAGCAAATCACAGGCATTTTGATTGATTAATAGGGCAGAGATGCTTGCACCAGTTTCTCCGAAACCAACAATTGTGATTTTCATGAGTAGTTGAGTTTTTAAAACTCAAATTTAAAGAATAAGCAAAGGCTTTCTTAGGAAGGAAGAAGTAATTATTGAAATCGCTTAAGGGTAGAGCCTTTTTATATGCCAGTCTTCGCCATTCTTTTCGTAGACAATTCTGTCGTGCAATCGACTAGGTCTTCCTTGCCAAAATTCAAAATAATTAGGTTTTAGTAAATAGCCTCCCCAATTTTCAGGTCTTGGTACTTCTTTGTTTTTAAATTTTTCTTCCAATTGATTGAGTTGTGTTTCCAATGCAGCTCTACTGCTTAAAACTTCACTTTGCAGAGATGCCCAAGCACCTAATTGACTTTCTCTTGGTCTGCTTGCAAAATAGTCATCAGACATTTTATCAGATACTTTTTCAACTGTTGCTTTAATTCTTATTTGACGAAATAGCTCGACCCAAAAGAAATTGATTGAAGCAAAGGGGTGGCTAATTAAGTCTTTTGCCTTTTTACTATCGTAATTGGTATAAAATGAAAGGCCTTCTTTATTAAAATCCCTCAATAGCACAATTCTACTATCTGGGTATTGTTCACCGAAAGTAGAAAGGGTAAATGCATTTGGCTCATCAATTTCTGCTTTTATTGCTTCTGCGAGCCATTTTTTGAAAAAATCAAATGGATCTTTTGTTAAATCACTTTCATCAAGTGGCTTAGAAACATAATCCCTTCGTATGTTTTTTACCTTTTCTTTTAAATCTTCCATGCATATTCGATTTGTGCAACCTTTTTTCATTTGATGGAACAAAGGTAGTTCAAAAGAAGTTTTTGAGTGAAAGAATTAAGGTAAGTTATTTCTCAACTTGTCGAATAAAATCAAAAAATGCTTTACGCTCATCATAGGCTAATCGTTTCCCGGTTAAAGCAATAAAATAAAACAATAAACCCACAATTAGCGAGATTCCGGCCAACCAAAACCCCCAAACATCCTTTTCTAAGGTAATTTGAGATGAGCCTATCATTAAACCAATCACAAGTCCAAAGCCGCTTACTACATAGCTGAACATAAAAAAAGTCCATATGCTTGGCTCTGGAGTAATCAAGCATTTTACCAATGTTACATCATCCTCTTTTTCCACTCGAACTTCCATTTGAGGTGTCCAAAAATGCTTTTTTGTATGGCATTTTAAAAGGAGGTAGTCATTTTTTAGTTGTCCTTTGAAACCTAATGCATTATTGAATTTTAACAATTTTCGAATACGATCTTTCGCTTCATCCTCTGACAGCTTAAGTTCAAAATGAAATCGTGGACGTACTTCAATGCTTGACATTTTTTATAAAAGATTAAAAACGAATATTCATGATGCAAACATCATCAATTTGTTCTTCTACATTTTTCCATTCATCGAATCGTTTCTTGAGAAAAGTTTCCATGGTATTGGCAGGCTGCTTATTAAATTCTAGCAAGTAATTTTTAAATTCCGAATACTTTAGTTTTTTACCGCGTTCACCGCCAAACTGATCAGGATAACCGTCAGAAAATAAATACAATGAATCGCCTTTAATTAAATTGATTTCATGTTTTGTAAATGGCTCTCTTTTAATAAATTTTCCTATGGGTTGCTTGTTTCCTTTTATTTCAATAAGCTCTTCATTTCGAATAAGATAAATTGGGTTAAAAGCACCCGAAAACTCAACTTTGTCTTTGTAATCCCAAGAACAAATGCTCATGTCCATTCCATCGCTCACAGTATTTTGATTTTTTGAAAAAGTTTCCTCTACAAAAATGGTCATCTGATCTAAGATTTCAGCTGGATTTGTTAGCTTTAGTTCATTGATACAGCGATTTAATGCATTGTATCCAACTACACTCACCAATGCTCCAGGAACTCCATGGCCTGTACAATCGGCTACTGCAAAGAAAACATGTGTTTTCGTCTTTTCTAGCCAATAAAAATCACCGGAGACTATGTCTTTTGGCAGGTAAAGTAGTCCATATTCTTTAAAACAGTTTTCAAAAAGTACTTTCGAAGGTAAGATGGCATTTTGCAAGCGTTTTGCATAATTGATGCTATTGATAATCTCTTTGTTTTGTTGGCTGAGAATAAGGTTTTTATCACTTATTTCCTTGGTTCGCTCTTTAACTTGAGATTCCAACTCTTCAGTTTGTTTGATTTTGAGAGCATTCACTTCTTCAAGCCTTGCATAAGCAATTTCTTGAGCTGAAATTTTCTCTTTCTGATTTTCTCTATACCTACCCGCCATAGCTAATGATAGGAAAGTAATCTCAATAGCTGATCCAATTTTTAATGCATTGTTGGCCAAAAATTCATTGCTGATTAAGTTGATATTAGAAGCTACAAAAGTGAGTGCTCCTAACCATAAAAATATAAATGCTGCTGTTAGGGCAAATCCAGGTTTTTTATCGGTTTTAAATTTTAAGTAAATCCCTATAAAAAAGTAAAAAGCCATGAAAAGTGAAAGTCCGTTTAAAAGTGGGAAAGTGATGGCATATACTTGACCTCCTGTGAAACTACCAATCAATCCAATGCCTGCAATGGTATAAAAAACTTTATAGAGTTGATAATATAAGCCTTTTATTTTATAGAATTCTAAGATGACATCAGCATAAATTAGAAGTGCTAAAATTGAGGTGCCTGCAAAAATTAAAATGGCATGGTTGCCCATCCAAGGATTATTTGGCCAAAAATATTGATAGGCAAATCCATCCAAGGCAAATTGGAATAAGCCAAAAAAGAAAACGTACAATACGAAAATACTGTAGAGCCTTTGCCTGAGCGCAAAGCCAAAAAAGGAAAAAAGGATAAATACCAAACTGAGAAAACCATAATAGAGTCCAGTAAAAAAGTTCTCTTTGGCTACAAATTCAGTGAATCCATTAATTGTATAGAACTTCATGGGAAGTTTTAAAATTTCTCCATCACTTTTTGTCTGCAAAACCAATTTTCGAGTACTATTTGCAGGAAAATTTATAGGAAATACAAATTTTCGATAGGGGTAAGGTCTTTCCAAAAAAGGCAGATCATCACCTGTTTCCCAAACTTTAATTAGTTCATTATTTTCATCTAGCAGATACAGCTTAATCAAGTTTGTTAGTGGTCTAGCAGCTTCTATGTAGTAAAATTTTGAAGTATTGCCATCATTCTCTACGCTCAGTTTCATCCAATAACTAGAACTTGTAAAATCTAAATAGGGAACGTCTGATTTGGGCTTTTGAAATGCACTGTCTTCGAGTTCTAAAAAGCTTTCTAATGTTAATTGATGTTCAGAGTCTTCAATGAATTTGGAATTTTTGGCTAAATGAAAAACAGTTGCTTGATTGCTAATTTTTACAGCTTCAATTGCTTGAATTTGAGAACCAGTAAGCAATGCAGTAAGCAGAAAAAATATCTTTAATTTTTTTAAAATCATCAGCAATGGAACAAAAGTGAAATTTAACCAATAATAATCTTTTATTTAAGCAGGTATTTATACTATATCTTCTAAAACTTTGTTTCTATATTTTGGTTTATATTAAAGGTATTCATCAATACTTTTGAATCGATTTTACTCAGCAAATTAAACAACCAAACTAAATGATTGGATTTAGGTTCCAAGACTTTAAAGAAGAGCAAGATAATCAAACGCCATTTGAAAGGCTTTTGAAATTATTCTTGGAATTAATGACGCACACTTCTGGAGATTATGAAGAAAGTTTTAGTTGGTTGAAGGAGTTAGACGATGAATACAACTTAACAACACCGGAATACACGCTTGAAGATTTTCGAAGAGAACTAGAAGAGAAAAAGTTTATAAAAAGAGATGGAAACAATGATCCAAAGCTTAGCGAGAAATCAGAACAATTGATTCGCAAGAAAGCCTTGGAGCAAATATTTGGAAAGTTAAAACGAGGAAATCGCGGGAACCACCAATCCAAATTTTCAGGAAAAGGAGATGAATCAACAGCTGCAAAACGGGCATATCAATTTGGTGATTCCATTGATCAAATTGCCTTTACAGACTCTTTTAAAAATGCGCAAATCAATCACGGACTAGCCACTTTTCAAATGACTGAGAACGATTTAGAGGTTTTTGAAACCCTTCATGCATCTCAAATGTCGACGGTTTTAATGATTGATATTTCCCATTCCATGATTTTATATGGTGAGGACAGAATTACTCCTGCAAAAAAAGTAGCGATGGCTTTGGCTGAACTAATCACTCAAAAATATCCAAAAGATACTTTAGACATAGTAGTATTTGGAAATGATGCATGGGAAGTAAAAATTAAAGATTTACCTTATTTGTCTGTCGGACCTTATCATACCAATACTGTTGCAGGTTTAGAATTGGCAATGGATTTATTGAGAAGAAGACGAAATGCTAATCGACAAATTTTTATGATTACCGATGGAAAACCAACCTGTATCATCGAAAATGGGAATTACTATCAAAACAGCTGGGGACAAGATCCAAAAATTTTGAATAGAACCATCAATTTGGCCATTCAATGTAGAAAGCTAAACATTCCTATCACCACTTTTATGATTGCTCAAGATCCTTATTTACAAAAGTTTGTTGAGGAGTTTACTGAAGCAAATCAAGGAAAAGCTTTTTATTCTGATTTGAAAGGATTAGGAGAATTTATATTTACTGATTACGAAAAAAACAAACGAAAAAGATTTTAATGTGGAGAAATTATTAGAGTTAAAAACCCTTGGAGCACTTAAAAATGCAAAGTATCAATCTGTCTCGATTAAAGATGAGTTGCGCAAAAATTTAATTGAGCGACTGAGTAAGAAACAAACTGTATTTGAAGGAATTTACGGTTATGAAGATACCGTAATTCCCAATCTAGAGCGAGCAATTTTAGCGCGTCACAGCATTAATTTATTGGGCTTGAGAGGACAGGCAAAAACGAGAATTGCTCGTAAAATGGTTGATTTACTCGATGCATATATCCCAATTGTTGCAGGTTCTGAAGTTAATGATGACCCTTTTAGTCCTGTATCAAAATACGCAAGAGATTTAAAAGAGAAAATGGGCGATGATTTGCCAATTGAGTGGTTACCTCGATCTGAGCGTTATGTTGAGAAATTAGCTACGCCTGATGTTTCCATAGCCGATTTAATTGGAGATGTTGATCCAATTCGTGCTGCTAACCTAAAATTGGATTATTCAGATGAACGAGTCATTCATTTTGGATTAATTCCCAGAGCCAATCGAAGCATTTTTGTTATCAATGAATTACCGGATTTACAAGCTCGAATTCAGGTTGCTCTTTTCAATATTTTGCAAGAGGGAGATATACAAATTCGAGGGTTTCGTCTGCGTTTTCCGCTAGACATTCAATTTGTGTTTACTGCTAATCCTGAAGATTATACCAATCGAGGAGCAATTATCACTCCTTTGAAAGATCGAATTCAAAGTCAAATAATGACTCATTATCCCAAAACCATTCAGTTAGCTAAAGAAATAACAGGGAAGGAAGCTAAATTATTAGCGAATCAAAAAGAGACCATTCAAGTTCCTGAAGTTATTAAGGATTTATTGGAGCAAATTTCATTTGAAGCTAGAACAAGTGAGTTTGTTGATGAAAAGTCAGGAGTTTCAGCACGTTTGTCTATTTCTGCTTATGAAGTGCTTCACAGTGCTGCTGAAAGAAGGATGTTGCTCAATGGTGAAAAATCAACAACGATTCGCATCAGTGATCTTATGAATGTAATACCTGCGATAATTGGTAAAATTGAAATGGTCTACGAGGGAGAGCAAGAGGGAGCGAGCAATGTAAGTTATGCACTTATTCGCTCAGCTATAAGAAGCCAAGCCTTGCAGTTTTTTCCTGAATTGAAAGATTTAAAGATAAAGCAAAACAAGCAAACAGAAGCTTATTTGTCAATAATTAATTGGTTTAACAACAATCGCTTAGATCTTTTAAATGAACTTGGAGAGAAAGCATATTCTAAAGCTTTGTCAAAAGTGGAAGGCTTGCAAAACTTGATTCAAACTAAATTTCCTCAGTTACCAGAAAATTCCAAACTTTTAATGATGGAATACTTATTACATGCTTTAGCAGAGTATTCCTATTTGAGTAAAAACCAACTCGAGCGCAGTTTTGAGTTTGGTGATTTATTCTCCTCAATTTTCAGTGCTGAACAAGAAAACGATTAATTATGAAAAATTTAACAACAAGTCTATTAGTTCTCTTTTTACATACAACGCTTTTTGCTTGTAATGAACAGAACAACAAAGAGGAATCTGAAAATGAACCAAAAACATCTGAATTCCAAGAATTAAATCAGTATGCTACAGCATATTTTGCAAGTGGGTGTTTTTGGTGTGTTGAGGCTGTTTTTGAGTCGGTGAAAGGAGTGAAAGAGGCAGTTTCTGGTTATTCGGGTGGCAAAGAGAAAAATCCAACTTATAAAGCAGTGAGTAGAGGACAAACCTCGCATGCAGAAGCTGTGAAAGTGTATTACGATCCTTTGGTGGTAGACTTTGAAACTTTAGTTAAAGTGTTTTTTGCCTCTCAAGATCCAACTACTCCCAATCAACAAGGACCTGATCGTGGAACACAATACCGCTCTATTGCATTTTATCAAAACGATAAAGAAAAACAAGTAATTGAAAAAATCATCAAACAGTTGACAAACGATAAAGTCTACACTAAACCCATTGTCACAGAAGTTGCAGCATTTGAAAAATTTTGGGAAGCAGAAGAATACCATCAAAATTACGAACGCAGAAATCCTGATAATCCTTATGTTCGAAATGTATCCATTCCAAGATTAAACCGCTTTAAGGCTAAAATGCCTGATGTGTTAAAATAAGCGTTCTTTGCTAAGGATATTTCCCAAAGATTTCGGTTATTTGTTAAAACCATTCGATAAGTGATAAAATTTCGTCGCTAATTGGAAGCTTAACCAAACTCTTGACAAATGAATCGTTCTCTATTCACTAATAAAGTGTTGTTCACACTTACAATCACTTTTTTATTTTCATTTTCACAACTTTTCGCTCAGGTTGACAAGAATGAGCTTGACACTTATATTCAACAAAAGGTAAAAGACTATGACATTGCAGGTTTGTCCATTGCAATTGTAAAAGACGGAAAAGTTGATTTTGAAAAAGCCTATGGTTTTGCAAACAAAGAAGAAAAAAACGCTTTAGAGACTGATGCAGTTTTTGGAATTGCCTCTTTGAGCAAAGCTTTTACTGCTGCCGCAATAGGTATTTTAGTTGATGAGGGAAAATTAAATTGGAATGATAAAGTCAGTAAATACATTGAAGCATTTGAATTAAGTGATTCTTACGTAACCAATAACATAACAGTAGCTGATTTATTAGCTCATAGAAGTGGGTATGATACTTTTGACGGTGATTTACTGTGGTATGGTACCAATTATAGCAGAAAGGAGATTGTTCGCCGCTTTGCTAAATATCCAATGAGTTTTGGTTTTCGAGAAAACTATGGTTATCAAAACATCATGTTCATTATAGCAGGCGAAATTGTTGAGAAAGTTAGCGGAATGACATGGGACAATTTTATTAAAGCCCGAATTTTTGAACCTTTGGAAATGAATTCAAGTTTTACAGAAATCGATAAGATTCCTAAAGAGCAATTAATAGCTTATCCTCATGTTAAAGGAGACTTAGATGAATTGAGGTCATATCACAACTCAGGTGGTGCAGCTGCGATTACTTCTAATGTGCTTGATTTAAGTAATTGGTTGAAAATGTGGTTAAACAATGGCTTTTTTGAAGGTGATACCATCCTTCATCCAATAACAATTCGAAATATCACTAACTTACAAACACCCATACCACCTTCAGATTTTGACCTAAGCAATGGAATTGATTTTAAAGGCTATGGATTGGGTTGGTTTGTAATGAACTATCATGGTTCGAAAGTCGCTCACCACGGTGGTGGTTTACCTGGTTATATTTCAAAAATTTTCTTTTTCCCTGAAATCAACCTTGGTGCTGTAATTCTTACTAATCAAGAAAGCAGTTTGCCCACAGCTTTGATGTACCAAATAATAGATATGTACAAAGAAAAACCTGTAAGAGAAGATTGGGCAGAATTGTATTTAAACTTTTCTAATAATTACGAAAGTAGAACGCTTAAAAAGCAAGAAGAGCGATTAGCTAAAAGAGAGAAAAAAGCTGTGGCTAACATTCAACGAGATCAATTAATTGGGCGCTATACCGATAAAGTTTATGGAGATGCTCAAATTGAAATAAAAAATGGGGAATTGATTTTTACCATGTTACCTTCTAAAGAAATTTTTACTTCTCCAATGAAGCATTGGCATTATAATACCTATCAAATTAAATTCAAGGATAAATTTTTACCTGAAGGTTATTTAACTTTCTCAACAAATGCTGATGGAAAGGTTATAGGTTTGAAAGTAGACTTACCCAACCCTGATTTTCATTTTTACAAGTTAGATTTCATCAAGAAGTGAACTTTAATATTTGAAAACTAAGACTGATTTCTGAAGTAAGTCAAAGCTCCTGAAGGACACTTTTTTACCGTTTCTACAATTTTTTCGGAACTAGAATTGTCAATTTTAATCCATGGCTTTTCTTTTGGATGAAAAACTTCAGGACTATTCTTGACACATTGCCCTGCATGAATGCATTTTGAAGCTTGCCATACAACAGTTATTTCACCATTGCAGTATTCTTTACTATCGGTAGGTGTTTTCATAATGGTTGATTTAAATTATAATACAGCTTTGTACTCAGGAGTTTTGTCAAAAACGCTTTTTGCAAAAGGGCAAAGGGGGAGTATTTTTATGTTATTTTCTCGAGCATAATCCACGGCTTTTGCGACTAACATTCTTCCATACCCTTTACCATTGTTTCCTGGAAGAACTTCTGTATGGTCGATTATGATCCGCTCTTTTCCTACATACACAAAAGTCATTTCAGCGAGGACATCTGAATGTTCTTTTATGAAAAATCTACCTTTATTTTCTCTGAGTTCGAATTCAACCATCGCCATCAAAAATAATAAATTGACATGAAATAGTTCTATTTTTTGAAAAGTCAAACACTTATTTAGCAGCTTCAATTTTTTCAGCTGCTTTCACTTTATCAGAGTGATCGACTTCAAATTCTTCGCTATCGTCTTCAATAGCATGTAAATGTAAAGAGATTAAAATTGGAAAGTGGTCTGAACCAATGCTTTTTAAGCGCTTCATTTTCTTTACTCGAAAGTGTCCGGAACAAAAAATATGATCAAGCGGCCAACGAAATAAAGGGTAGTTGGCATGAAAAGAGCTAAACAAACCACGACCTCTTCTAGGATCAAGTAATCCACTAATTTTTTGAAATAAGTTTGAGGTGTAACTCCATGCCACATCGTTCAAATCTCCCGCAACAATTATTGGGAGTTCTTCCTTAGCAGCTTCTTTGCCAATCATTAAAATCTCCGCATCTCTATCTGTTGAGTTAGGATTTTCTTTTGGTACAGGTGGTTCAGGGTGAAGTGCATAGAATTTTATTTTTCGATTGTTTGATAGAATTACATCTGTAGTTATAGAAGGAATTTCAGCTTTAATTAAATGCCGTACTTCACTATTTTCTAGTTTAAACTTAGAAAAAATCATCATTCCATAGGTATTTTCTCGTTCTTCAATTATTTGATAATTATACTTATCTCCAAAGCCTTGCAGACATTTTTCTTTCCATACTTGATTGGTTTCCACCAGTAATACTATATCTGCTTTTATTTCTTTTACTAAGTCAATTAGCTTTTCAAATTGTTGATTGTCTTGATACACATTTGCGATCAATAAGTTAATAGTCACCTTTTCTTGCTTTTTTGCAGTTTGGATTTGCTTGGGAGCTATTACTAAATAAGGGAAAATTTGGAATGACAGATAAATAAAATTGACCGTAAGTAAAAAAATAAACAACCAATCTAAGGAGGATGAAATGTCAAGAAAAAATATATATGCTATTGCTATGATTAGATTAATGGTCCATTTTTGAATTCTTGGAAATTCAAAAATCCGAAAGCTCCAATGGTTATGCCTTACTAAAGGAATAAGACTAAAAAGCAGAATGATTCCCGAAAGTATTTTTAAAAAGATATCCAATCTTATTATAGAGTTAAGATGAATTTAGCATACAAAGAAAGCGAATTCTTAACTAACACTTTAAAATGCTTCACCGATAAATAAGTAAATGCCATTCCCTTCTCTTGTAAAAGCAAAGTCGAGGCGAGTCCAAACATCTTTTTTAGGAAAAAGTAGAAAACGCAAGCCCGAACCACCTGAAATCACTAGATTTTTACTTTCAAAATTATTTACTTGGTCAGAAACGGCAGCTGTTCCGGCAAAGACTGTTGCACCTAAACGTTTGGCAAAAAACAGCGGAAGCATGCGGTATTCGGCTTGAAAAGCCATTAAATTATTATCTCTGTAGCGTCCTGTATAGTAGCCGCGCATCATCGATTCTCCACCCATAAGTGCCAATTGATTGAAAGGTGCGTCGCCTAAAGTAAACTGTCCTAAAAATTGAAAAGCGAGTACATTCTTTTTATTTATTGGTCTAAAAAAGCGCCAATCTGTAAGTATGTTAGTGAATTCAAAATCACTCCCAAAGCTTTTATCATAATGTAAAAATGCTGCTTCAGCAAAAAAACCTTTTCTTACATTTAAAATATTGTGTCGGTTATCGTATAATAGTCCATATCCAACACCAAAGTTCGTTGAGCCATTTGAACCAAGGGGGAGTTCAGGAAACTCAATGCTTGATTCGTTGAATGAAACATTGCCTAGGTGATGAAATTCAAATTCAAATCCGGTGTAAAAATTTTTCCGTAGTTTATAAAGTACTCGTTCTTTTAATTGAAATTCAATTGCATCTACACGGGCTAGTTTTTCTGATGAAGTATTTGCACCAATTCCAAAATAGGACAAGGGGAAACTTTGAAATTTCATTTTTCCTAAGAAGAACCATTTGTTTTTATCGCTATAAATGGCATGTTCAAAAAAACCGCCGTATTGCTCAGCTAAGGTAAAAAACGTGAACGCATTTATTTCACTTAATCGATTGCTCGTGTCATTCTTAGCATAGCGAACATACAAGGCACTGATACCTATTTCCCAACTTGTTTCGGGTGAGTATGCCACAACCGGGTAATATATAAATTGCTGTTGAGAAATAGCGGTAGTATCGTTAAATACCTTATTGAGATAGCGCCTAGGATAGTCTCTCAACTGTGCTTTTCCGAAAAGTGAAAAGAATGAAAAAAGAAGAATGAAGCTAAAACGCATCAATAAAAATTGTATGCGAAATTATCGATTTATGTCAATATGGATTTCATATAAAAGAGTGAAAACTGACCCCATTAAAATCACAATCGGTTTTAACCTTTTTTCCGAAGTGTCATTACTAAACCGATCAACAATATGATTCCACTAATGATTAATGGTGTCCAATTGGCTTTACTAACCGCTATATCAATTCCAAATAAATTAATACTTTCTGAATCTTGAATGGCTTGAAAGCCAAATAAAAGTGTTCCAATAAGTCCAATGATCAATAATATAATTCCAAATACTTTCATAACTACGTTTTTTAGGTTTGTGACCTCAAGATAGTTAAAAATAATTACACTTGTAAGTATTTTAAGAATAAAGTTTAGTAGACTAATAAATGTTGAATTATAATAGTTAAAATGAGTTTAACATTTAATAGAAGTTTTTAAAATCAATAGCTATTAGAGCCTAATTAGTTTAAATCACAAAGCTTAGTAGTGGAATAAATAATAGCTACTTTTATCAAGTAGCTAAGTTCACCTCAATCAACTTCTAAAATTTGCTAAAAGTTGGATTTAAAAGGAAAGCATCACTTAATTTTCATTCAGCTAAAAATAGTTTATGAATTGGGACCTGTACATTAATTTTTTTGTTGCCATGATTGCAATCGTAAATCCTTTGGGCATTTGGCCAATATGGAGTGAATTGACAAGTGATGCAGATCCTAAAGTTCGAAATCGGATTGCTTTTTTGGTTTTGCTAACAACGCTTATTATTCTTGTAATGTTTCTCATAACAGGAAAATACCTGCTCCAGTTTTTCTCTATTGATTTGGATGTTTTTAAAATTGCAGGCGGCGTTTTGTTAGTTTTTACAGGTCTGTCAATGGTAGAAGGGAAGGCTGCCCTACTTAAAGACAGAAAGGAAGTAGGTAATACCTATTCAGTTGCAAAGCAGCGATTCAGAAAAATATTAGTACCTGTAGGAATTCCATTAATTGCAGGACCAGGTTCTATTACAACCGTGCTGCTTTTCGGTTCAACAGCTGATTCATTTATGGATTTTGCATTTTTAACGTTAGTTGTCTTAGTTTCATTTATACTATTACTGCTTATATTCCTAAAATCTTCCTTTATAGAAAAGAACGTTGATAATGTGGTATTTTCTGTATTCACAAGAGTCTTCGGAATAATCGTAGTAGCCATCGGTGTGCAATTTATGGTGGAAGGTCTCGGAGTAGTATTTCCTGCATGGATGGTCGCTCCCTCCTCACTTGATTGAGGTAATTGATTGAATAGTAAATTAACTGATTAATAACTTAATTCAATGAAGGGTCTTCGGGAAACTCCGCTAAAATTGTTGCTTGTTTTTTTTCCATGGATTTAACTGCATGTTTCCAAAGCTGATCGGGATTTATTTGAAAAATATCACTCATTTTCAATTGATTGATTAACCAAGATTGTTTTTCAATCTCCATACTTAATTGCTCGAAATCCCAGCCGGAATAACCTAGAAAAAAGCGAATATCTTCTGGCATTACTTCCCTTTTTTGAAGCATTATTTTTAGAATTTCAAAATCACCGTCCCAATATAGTTCATCTGTGATTTTTAAACTACCGGGTAATTCTCCAAAACGGTGTAAAAAAAAGAGGTTTTGAGGACTAACAGGACCACCTAAAAATACCGGAAAGTCTTGTTCAGAAATGCCAGGCATTACTTCACTTAACTTTATTCCAAGTGATTGATTTAAAATAAATCCGACAATGCCTTCATTCGAATGTTCGCAAAGTAGAACAACTGAACGTTTAAAATAAGGGTCTTGCATGAATGGTTCTGCAATTAATAAGTTCCCTTTTCCAGCAGAGAAACTGCTTAGTTCTGAAATTTTATGTTTGAAAGGATTAAAATCCATGTTTTCAAAGTTAATCAATTCAGTTAAAAATTAAATTTTTCTAATTTATTAAATCTTAGTTGAATCAATATCTGCTAAATATTTTTTTATTTAAATAATAATTAACTAACTAATTTTAGCAGGGATTTATATCACTTTAACTTCTCCTGAGAATTTAACTGGCTGTGAAATCAATAAATATTTGAAAATTTAATCAAGCATTCAGCTTTAAAACATATACCTATTGTAGTTATAAATAAGGCTAAACTATTTAAAGATTTTACAATTTATTAATTCCGATATTATACGAATTTAGTTATTTATGCCGTAAATACAATTCCTATAAGTATAATTACGATATAGATTTTAAGGATAATTTATTTGACAACTTATCCTGAACTTGCTTCGGGATCTAAAATCATAATCGGTAATACATGAAAATAGAACAGTAAATTGAAGCCTAAACTGGACTTGAATGTATAATCGGTATTATTAATCACCCTGCTCATGAGATTCATAAATGATAACTAGCTTACTACTAAATCACTAAACTTATCATACTCCTTTCATTTTTCTAAAATCTAAGGTCGAATTTGAAACAGTTCGTCATTATTAGCCTAAAAACAAATAAAATCATGTTACAGATTCAAAACTTGCTTCATGAAAGATTTTAATTAAGAATAGGTATTTCTATTAGAAGAGTATGCAATGGATGGCTTAAAATTGCAAAAAAAACAACTGAAAAAAAATGATTTCATCTCTACTTTAATTTTTCATCACAAATGAAACATAAACTTAAATCAACTTTTCTATTTATTCTGTTTACGAGCACATTTGCTTATGCTATTGACAATCAACCCAAGTATCAACTTCTGAATTCTACTTACGATAAAGCAATAACT
>TARA_R110002096_G_scaffold93892_5_pt1 | contig 14434 bp, 16 predicted proteins | sample TARA_R110002096 | Tara Oceans TARA_R110002096 (sample SAMEA4397295) | marine metagenome | biome: Polar Biome; feature: [DCM] deep chlorophyll maximum layer (ENVO:01000326); material: water (ENVO:00002006), including particulate matter (ENVO:01000060) such as... | depth 35 m | reverse complement strand
ATTAACTTTTCTATTCGAACATAAAAGAAAAGAAGACCAAGTTGTAGTCCAAATGGATACAAGTGCAACTAAAGAAGTATGGTCTGTATGTGAAGGATTTGAAGGAAAGCCGTTTGATGAATATAGACTTATCGAGCATAAGTTAAATAAAAACTTTGCGGCTCATAAAAATAATTTGAATAAGAATTGTGATGGCAATTGGATATTTGCAATAGATGCAGATGAATTACCTAATGAATATTTACTAGAAGCTTTACCATTTATTCTAGAATCAAATTCAGATGTGGAGGCATATTGGGTACCAAGAGTAAATACAGTTGCAGGTATTACAGATGAACATATTGCCAAATGGGGTTGGAGATTGACTGAAGATAAATGGGTTAACTTTCCCGATTGGCAAATGAGAATTTATAGAAATACAGAAAATATATATTGGATAAAACCAGTACATGAACAGTTAAAAGGTTATACTAAATTTGCTAATATGCCGGCAGAAGAAAAGTTTGCAATTTACCATCCAAAGGATATTGGTAGACAGGAACAACAAAATGAATTTTACAATACAATATAGTTATGCAACATCTTTCAAATCAGTCATTTACATTTAATACCGGACCAAATGATTTCTTTAACGCGCCATTAGAATCTGTAACAGATTCATTTCATAACTTTATGGTATTTGTTATAGATGATTTTGATCAGGATAGAGGAGTAGATTGGACACAAGACCAAAGTTTAAATTATATTAAAGCTCAAATTGATAATAGTTTAGCATTCGGATGGAAGCCTGAGGACATAATAATAGCAACTAATTTTGAATTTGAACATAATGGCGTTAAAACAGTATTATTTGAAAATCAATCTAAGTTTTCTCAATTCTTTTGTAAGCAAGAGTCTATTTTAGAACTTTGGGAAAAAGGTATTTTACACAAGCCTATTTGGTATCATGATGTAGATGCATTTCAAAACGATTATTTCGGGTTTCCAAAATTTACAGGAGATTGGGCACAGTGTCGGTATGTTGGAGAAGATGGCAATAACCCGGAATGGAATTGTGGTGTAGTATTCTATAAGCCATCAGGAATGGATATATTACAACACCTAGTGGATATAGAACGTACGGAACAATATGGCAAATGTGATGAAGTGATTACTAGGAATTTTATTAGACTTAATCCAACTTATAATTATAGGACAGCTATACTTAATCCAACTTATAATATGGGAATGACTGGGTTTGCAACTAGATATAAGTTGGCCCATAAACCAATTAAAACATTACACTTCCACCCAGATAATCCAGAGCAATATGCAAGAGTATTAGGAAATAATGAAATGGGTATATCATTAGTTAGTGATACATTAAAACAAACATTAGATAAATATTTTAAATCTAGCCATGTTTAATTACAACGAGTATAGAAATATAATAAAACTCATACAACAGTTTTTACCTATTATAGATTTTGCCGATGTTACAGCTAAAACAGATAAATTCTGTGTTATAAGACATGATATAGAATTCTCAATTGACAGAGCCGTAAAATTAGCAGAAGTAGAAAACCAATTAGGAATAAGTACTACTTACACAGTCCAATTAAGAAATAATACATATAACGCATTATCTGAAAAGAATATTGATTTAGTACATTATATAAAAAGTTTAGGACATTGCATTGCATTACATCAGAATCCACCTTATATGCCAGAGGAGGAATTAAAAAAATATGTTCAAAAAGATATTGAAACATTAGAACACTACTATGGATTTGAAGTTGATAGATATGCATTCCATAGACCTAAACAAGAACAGTTAGCAATGTATTTAGATATACCGGGTAAAATAAATTGTTATGGTAAAAAGTATTTTCATTTCTTCGAAGGCAATTCACCAGATCTAAATGTAACATATCTAGCTGATTCAAATCATCAATGGAAATATGGTCATCCAATTGCAATAGATTTTAATAATGTTAGTAAATTACAATTAAATACACATCCATTTTCTTGGACCGAAACGGGATATGAAAATTACGGAAACTTCTTGTCATTGATTAAAGAAAGAAATAATGAAATGTTATTTGATATGGAGTCAGAAAATAAAGCATTTCCAAAAGAGTTATTATTATGAAAAATGTAGTATTTTTAGCATGTGTAAAAAACCCAGAACATGATGATAAATATGGGGGTTGGGAATGGATGGAGTATTCTAAAAGAACATGGGAGTTTTGGTGTAAACAACATGACTGTGAATTAGTTATATATGATACGCCAACAAAATCTGATCTTATAAGAAATAGAGTTACATGGCAACGTTGGTTTGATGTATTTGAACAAGTTGAAAAGGCCGTACCGGAGTATGATAAAATTTTTATGATAGATGCATCTTCCATGATAAGATGGGATGCCCCAAATATATTTGATTTAGTAGATGATAGATTTGCGGCTTGGAGAGATATGGATAACTTAAATTGGATATATGAATCTGTACAAGGTTATAAACCTATGTTTAATGATATGGGATTTGATCTTAAAAAATATATTAATTGCGGAGCTGCAATTATTAATAAAAACCACAAACCATTCCTTAATTCAGTTAAAAACTTTTTTATGGATAATCAAGATGCATTAGTGAATGCTGAGAGTCATATCATAAAGAAAGGTACGGATCAGACACCATTTAATTATCTATTACAGTATCACAATATAGATGTTAATTTAGAATTACCATTTACATGGAATGCACGACATTTAGATAGAAAGGAATTACATTCATATAATTGGCAATTAGAACAACTAGGACATAGTACAGATAAGATGCCCCATTATATTAAGTATTGTAATATATGGAGATTTACAGGAATGAATAAAGATCTAAGAACTCAATGGGCAAAGCATTCCTGGAATTTTATTAAAGATAAGTACATTGATGATGATGTTGAATTCTTATTAAATAAAGTGAGACATAAAGGCAATGAATTTAAGAACGCTACCTCAAGAAAATTTAAGCGAGATATACTTAAATATTTTCAAAAAGACGGAAAGAAACAACAGATATTAGAATTCGGATGTTGCCATGGCGATACAACTAGAATATTTAGTGAAGTATTTGATATAGTATATGCAACAGACTGGAAAGATGATAATTTGAATCTAGCCAAACAAAAATGTAAGGATTGTTCAAATGTAGAATTTAGTATATTTGTTCTTGGCAAAGATAAATTTCTATTTGATAAGAATATTGATTTAGTATTTATTGATGCACGACATTCGTACCAAGAAATAAAAGATGATATGATATCAGTATTAGAATATTTTGATAACCCTACTATTATTATGGATGATTATGGGAACCCGAATAATGGGATGAAAGATGCAATAGAAGAAATCATACAATCAGAAAATTTAGAAATTATAGAACATATTGGAGAGGATGTAGGATTTAAAACTATGGGCGGGTGGTCGATGATAGATAGAGAAGGAGTTATATTGAAAAAAAGAAGGATTAATTATTAGGATATTATAAAAATTTTCTTTATATTAAGTTATATAAAATAAAAAAGATATAAAAATGGATAAAGGTTGGAGATTTAAAGGCAATGAAAGAAAATATTTAGATAATGTTTTATCCGGCGGTTTTAGTGCCGGCACATCCGGGACATATGTTCAACAAGTAGAGAATTTATTTGCAGAAAAGCATAATCAAAAATATGCAATAGGATGTAATTCCGGAACATCAACACTACATACAGCATTAGAAGCATTTGGTATTGGCCCTGGAGATGAAGTGATTATACCATCATTAACAGTTGCCATGTGTGGATTTGTTATATTACAATGCGGAGCAACCCCCGTCTATGCAGATGTTAAACCGGATACATTTTTACTAGATGCAAAAGATGTAGAAAAAAAGATAACTTCTAAAACAAAGGCAATAATGCCTGTTCATATGTATGGCTTAATGTGTAACATGGAAGAGATTATGAAAGTTGCTGATGATAATGGACTCTATGTTTTAGAAGATTGCGCACAATGCTTTCTTGCTCATGATGATAAAAATAGATTATCCGGTACAATTGGACATGCCGGGAGTTGGAGCTTCGAAAATTCAAAACATATGTCCAGCGGCGATGGAGGAATATTAACAACAGATGACCCAATACTATCAGACCATATGAGAAAATTTGCATGGCTAGGGTATAAAAATATTACTGAAAAATCTAGTAATATTAGGGTTGATAAAAATCTATTTCAAACCCCAACTTGGACAAGACATACCGTAAATTCATATAACTACAGGTTACCGGAATTATGTGCAGCAGTAGCTCTTGCTCAAGTAGAAAATTTAGAATATTTCTGTGATTTGAGATATAAGATGGGTAAGGGGTATGAAAAGGTTATAGAAGAAAATGAGTTTGATATACTAATACCTCAAAAAACTCCGGAAGGTTACAAAAATTCATATTATACATTTGCCGCAGTCTTTAATGGAGAAAAATATGGAATTGATTGGCATGAATTTAGAGAAAAACATATATCTTTTGGAGGAGATGGGATATTTGGAGCATTACAATTAGTTGGAAATGAACCTTCTTTTAAGTATAATAAAATAGGTTGGGGAATAACACCGATAGCTAAGGAATTACAAAGAAAACTAATGTTATTTACAACTAATCAAGCAAATGATGCTGAAATAAATATTCAAATAGAAGCATTACATAATACAATAAAATATTTCAAAAAGTTTTAATATGAAAATAATAACAGAAATAGGATTAAACCATCTAGGAAAATATGATTTAGCATCAAGATATTTAGATGTATTACTAGCTTTACCAATAGATGGTATAACCTTTCAAGTTAGAGAATCTGAGTTCTATGAAAGAGAAGAAAAGAAGCATCTAAAACTATCAAATAATGATTACAAAAATTTACGTAATAAATTTTCAGATAAATTATTTGGTATAGCTATAGCGGATTATGATAAAATAGATTTCTTTGAATCAATAAACACAGACTTCTATAAAGTTATAAGAAATGATATGACAAATGAAAAATTGATGTCAAAATTACTATCAACAGGCAAAAGAATAATAGTTTCTACAGGATTGAGTTCAGATAAAGATATTACACAGTTTTTAAGTAAAAATCCTGGCTCGGAAAATATAACATTAAATCAAACTCAATTATCATATGATGAAGGAGATTGTAATTTACAAGCCATCGATGGAATGAGAGATAAATATGGTGTAGATGTATCATTTGGTAGTCATTGTAGAAATAAAAATATACTATATATGTCGTTGTGCTATAACCCATCTCACTTATTATTTTATGTAAGATTAGATGATACAATAAAATATCCAGATCACACTCATGCAATTCCATTATGTGAAATAAAAGATACAGTAACAGAAATTAAAAAATTATTACCAGCGATAGGTAATAGAGACAAAAATAATTTTACAAATAAAATACCGGAGATGACAATATGAAAAAAGCAATAGTATTAGCAGGTAGTAGAGGTATCGGTAAAGGCATCGCAGATTCATTAGAACAATTGGATATGGATGTAACAAGAACTTCGACTAAAGAATTGGATACATCAAAAATAGACCATGTAGAAAGATTTATAGAAAAAAATCCTTATACAGATATATTAGTATTAAATACTGGAGGACCACCTTCACAAAAATTCAAAGACATTACTGAAGATGATTGTAATAAATATCACAATCAATTGTTTTATAGTTTCTTTAAGATGTTGCAAGAAATAAAAATTAACGATGGAGGGTATATATTTTTGATATCATCATTTAATGTGAAAGAGCCTGACGGTAAATTACTATTATCTAATGCATATAGAATAGCCTTTATAAGTGTACTTAAATGTTTAAGTAAAGATCTAGCAAAAAGAAATATAACGACTATAAATATAGCTCCAGGTCCAATTGATACAGATAGAATAAGAAATCTATGTAAAGATATACCTGCACTAGAAGAAAGATTGCCACTCGGAAGACTTGGTACAGTTCAAGAAATAGGTAATTTTGTAAAAGCAATAATAGAAAACAATATTAAATACATAACAGGGGTCACCATTAATTTTGATGGTGGCAAATCAAATTTTATATTTTAAGAAAATAGAGACAACAATGACATACATTATAGCAGAAATAGGAATAAATCACAATGGTGATATAAAATTAGCAAAAGAACTTATCAAGACATCTGCAGAAGCTGGGTGTGATGCAGTTAAGTTCCAGAAAAGAACTATCAACGAAGTTTATACTAAAGAAGAATTGGATGCTCTTAGAGACTCTCCATGGGGAACTACTAACAGAGAACAAAAAGAAGGATTAGAGTTTAGTATGGCTCAATATGTAGTATTAGAAGATTATACAAAATCTTTAGGATTAGATTTTATTGTATCATGTTGGGACATGAAAAGTATAGATGATGTACAATCACATCTTAATGTAAAATATCATAAAGTTGCGTCAGCACTAGCTACTGATAAAGAATTTCTAGAAAAACTTAAAAATACAGGAACGCCAATTATATTATCAGTTGGAATGATGACAACGAAACAGATACAGTCAGCAATAAGTATATTAGGTGACTCATTGGAAATGGTATTAGCATGTACGAGTACATATCCAACTAAAGCAAATGAAGTAAATTTAAGACATATAACAACATTAAGAAAGGAAATATGGTCATCTGATATCAAAGTTGGATTTTCAAATCATTATAATGGATTAGATGCATGTGTAGGAGCAGCGGCACTAGGTTCGGAATGTATTGAATTTCATGTTACAAAAGATAGAGCCATGTATGGTTCAGATCAGCCAGCATCAATTGAAAGTGTGAGCATGATGGTAAGTGCCATTAGGACAATGGAAATAATGTTAGGTGATGGTAAAAAGATTGTATATGAAACAGAAAAGCCAATTGCAGCAAAACTAAGAAAAGTTGATAATGTTTGATTTAACCGGTAAAGTTGCTTTAATTACAGGTGGTAATGGGCTATTAGGTAAAATGCATGCAGAAGCAATTGTTTCAGCCGGCGGCAAAGTAATATTAGCAGATATAGAAACCTTTGGTGTTGATGGCTATGATTGTATATACATGGATGTTACTGATAAAGAAAGTATACAATCTTGTGCAGATAATATAGATAGGGTAGATATTCTAATAAATAATGCAGCATTGAATCCAAAAATGGTTACTAAAGGCGATAATAATTTTGAAACCTATAGTTTAGATAATTGGAATAAAAGTTTAGCAGTTAATTTAACAGGAGCATTTTTATGTAGTCAAGTTTTTATTAAAAAAATGGTGGATGCAAATATAAAAGGAGTTGTGATAAACATAGCCTCTGACTTAGGAGTTATTGCACCAGACCAAAGGATTTATGAAGACGATGTTAAGCCAGTTGATTATTCTGTTACTAAACATGGTATAATTGGATTGACCAAATATCTTGCAACATATTATGCAGATAAAGGAATTAGAGTTAATAGCATTAGCCCATCCGGTGTTTATACTGATCAACCAAAAGAATTTGTGGATAAATTATCTAACTTAATTCCAATGGGCAGGATGGCACATAAAGATGAATATAAAGGGGCAATAGTATATTGTTGTTCTAATGAAAGTTCATATATGACAGGGCACAATTTAATAATAGATGGGGGCCGAACAATATGGTAGCAATATTCATATCAGTAAGAACAGGCTCTTCAAGACTACCAAACAAAGCTTTAAAAACTATAAAAGGTAGAACTACCATAGAATATCTAATAGACATGGTAAAAAAATCAAAGCTTGCTCAAAAAATTATCTTATGTACTACTGAATTACAAGAAGATACCCCATTATGCAAGATAGCTGAAAATAATGGAATAGAATGGTATAGGGGGTCTTCTCCAGATAAATTATCTAGATGGTTAGGAGCGGCAGAACATTTCGGAGTAGATTTTTTTGTTAATGCCGATGGAGATGATTTATTTTTTGATGGCGAATTAGCAGATATTTGTTTTGAACGTTACAGTAAAACAGGTGCGGATTTTTTAGACGGAAGTGGACTATATAATGATGTTTATGGTATCAAGACTACAGCCTTAGAATTAGTTTGTAATTCAAAAACTACGTCAAACACTGAGCTGATAAAATCTTTTTTTGAAGATTTACAGGATTTATTAAATATCCATAAGCTAGATTCTGTACCGGAAAAATACTTAAAAAATAAAGCAAGGTTGACATTAGACTATCAAGAAGATTTTATATTTTTTAAGAATATAATAGAAAATGTAAATGATATAACTTTTGATAATGTAATAAACTACATAGAAAAAAACCCAGAAGTTGTAAACATAAATTTAATGAGAGAAATAGATTGGAAAAGAAATCAACAAAAATTAAAAATGCAATAGAATGTCCCGAGTGTAATGTACCTAAAGGGTGGGGACATGAAGTAGTTTTTGAAAATAATGAAATGTATTGTGGAAAACTTTTAGTTTTTAAAAAAGGATGTAAGTTCTCAATGCATTATCATATGATCAAGGATGAGGCGTGGTATGTAGATAGTGGAGAATTTTTATATAGATGGATTAATACTGAAACTGCAGAAGTAATAGAGCAACATCTTAGAGAAGGTGATACCGTACGACAGTTACCAGGCCAACCACATCAATTAGAAGCAATAACAGCCGGAACAATATTTGAAGTATCAACACATCATAAAGATACTGATTCATATAGAGTTTGGAAAGGGGATGGTCAGATTATTAATGAAACAAATTAGGATTTCTGAAAAAAATTCTTTATATTAAGTAATATGAAAATATTTGTAGATATAGATGAAACAATATGTTTCTATGATGGAGAAAGAAATTATCCAGCTGCAGTCCCTAACATGGAAAATATTGATAAGATTAATAAATTATATGATGAAGGTCATGAAATAACATATTGGACTGCAAGAGGTGCAACAACTGGCATTGATTGGAGTACAATAACTTTAAATCAATTAAAAGAATGGGGTTGTAAGATGTCTGAATTAAGTGTAGGTGATAAGCCAGCTTATGATTTATTGATTTGTGATAAAACAAAAAGGATAGAAGAAATATAAATGAAAGTTATTAACTTATTATGTAAAGGTCGAAGTTTAGCTAATTTTAGTGAGTTACCGGAGGCACAACTCCTAGTATTAACTAATGATTTTGATAGAGAACTTCTAGTAGTTCCTAGTTTATATGATTATGTATATAAACATAAACTTCATTTAGTATTAAATATGGCAGCTGGTGGAGCAAATGGATTTCATGAAATAAACTTTTTCCAGAAATTTAATGTTGATAAACTAATTAGGCCATATTTAGAGGGAATAAAAACTCCCGGCAGTTCTGGCCAAAATATTCCATTAGAAGATAATTTTTTAGGTAAACACCATATGGATTTTATGCAGAAAGGTGGTAAATATCCATATGATTATTCCGGCACCGGTATAGCAGCATTTGCACATACTATATTAGATGGTTCGGCTGACATAATTAATGTAATAGGAATGGATTTTTATGATAACCTTAATTATGGGATATCAAATTATTTATCTTCCTGTGCTGAGGGCCGCGATTATAAAAGAGACCATTGGACCCGAGAACAAATGCAAGAACATTTTTGTAAGTTAGTTAAATCAAAACCAAATATTCAAGTTAATATGATTACAAGTTGCAAAACTTTTATCAATGAAATGTATGAAATTAAAAATCTAAATATTAAAAAGATAGGAATGGAAAAAGAAAAAGTAGAAACAAAGAAATTAGCAGTAGTAGTAGGAGGTTGGCATTATCCATATGAATTTTATAACCAAATAAAAGCACAAAAGATCCCGGATGGTTGGGAAGTAGATTATTTTATAGTATCACATCGTGACCCAGAATTACCAATTGTATTTGATGAAAAACAACCTTTCCTTAAAAGTATGGGAGATGGTGTATTACAATCATTTGATAAGGAACTCTATAGCCGGATAGTCACAAAACAAGAATTATCAGATATGGGATTCATTTACAACGTAGAAGAAAGTTCTATTGGTGATATTGGCCAATTACGTCAATGGGTAGATCGTCATTATAAAGGACAATATGATAAGGTGTTGTTTACTCATGATGATAATTATATGTTAAGTGATCAATTATTTATAGATACATTAGGATGTAAAGTGCCATTATTTTCTACCACTGAGCCAAATGTTATAAATAAAGTATCTCCGGAGTTTGATTGGAAACATATGGCAGCCGGCCAGCATATAAACACAATTGTTCCAAGATTTTCATTCTGTTTTTTAGATTCAGACCTCTTAAATGATATTCAGCCTCATTTAAAAGAAATTGTAACCAAAGGAGTTAACTTAGATAGAACCGGTGAAACTAGTTCACTTTCATATTCAGATGATAATGAAGTTAGTAGAGCACCTTTATCAGAATGGAATACACCGACACGTAATTTCATTAATTGGATGACAGATAACAATTATGGAGATACATCTGTAAGGCTATCTACTTTTTATAGAGTAACTAAATATTTTATAGAAGGTGAAAGAGGATTTATTTGGACAGAAGAAGGACAAAATAGTGTTATTAATAATTTAGCTAAATATTACGATATTAGTTAATTTAAAGAAAAGAAAAAATGGGATTAAATAAGAAATGGAATGGCAAGCTTGGTGTTTCTCCGATAAATGCAGAACAAATTGCACATTATAATTATGAAATAAAAGATGGCCCGCCAAGACAGATCCCATTGGAGTTGTATGATGAATTTACTTTAGATGGTAAAGTGGATTTAAGATTTTGGTATTGTAATGGAGAAACTGCAAACCAAGAAAAGGTAGTAAATGTTTTTAGGAAAACAAATATAGATGCGATGATTGCACAGGCTAAAAATAAATCACTTGGGTATTATGGTGAGGTTGCTCATCAAATTCATGAAGCATTCGGTGAATATTTAGTACCAGGTAAAACAATTGCCGTTATGGGATCAACAACACCAAACTGTGAAGCATTTTGTTTGGCATATGGTGCTAAACCTGTAACTATAGAGTATAAAGAAATTGATTGTGATGATGAAAGAATTAAAACATATACAGTTGAAGAATTTTATAAAAACCCTAAGTTATGTGATTTTGCAATATCAATATCTTCATTTGAACATGATGGATTAGGACAGTATGGTGATCCTATTGACCCAAATGGTGATATTAAAGCAATGGAAAAAATGAAACATACGGTTAAGAAAAATGGAATTTTCTTTTTAGCTATTCCAATTGGAAAGGATAGGCTTGATTGGAACGCTCATAGGGTTTATGGGTCTGCCCGTTTACCGATGTTACTTAAAAATTGGGAACTAGTGGCTACCGTTGGGTTTGATGAGTCAATGTTTACAATCGTACCTGGAGACCCTAGAGAGGAAAATGGCAATTATGGCTATAAACACGCTTTGTTTGTTTTAAAAAATATATAAACATAATGTCATTAATTAAAAAAAATATAATTTTTATAATGGATGTTGATCTCCAAGGATCAACTCATGAGTCATTGGCTCATAGATATTCTGATTCAAGGAGAGCACCGTATAAATATTCTATTGCTAGTTGGAAAAATTGGGCAGCTAATAATAATGCAGAAGTATTTATTCTTAATGATGCCTTAATGCCTAATAAGGAAATGGGGATATGTTGGCAACGTTATTATCTGTTTGATATATTAGAATCTAATAATATAGAATATGACCAAATTGCGATGATTGATGCAGATACGATTATACATCCTAATTGTCCAAATTTCTTTGAAATGACAGATGATAAATTCACCGGTGTTTTTTGTGATGCAAGTCATGATTGGGTAATTAGGAGTTTAGAAAATTATTCAAAATTTGCATTTAACGGGATTATGCCAGAGATTTTTAATTATATCGATTGTGGGTTTATGATTGTGAATAAAAATCATAAAGAGTTCTTTACTAAAATTACTAATTTCTATCATGAAAATAGTGAGTTGTTACGAGAGATAGAAACTAAACTACATGGAGGAACAGACCAAACACCAGTTAATATTTTAATTCATAGAGAACATATTGATTTAAAGCTATTACCATATGAATATAATATGGTTGATATGAATAGAAAAGAAATACTACAAGAAAATTTAGTATTCACTGATATAGGTTATATATATCAGTTTAATTGTATTCCAAATAATAAAGATAATCAGGCTACATATTATTGGATGAAGAAGACCTATGAACACTTATATGGAGAATTAAATGACTAAGTTAAAAAACAAATATGTTATAGGATGTCATGTGATGTTTTATGAAATAGAAATATATAAAGAATATATTGCCGGCCTTATTAATTTACTTGAAACTATAGATAATAAAGAAAATGTATATATAGATCTATGTTTTAATGTATCTGATAAGATGGAGAAGGTAGATACTAGTAAAATAACACGAGAAGAGTTGATTACGATATTTCGAGAAGGAGTACAAAAATTAAAAGATTTAGGAATCCCTCATATAAAAACAAAAATCATACCACCTGAACAAGATGATTTTTATTTCCATGCTGATTATAGGAGAGACTTAAATTATAATTACTGTAAAATAGTTGATTATATAATGCATGGAGAAACAGATAGTTTCTTTCCAAAAGAAGCATTACAAGCATTAGAATCATTATCTGAATATACTAATGCTAATAATATGCATAGATATATTGTATGTTTTGCAGACAGGAAGATGTGGGATAGTAGTTGGGATGCTACAGTACATCCAAAATATATAAATCATATATTTGATGATGGGCCTGACGCTAACTTAAACCCAAATCAAGCTAAATCAAGAATGTCAATTGAAGATATGAATAAAATAAATTCAGAAGTAAATGAATTTGATTTTACTTATATTAATGAACCTAAAATAGATGGGTCATGCCTTGTGTTGTCTGCGGATTTAATTAAATTTGGCGTAAATGTGCCATCATGTTTAATTTATAATGATGATAATGGTTTATCTATAATGGCAAAAAAATTATTAGGACCTAACTATATACAATTTGTATGTAAAAATTTACTTAAGGTGCATGCACGTAGACACCCTCTAAAAAGATTATATGTTTTAGATGAACAAAGTGATACTCATACAGGGAATCTAAATAAATCGAGCGCATATCATGAATTTAGAAAATTATCTGATGCAAATATACAAACATTAGCTAGCAATGCCCCTAATAAATTTTACGAATATAAAGACTTTAAAAATGAATAAAACAGCATTAGTAACAGGAATAAATGGTATGGATGGTTCTCATTTAGCAGAACTACTACTAAAGAAAGGATATAATGTATATGGATTAGAAAGACGATCATCTAATAGACATAGAGAAAATTTACAATTAGTAGAAGATGAAATTCAATTCTTATCTGGTGATGTAACAGATCAGAATTCCCTATTAAGAGCATTACAAGCGTCCAGCCCAGATGAGGTTTATAATTTAGCAGCACAATCATTTGTAAAAGCATCATTTGATATGCCAGAACAAACATCAGATGTAACTGGAATGGGAGTATTACGTATGTTAGAAGCAATAAGAGAATATGATAAGCCTGTTAAATTTTATCAAGCTTGTTCTAGTGAAATGTTTGGTAAGGTACAAGAAACGCCACAAACAGAAACAACGCCATTCTATCCTAGAAGCCCATATGGGGTTGCAAAGTTATATGGCCATTGGATGACTAAAAACTATAGAGAGTCATATGATATGTTTAATGTAAATGGAATCTTATTTAACCATGAATCAGAAAGAAGGGGTATCGAATTTGTTACTCGAAAGATTTCAGATGGTGTTGCAAAAATTAAATTAGGATTGGCAGATAGTATAACATTAGGTAATCTAGATGCAGAACGGGATTGGGGATATTCGCCAGATTATGTAGAGGCAATGTGGCTAATGTTGCAACAAGATAAACCTAATGATTACGTAATAGCAACCGGCATCAAACATTCGATAAGAGATTTTTTGGATGTTGCATTTAATCATATAGGAATACCTGATTGGTCATCTTATATTAAACAAGACCCAAAATTTATGAGACCTGCAGAGGTTGATATGTTAGTAGGTGATTCATCTAAAGCGAAGGAGCAATTAGGATGGGAACCAAAAACAAATTTTAATGAATTAGTAAAAATAATGGTAGATAATGATTTGCATAAAAATAATCTAATTCCAATATTAGATCTACGACATGGATAAAATACACGATACGGCTATAATAGGAAAAAATGTTATTATAGAATGTGATAATTTTTCCTTAGGGAAGAATTCGATAATAAGGGATAATTGTATAATTAAATGTACTAATTTTAA
>TARA_R110002096_G_scaffold56583_6_pt1 | contig 14452 bp, 8 predicted proteins | sample TARA_R110002096 | Tara Oceans TARA_R110002096 (sample SAMEA4397295) | marine metagenome | biome: Polar Biome; feature: [DCM] deep chlorophyll maximum layer (ENVO:01000326); material: water (ENVO:00002006), including particulate matter (ENVO:01000060) such as... | depth 35 m | reverse complement strand
AATGATCTGAGAATTCAAAATATAGACCAGTGTATCAACCCAGGTTCGTCCTACCGCTTTCAGTTTGACATCAGGGGGAATCCCCAGTCGCTGCTTGAGTTCATCCATGTCCCGGACAGGCGGTTCTGCTATTTTTAATTCATGCGCCCGCCCCCCGTTGACCGTCAATAAATTTGCTTTCCGCGACTCGGGCACGGCTGGTCCCTGGATCCATTCGCCATTCGATTGATGAATTTCATCTTCACTCATGTACCAGAGTTGGCCGGTTTTACTGTTGGTGACCTCGTAGACGATCAGATCTTTATCGGACATCGCTTCGCAGACTGCCGCGGGTCGCCCCTTTTTCTCTGCCAGATCCTTCAATGTCACGCGCAGGGAGCTCAGAATTTTTTCTGGTACGTGCTCGAACTGCCCGTCCTCTTTCATTTCAATGGGCCCGGCGTCTCCCGTTTGTGCCCCGGGACGCATGAAGATTTCGTCGCAGCCCAACGCGATAATAGCGGCACTACTCATGGCATGATCAGGAATATAAGCCACCGTTCTCACCTGTCTTGAATCCAGATCGGCGATCATATTCGCCAGATTGGTGCCGGACATCAGGTAGCCTCCCCCTGAATCAATCTCAAATATCAGCATATTCGCACCGGAATTGACGGCCCGATTAATCTGTCGTTCAAGAAAAGCCTCGAGCAGTGGTTCAATCATCCCGTCCACTTTAATCAGCATGACTTTAGGGGCTTCTCCCAGGGTGGGATCATCGCGTAATTTCTCGCGGGGAATCCCATATATCTCAGCCAGTTCGCCACGTGTGGGGGCCAGTTGCTGTACCAGCACATCCAGGGCGCGGGCCTTGCTGCCTGAAAAAACGCCCAGCGAACCGACTTCTTTAATGGTTTCGACATCGGTGATCACGGCCATATTATCCTGCAGCCGTTTTAGCTCATCGGGAGTCACGATGCGGGAGATAATCTGTCTGTTTTCGCCTTCTCCCTGTTGTATTTTTACTTTCAGGACGGCCTGCTGTGGGTCCATCATGCCCAGGGCCAGGGCGCGACTCAGCTTGGCATTGTGGCGTTTCTCAACGATGGACAGCACGAACTCGCGCTCATCCCGATCCAGTGCTTTACCATACCCTATGTCACCCAGTTCCGCGTCCGGATGCATCACGATTTCATCACAGGCCAGTGCCAGAACCACATTGTTTCCGATCACTGTTTCCGGAATCCAGGCAATGGTTTTTAAATCGGATAACTGGGCGGATGCCAGAAATTTGGCCAGCCCCTGCACCTGGTGAAACGGGCTGGAACCAGGTGAGATCTGGAGTACCAGATACCCCTTCTGCCCTGATTTGGCTGCTTCATTCTGCAATGACAAAGCGGCATTCGTGACTCTTCCATAGGTCACTTCCCCCACGGGGCTCTCGATTGTCATAAACAAGGCCGGTCTCGAAGGAGGCGCATCGGCGTCTGCCTTCTTTTCAGGTTCCGCAGACTGCTTCTGCGGCTTTTCAGACGGAGCCGGATCGGCCCGCAAAGTTGAACTTCCATTGAGCACCAGCAGTCCCAGAATAAAAGCCAGTAGCATCTGGTTGACATGTTTCATCGTGTGACTTTCACCGTTTTCAATATGAGATAGCAATGCCTGTGATTCACCTGAGGTTACGCTCACGCTGAACCCGGAACGTTCAATACCCATTATTATTGTATCATAGCCAGATACTGATCATCTGGTGTACTCTTTTTAACGAGATTTTACACCCGACAGATCAATTCATTTCCCCAATTATAGACGAATTACCATGGGTAAATAAGACGCTCTTCCATTCTTACACCCCGAGATGAAGAAACTTCATAAATTTCCCTGTTTCGGAATGGACACTCAATCGAAATACGCCGTTCGGGTCGACCGATTCAGCATAGTTAACCGTCCTGTTCATTCCTTCCCTCCGGTCGGAATTTTTAAACCGGAAGAAATTCCGAGAAAACAGGTTAAATTCTCAGAATCAACCTCTTACAATATAGAAGCAACTCTCAATCGACACTCCAAAGGGCAGTCATGTCATTTTACGGCTATCACCCCATCATCGAAAAATGGTTCCGGAAACGTTTTCAGGGGCCGACCGAACCGCAGCAACAGGGCTGGCCGTGTATCAATCGGGGTGAGCACACTTTGATCTCGGCTCCCACCGGTAGTGGAAAAACGCTGACCGCATTCCTCTCAGTCATTGACCGTCTGGTGAAACGCTCGCTCGCTGGTGACCTGGATGATGAAACCAGTGTCATCTATGTTTCACCGCTGCGGGCTCTGTCCAATGACATGCATCGCAACCTGGAACAGCCACTGGAAGAGATTTCCCAGCTTCTGGAAGAAGCCGGCGAGATATTCACACCGATCCGTATCGGCCTGCGAACGGGAGACACGCCCTCTTCAAAACGCGCCGCACTCGTCAAACGCCCGCCTCATATCCTGGTGACAACCCCCGAATCGCTCTATTTAATGCTAACCGGTTCCAAAGCACGGGAAACACTGAAAACGGTCGAGACCGTGATTGTCGATGAAATTCACGCTTTGTTAAGAGACAAACGGGGTTCTCACTGGTCGATCACTTTAGAACGACTGGAAGCACTGGTTGAACACCCCCTGCAACGCATCGGCCTGTCCGCAACACAGAAACCACTGGATCGCGTGGCGCAGTACCTGGTAGGTCATCGGCCTGAAATCGAAATCACCGCAAATCCTCCCTCAGAAGAGCAAAGTGAATACCCGGAGCAGACCTGTCGGATCGTGAATATCGGGCATTCCCGTACGCTGGATGTCGCTATCCAGGTCCCCCCATCTGAATTGAGCGCGATCTGCAGCCACGAACAATGGGCGGAAGTGCTGGAACAGATTATTGAACTGATTAACTCACATCACAGTACGTTGATCTTCGTGAATACCCGCCGTCTGGCAGAACGCATTACGCACCAGCTCACCGAACGACTGGGAGAGGAAGTAGTCGGCAGCCATCACGGTTCCTTATCTGCAAAAATTCGACATCGTACCGAACAGAAACTGAAAAGCGGCGAACTCAAAGCGGTCATCGCGACTGCCTCCCTGGAACTGGGCATCGACGTCGGCTATATCGACCTGGTTGTACAGATTGGTTCACCGCGTGGCATCGCCACATTTCTGCAGCGCATCGGCCGCTCCGGGCATTCTCTCGGACTGGTCCCCAAAGGGCGGATCTTTGCGCTTTCACGCGACGAGCTGGTGGAAAGCATGGCTTTGGTTCGTTCGATCAAACAGGGTATTCTGGATACGGTCCGTATGCCGGAAGCGCCCATTGATATCCTGGCGCAACAGATCACCGCCGAAGTCGCCTGCCAGGAATGGAACACGGATGAACTGTTTGACACACTGACCCGTGCTTATTCCTACCGCAACCTCAAGCGCAAAGATTTTGACAGTACAATTCAGTTCCTCAGCGAAGGCATCAGCAGTACCTCTGGCCGTAGCCGCGTCTATCTGCATCATGATCAGGTTCAGAACCGCGTCCGCAGCCGCAAAAATGCCCGACTCGTCTCCACGATGAACGGCGGTGCGATCCCCGAAATCGCTTCTTACCGTGTGGTCACCGAAGAAGACCAGACCGTGGTCGGCTCCGTGGACGAAGACTTCGCTGTCGAGAGCATGGCCGGCGATATCTTCCTGCTGGGAAACACATCCTGGCAGGTGCGCTACGTGCGTGGCGGGGATGTCACCGTGGTCGACGCGCATGGTGCGCCCCCTTCCATTCCATTCTGGTTTGGTGAAGCTCCCGGGCGTTCGCTGGAACTGTCGACAGAAATCTCGCATTTAAGAGAAGAACTGGAACGCCGCATCGAAGACACCGAACGGGCGATACTCTGGCTCTCACAAGAGACCAATACCGACGAATGGGGCAGCAAGCAGATCGTGGAATACTTCCAGGCACAGAAAGCCGCCCTGGGAGTCGTACCCACGCAAAAACGAATTGTGTTTGAACGTTTTTTTGATGAATCGGGGGGCATGCAACTGGTAATTCACGCTCCCTTTGGAGGCGACATCAACCGCGCGTGGGGTTATACCATGCGAAAACGTTTCTGCCGCTCCTACAACTTTGAACTGCAGGCGACCGCCGACGATAACGGCATCATTCTTTCACTGGGACCGCAGCACAGCTTCCCGCTGGAGAGCCTGTTTTCCATGCTCAATACCCGGAATGTGCAGCAACTGTCCGAGCAGGCGATTCTGGATCATCCCATGTTCCATGTGCGCTGGCGCTGGAATGTGACGCGGGCTTTGCTGGTCTCGCGCATGCAGAACGGTAAAAAAGTTCCACCGCCGTTACAACGTTTTCGTGCAGAAGACTTACTCACCGCGGTCTTCCCGCGACTGACGGGTTGCCCTGAAAACGAAATTGGGGAGATCGTCAGACCCGATCACATCCTCGTCGACCAGACACTTTACGATTGCCTGAATGAGCAACTTGATATCGAGGGTTTGAAAAACGTTCTGCTCGAAATCGAACAGGGCTCGGTCAAACTCATTCCCCGCGATACCCGGGAACCATCTCCCTTCTGCTACGAACTGCTTAACTCCAGTCCTTATACGTTTCTGGATGGAGGCGAAGCGCAGGAACGCCGGGCGCGGGCAGTCGCGACTCGACATACACTTTCTGTTGAAAGTGTGGAAGATCTGGGAAGGCTCTCTCCAGAAGCCATCGCCCAGGTCTGTCAGGAAGCGCAACCCGTCGTGCGAAATGCCGATGAATTTCACGATGTGCTGCTGGGACGCATCCACCTGCCCGTCAACGAACGTCCTGAATGGTCTGACTGGTATCAGGAACTGGAAGCGACCGGACGTGCTACTACTCTGTCCCGAACAGTTTCAGGTCCCGATCAGAAGACCGCTCACAGCTGGGTCGCCACGGAACGACTGCCGGCCGCATTGGCTGCTTTTCCGGAGAGTCAACATGCTCCCCATGTGAACGTTCCCGCTGGTGTGCAGCAGGAATGGGAATCGACGGAAGCCCGCACCTCGATCATTCGCGGCCTGCTGGATAACTGCGGCCCCCAGACGGTTGCTGAACTGGCAAATCAGGCAGGTATGACAGATGCGCAAACCGAAGCTGCTTTAATGGCGCTGGAAGGCGAAGGCATCGCCATGCAGGGGTATTTCCGCATCAAAGACCCCAACTGGGACCAGAGCCTGGATGAGTCCGGGACAACAGAGTCTAAAAAAGAAGCGTCCCCTGCTCCGCCCAAAGAATGGTGTCATCGACGGCTGCTCTCCCGCATCCATCGCCTGACTCTGCAGGGTTTACGAGCCCAGGTTCAACCTGTGGATGTCAGTGTATTGATTCAATATCTGACACGTTTACATGGATTGACGGAGGACGAAAAACGATCCGGCACCAATGGTCTGTTTGAAGTCCTTTCAATGTTGCAAGGCATCGATATCCCGGCGATCTGCTGGGAACGGGACATTCTGCCTGCCCGGCTGTCGAATTATCAGAGCAGTCATCTGGATGAACTCTGCTTTACCGGAGAAGTGGGCTGGGGGCGTCTGTACCCTCCCCGCCGCACCGCCGATCAGGGCAAAGCGATGACCGGCATCACACGCAATGCGCCGGTCTCATTCTTCCTGAGAGAAGACATTCCCTGGCTGGCCTGTTTCAATCAGGTCTCCTCAAATCTGGAAGACAGTGAAGCAGAACACCACCTGAGTAGCCCTGCACAGGAAGTTCAGGAACTGTTAACGCAACGGGGCGCCCTGTTTGCTACTGATCTGATGGCGACGACCCAGTCACTGCCTTCGCAGATTGCTGATTCGCTGGGAGAACTCATCTCCCGTGGCCTGGTGACCTCGGACAGTTTCTCCGGCATGCGACAGTTTACAGAAGATCGTATTTCCAAAAACAGACGATCTTCCCGCAAATCGCGAATCGGCCTGGTTCGGAAAAGATCGACTCCGAACAACACCGGACGCTGGTCGATCTGGAGACGGGAATCCAGTGAGGAAGTGGAAGAACGGAGCCTGCAGTACTTTGAATATGTTGAACAGTGGGCCTGGCAGCTGATCAGACGCTGGGGTGTAGTCTTTCGCGATTTACTCAGCAAGGAATCCGGCGCACCACGATGGTTTGAATTACTGCAGATTTACCGCCGACTGGAAGCGCGTGGGGAAATTCGAGGCGGTCGGTTTGTAACCGGGGTCGCGGGGGAGCAGTTTGCCATGTCGGGCACGATTCAGGAATTGCGCAAACTGCGTGATGCCCCGACCAGCGATGAATTAACAATTCTTTCTGCTACCGACCCGCTGAATCTGACAGGAATTCTCACCAAAGATGCGCGGGTGCCGGCGACTCCTGCCAATCGCATCGCCTACTGGAATGGGAATCTGATTGCCTGGGCCAAGAACGAAGAACTGTTTCTGCTGACAAAGGTTTCAGAGAAACTCAAACGGGAGCTGATCCTGGGATTCGGACTCCCCATTCAGGAATTCAACAGACAGCAAACGTTGGAGGAGAATTCCTCGGATGAGCTGGAAGTGACGTCACAATCCGTGTCTAATGCAGAAGACCAGCTGATCCCCACTGGTAACGACGCCAGTCTTCCTGATAAAAAATCGCCGCGTCCTTCTTTTCTCTGAGATGTAAGTCAGTGGCGTTTCCCTAAATATGACTGCGAAACAAAGAATGTCAGACACTCTTTTCAAAATATGCAGAAACCCGTTATTGGCGTTGATGATTTTGTGCTGTGTAAATGCGAATCCCGCCCGACTGCAGTCTGCATCAGAAAAAACAGATTCCCTCGACGTCAAAGAATTATTGAAATCAGCTTATGAACATCAGCAGCATGGCCGCTATGAAGAATCGCGCGAAGTGTATGACCAGGCAGCAAAACAACTGGGAGAAATCACACCGCAAACTGCAGAAGCGAATCTGAAATTACAACAGGGACTGATTGAACTGGATCGGCTGACGGGGAAGACCAGCGCAGCCATCAAAAGGCTGGAGGCGGCGATTAAACAGACTCCCGACCAGCCGCTTCTGCACGCTGTCGGTGCGCGGCTCACATACGAAACGGGAGAATACAACAAAGCTCACCAATATGTGGCCCGTGCGCTGGCTTTGGATTCTGATCAGCCGCTGGCCCACCTGATCCAGGCGCATCTGCTGACCGATGCTGGCAAAATTGATGAAGCCAATGAAGGTTATCGCTGGTTTGTCCGCTATTACAACCGGGCTCAACCTGAAGATGCGGAAACACTGCTGCAGATTGCGGAAGGGGCCACTCAGTACGCACGGTGGAACAGTGTTTCGCAGATCTTTACTTTTGTGATCAACACGGTTTGCCCGGATGCCCTGAAAGCCGATCCGCTGGCCTGGCAGGCTTCCTACATCAGTGGTTCGATTCTGCAGGAGAAATACAATCGTCCCCAGGCCGCGGACGAATTTACCGCCGCTCTGAAAATCAATCCTCAGGCGGCTGAAGTTTATGTTGCCCTCGCCTTTTCCGCCATTGAAAGCCATGATTTTGACCTGGCTGTCAAAATGATTAATCGGGCACTGGAAATTAATCCCCAGTCAGTCGACGCGCTGCTCACCCGCTGCGACCTGGAACTGATTAACGGTCAATATCAACAGGCTCTGAAAACAGCACAGACAGCGGCTGACATCAATGCCCGCAGCCAGTTGGTTCTCGCCAGACTGGCTGCCTGCTATCTGCTGCTGGATGGAGTTCCCGCTCGCGAATCACTGGCGGAACTGTTTAATGCTGACGATAATTCTGAAACGAAAACAACTTCATCCCGTTTTACGAAGCTCACTGTAGACCTGCTGAAACAAAATCCAAAACCGGGCTACTTTCTGTATGAACTGGCCCAGTTGATGGAAATGAAACGTCGGTTTGTGTTTGCCGAATTTGCTTACCTGAAAACCATCAGCCTCATGCCTCAGCTTTCCGGTCCCAAATCTTCACTCGGGATGCTCTACATGCAGATGGGAAAAACAGAGCTGGCGCAGCAGACCTTGGACGAAGCATTCAAATCGGACCCTTACCATGTGCGCGTCAGCAATATGCGGAAAGTGCTCGGCGTCCTTGAGTCATACGGCGCCATCGTCACCGATCATTTTGTGATTCGTTACGATTCCAGGGCCGACGCGATACTCGGTCAGTACATGGCGGATTACCTGGAAGAGATCTACCCGGAACTCGCCGCACAGTTCGGATATGAGCCGCCGGGTAAAACGCAGTTTGAAATCTATCACGATGCCAAAGGGCTGGGCGCCCATCAGTGGTTCAGTGCCCGCATGATTGGCCTGCCCTGGATTCAGACCATCGGCGCTTCTACCGGGGCCGTTGTCGCGTTGACTTCACCGACGGCCATGAAAGAGCCCTTCAACTGGGCCAGTGTTCTCAAACATGAGCTGGTACATGTTTTTACCCTGCAGCAGACGAAATACAAAATTCCCCACTGGTTTACAGAAGCTTTGGCAGTACGCAGTGAAGGCAGCGCCCGCCCGCAGCGGTTCAACCAGTTGCTGGTCAAGCGTGTTCCAAAAGGAGAAATCTATTCGCTGGAAGAACTGGACGGCGTATTCGTCAGGCCCAAGTCATCGGAAAACTGGAATTTCGCTTACTGCCAGAGCCTGCTGTGTGCCGACTTTATGGTGGAAGAATTCGGCGAAGACGCATTGAAAAAGCTGCTGACGTCGTATCAGAACCAGCGTTCCACAGAGGAAGCGGTGAAAGAGTGTTTTCAAATCAGTCTCGAAGAATTTGAGAAGCATTATCATGCCTATCTGAAAAAAATCACCGCATCCCTGAAAGGTTACCGGACAGAATCAACACGCAGTTTCAAGGAACTGCAGAAAGATTACGAAGCGGATCAACAAAACCTGGCTCTGGCCGGCGAATATGCAGCCAATCTGCTGTCTCGTCGCAAAAAACAGGAAGCACGAAATCTGGCTCAATCGGTTCTGAGCCGAAATCCGGCACAACCACAGGCCGCTCTGACCATCGCTCGACTGGAACTGCTTTCCGAAGATCTCCCCGCTGCCCTGGCGATTATGCAACCTGCATTGAAAGCGAAAACAGACGATGTCGAACTGCTGGGTCTCGCAGGAAAAATCCTGCTGAAACAGAAACAGTATCCGGAAGCATTAGCCATTTACGAAGCGGCTCACAAAAAATATCCTTATCAGACGGAATGGCTGCAGGGACTGGCGATCATCTATCGCCACCTGACAGAAGATCAAAAACAGAAAGAAGCACTGTTAAAACTGGTCCACCTGGATCCCACTGATGTAGACAGTATGCAGGAGTTAATGTATCTGTATCAGAGTGAAGGAGACCTGAAAGAGACACTTCACTGGGGCCAGGCGGCGCTGCAGATCGATGTGCTGGACCCGGAGACCCATGAATGCCTGGCAGAGACGGCATTAAAGTTGAAGCAACCTGAACTGGCGATTCGCGAATATCGTGTGCTGCTGCAGCTCGACGGAAAAAACACGGAAGCCCGCTACCAACTGGCAAAGGCCTTATTCGAAAGCGGAAAAAAACAGGAAGCGGAAACCGAAGTCGAGCAACTGTTAAAACTGAATCCCGATCATGCAGCAGGCAGAGAATTAAAAGCCAAACTTTAGACTGTAAAATCCCAGCACACTGAATTAAAGGAACCCTTGTGAGCGAAACGCCCCAGCCCCCCTCTTCAGCCTCTACCAATGAGGGTAAGCAACAGCAGAATGCCTTGTCGTTGTCTGACTTTCAGTCGGTGATCCATAAGATGTTCTACGAAAAAGATCAGTCGCGGGGCATTGAAGGGACCTTTATGTGGTTCATGGAAGAGGTGGGAGAATTATCCTCGGCGCTGCGGGATAATACGGACCGGGAGAATCTGGAAGAGGAATTCGCCGATGTGCTGGCCTGGCTGGCGACCATGGCGAATGTTGCGGGAGTGGATCTGGAACAGGCGGTATCCCGCAAGTATGTTCAGGGCTGCCCCCGCTGTCATCAGATCGTTTGTACCTGTGATCTGGCCTGGAAGCCCTGAAACGTAAATGCGATTCCCATAAAGATTTGAGTCATAAAGATTGACACTGCTTCACTGTAGAATTTAGACTGGAGTCATGCGTGGAAAGTAGTGACTCCTGATTCCTGTCAGCAATTATCTCTCATCTCAGATTGCTATCGCATCACTATGGTAAAATATTGCGCAGATGATTCTCGTAATTCGGTAAGACATCACATTAATCACATGTTGAAGGTGTGGATGCCTGCTCTGGTTCTATGCAGCCTGATTCCGGCGATCGTTCACGCACAACCCCCCCAGGCAGAAATCGATGCTGCCATACAGCGCGGTGTGGCATTTCTGAAAAATACTCCTGATTATGGCCGCAGTGGTCTGAATGCATTTGTAGCTTACACACTCCTGAAAACAGGTGAGTCACCTGATTCACCCTATATTCAGAATTGCGTCAAGAATATATTGGCCGATCATAATCAGAAAAATGAAAAAGGGGAAATAATCTACCAGCCGGGGCGTGACTACAATTATTGCGCGGGAGTCCAGTTGATGGTTCTCGAAGCGATCGACCCGGAAAAATATCAGACAGAGATTCAGACCACTGTGGATTTCCTCATCAGGACGCAACACTCTACCGGCAGCTGGTATTATCCAGGTAACAATCCGCACAATGGTGATACCAGTATTACTCAATATGCCATTCTGGGACTCTGGGCTGCAGAACGTGCCGGAGTACAGTGTCCCACTGCAGTCTGGGATAAGGCAGCACGCTGGCATTTGACAACCCAGCTGCGAGATGGAGGATTTGGTTACCATCCGGCTTCACCTTCCGAAGCGACAGCCAAACACACCATGGGGGTCGCCGGCACGGGCAGCCTGTATGTAATCTCCCTGATGCTTTACCCTGAGGGAAAACCGCGCACGGCCGACAATCCCCAGACGGGGAGCATCAGAAAAAAACGATTTGGTTTTCTGGAGAAAGTCGAACTGGCAGAAAAGCCAGTTGGCAATGAAAAGAACCTGATTACCAAACCGAATATTCCATTAAGTGCAATCGAAAATGCGAAATCAAAAGGGGGAGACTGGGTCATTAGGAATTACAACATCCGTAACCCAACCGGTTGGCCCATTTATTACCTGTATGGACTGGAACGAATCGCTGCGCTGGCAGATGCTAAAAAACTGGGACCGCACGACTGGTATGCGGATGGAGCCCAACAGCTGCTCACGACCCAGCGCGATGACGGCAGCTGGTATGGAGTAGGGAACATTTCTCCTTCCACCTGCCTGGCGATTATTTTTCTTTCCAAGGCAACCGGTAAAACGTTACACCGAAAGTATCAACCTGAACCGGTCGGATCCGGACTGCTGGCAGGAGGCAGAGGTCTGCCCAAAAACCTTGCAGAAGTTCAGATGCGAAACGGCAAAGTGGAAAGTAAATCACTGTCCGGCGATCTCACTGAGCTGCTGGCACAACTCGAAGATCCTGCGAATGCTGATCTGGAAGCCACCCAGGAATCACTGATCGAAACCATCACCCTGGGTGATCGCGAGAAACTGATCCAGCAGAAAGAACGCGTGTTGAAACTGATCGAGGCCCGCTCACCCGATGTCCGCAGAACCGCGATCTGGGCGCTGGCGCGTACCAATGATTTTACTGTGGCACCGCGGCTGATTGATGCGTTGAAAGATCCCGATTTAGGCGTACGCATTGAAGCGCGAAATGGTCTCTGTACTCTCAGCCGAAAAATCAGAGGGCTGGGAATGCCCGAAGATCCACTGGCAGACGCTCCGGAAAACCTGGATGAAAAAGAACGGATTCAGATTGTCAATCAGTGGTCAGATGAAACAGCAAAACGCTGGCAGAAATGGTATAACAGCATCAAACCCTTTGAAGAAAAATTCAACCTCTACGAAGTGCTCAACCAGCTCCCCGCGTCGAAATAACCTCAATCAATTCATCTCCTAGAGATTCGCTACATACAATGGCACAGGCACCACCACAAGAAGATCATCGCAAGTCGCCGGTCATGCGGGTTACCCAGTATGACCAGGTGAGTTCGTCGCTGATCGCGATTGTGCTGGCTTTGGTGATCGCTGTGCTCTGGCTCTCCATTGTCTGGTTCACCAATCGCCTGCCTCAGACCGAAAACGAGGTGGCTTTAGAGATGATTGACCTGTCGGGTGGAGCAGAAGATGGCTCGCCCGATGAGGAACTGCTGGTTGAATCGCCTGAAGATCCGGTTGATGATCCGTCCCAGGTTGATACCCCCAGCGAGGAAAACCAGGTAGAAGAGATGCTGGACAGCGTAGTTGAGCTGTCAGACAAAGCCACTCAGCAGGTACAACAGCAGATGCAAACCGATCTGACCAACTCGGGTAAAGTCGGGAGTGCTGCCGGCACAGGCAAACGGGCGCTGGGCTTTGGACCAGGCAAGAAAGGGCTGCCGCGCGAGCAGCGGTGGTTTATTAAATTCTCCGATCGTGGCTCTCTGATTGATTACGCCCGGCAACTGGATTATTTCAAAATCGAACTGGGGGCCCTGCTCCGCAGCGGCAAAATGATCTATCTCTCCAATCTGTCATCAGATAAACCCGTGACGCGTACTGCGTCTTCGGGAGCGGACGAAAAACGACTCTACATGACCTGGCAGGGAGGCGAGCGCAGAACCAGCGATATCAGTCTCTTTAAAAAAGCCGGGCACGATGTGACCGGGGCCATCCTGTTTCACTTCTATCCCAAAGAGACAGAAAACCAGTTACTGACGCAGGAAAAAAAGTATCGCAATAAGAACTTTGATGAAATCCGCAGAACCTATTTTACAGTTCGCGGAAATCGTTCCGGATACACCTTTGATGTGACTCGACAAACTTATTTCCATTAAATGAGATAATCAGCAGGCAACTATGAACTACTCCCTTGCTCCGATATTAAATGCCGCCGGAATTGCCATCTACGTATCACTGGGTTTGACGGCTCTGTACGGTGTTTTCTGTGTGATTCTGCTGGTCAGGCAAATCTCACAAAAACGCTTTATGACACAAAATGCAGCGAATGAATTTCTCGATCAGATTCACGAAGACATCGAGAATAAAAATTATGAATCGGTAATCAACCTCTGCGATTCCCCCCCCTACTGGAGTAAGGCGGTCCCCCAGTTGATTCTGGTAGCCATGGCGAACCTGGAACGTCCTGCGAAAAAACTCAGACAGATGCTCGCTGAAAAGTTTGAACGGGATATTCTGGCTGACCTCGAATATCGCATGTCCTGGATCAGTACGATTGTGAAAAGCGCCCCGATGCTCGGGCTGCTGGGAACCGTCATCGGGATGATCAACGCGTTTGACAAAATCGGCAACATGCAGGAATCAGGTGGCGATCCCAGCCAGCTGGCGGGAGAAATCAGTTTTGCCTTATTCACCACGGCCGCTGGTCTGGCAGTGGCGATTCCGCTGGTCATGGCAGGGGCATTAATCCATGTGAGAATCGGCAAACTGCAGGATTCGGTCCAGGAGCATACGGGCGAATTTCTCGAGATCCTGGAAGACTCCCGTAAGTCGTGATTCACTAAGGTATACAGAACATGGCGCGTAAGAAATCATTATTTAACGGCGATTCCGACGGCTGGAAGAAGCGTCCGGCTGCCGGAGCGGGTGACGACCTCGACATCACGCCGATGATCGATGTCACATTCCTGTTGTTGATTTTTTTCATGGTCACTTCAACCATGCAGGCCACGCAGGATTCTGATGTCCCCGTTGCCCGCCACGGTGTCGGCGTCGATACGCGGGGTTCCACCATTGTCCTGGTTCACAATGATGGAAACGGACTCAACGGTCAAAGTGTCATCGAGTTGAAAGAAGCTGGCGGCGCAATCGAAGTCTCGCTGGATGAACTGACGGCTCGCGTTCGCGAACGTGTGCAGAACGGGGTCATGGATGTCATTATCAAAGCGGATCGTGGCGTTCCGCATGGATTTGTACAGGAGGTCACACGCGCCGTGACCGAAGTGGATGGCGTAAAATTTTATATTGGAATTGAAGAGAAGAAAAACAACTGATTTTTCAGCGGGAAAGAACGTAATACAGATGAGAACGCTCCTACAGGTACTCAAATACTGAATCTCATATGCCAATCAAGTTTTATTGTAAAAAGTGTGGTCAAAGGCTGAGCATTACCAGCAAAAGAGCGGGTAAGGCTGTCGCCTGTCCTGCGTGCCGAAGCCGGATCACCATACCATTTGAGAGCGAGGACAAGCGCACTGATCCGCCGACAACGGCTCCCGCTGCGGAAGAACCACCAGTCCCCCCTCGCAAAAAACATCCAGAGACTGTCCCCACTCCTGCCGCAGACACTCCTCTGGATGAAGAACAGGACCAGCTACTACACGACCTGGACGACCTGGGGCCGATCGGCGAA
>TARA_R110002096_G_scaffold134022_5_pt1 | contig 14461 bp, 4 predicted proteins | sample TARA_R110002096 | Tara Oceans TARA_R110002096 (sample SAMEA4397295) | marine metagenome | biome: Polar Biome; feature: [DCM] deep chlorophyll maximum layer (ENVO:01000326); material: water (ENVO:00002006), including particulate matter (ENVO:01000060) such as... | depth 35 m | reverse complement strand
GCTGAGTTGATTCGCAAAGGCCACAGCAGGACGATGGTCGGCAAACTGATCCGGCCCTTTGTCAAACGTCACAACATTAAGTGTGGCGTGGGGGATCGGACCTTGGTCAACACTGCATCAGCGTCATGCCTAGATTTTCCGATCTGCGGCAACCGAAAAGCAAGTGAGATCCTTGGCATGAACACTCTGACATTTGAGTTTGTCAGACGCAAGGATCACGAACAGCTAAAGGATAGGCTGTACGGCGAACTGCGAGATGAAGGATGGGATTGCTAACCTGTGTCCCAAGTTCCGATTAGCTCACCATCAGTGTATGCAAGCACTGTCTCTAGCTCTGGCTTTGTTGCTGAGAGGGTCCAACCAATCCTCTCGGTAGCTGCCAGAGCTTCTTTTATGAATTCGCCTGCGCCGTAGATGGGTATTACCCACTCTTGCACACCAACTGGCTCTATCCAGCACACCAAACGCTCGCCACATCTTGCTATGTCTACCGATATCTGAAAGTCCTCAGTACATTCGTCACGGTACTGGTGGAACCGAGTCAGATCACGCTCCTCTCCCGCGTATCGATGCACTGCCTCGTGCATCATCGTCGCCATCCCAACGATCCACATGTTGGCTGTCTCGCGGCTGAACAGCATTGGGTACTGAGGCTGTCCAGATCGCGCGATAACGTGATTGTCGCGAAGTTGGAGGGATACAGCAACAATACCCTCCTGGTCGCCATGTGTGCGGCCTGCGGGGTAGTATCGGAGTGCCTTGCCGGCCTGCTGTAAGTCGATCAGCACTCGCAGCGAGTCTGAACATCCTGCGATAGCACTTCGGTACAGCTCTGACACATGCTTCTTGCGAAGTATCTTGCGTTTTCGACGATTCATTACATTGGAGGTAAACTGAGATGGAGTCCTTGGTTTCTCCTGTAAAAGGGAAACAAGATACTTTGGGTTGGTGTTGAGTAACCACCCATAGGATCGTCTTCATACTTCTTGAGCAGACTTCGGATGTTTCCGTTTTGCCTTGGAGCTATCGTATCAATGTCTTGACCGGGATAACGAATCCTTTCGTGCGAATCAAGGTATGGATTGCTTGTCTGTGGCCCTGTAACTTCGGGCGGATGGAAGCGATACGGATCGACGGCCCGCAGGACATGCTTTCTTGCCTGTTCAAGAGCCGGCTGTGCTATTCTTTCATTCCTTGGCCCAAAGCCCCGGCCTAGAAATGTACTGGTGTCGTTTTCAAGTACAGTAGGTCGAGGGTGTTCTCTAGGTGGAAATGTAGCTCGCAACGCCCGTTTGTCGGCAGTCTTTTCATGCTTCTTTTTGATTGCTTCCCATGCATTAAGCATGCTCTGTCTCTTCACCTTTGTCAGGTCAGGATTCAGTATGTGTTTAGGGATGTATCCATCGTTTGGTAGCGGGGGAAGCTGCACGGGATCAGCAGGCAGTGGAAGATCACCTCTCGCAGCAAGTGGGTCAAATTCACCATGGGGACTGTTGTTGTCTGCGTAAGCCTTCGGGCCTAGCGCGGCCTGCCTTAGATAGCTAATTCCCTCTGGAGTTCGCAGCAGATCCGTCATGGATCGCCCATCAAAGTAACCATGCTTTTGTGCCTGACTGCGCATCCACTCAACGTCTTGGTTTTTAAAGCCGTATGGGATCTTGCCAGTCACCGGCTTACCTGCCTGCCTCCTAAATGATTCTGCTCCAAAAACAATATCACCTAAGACCGGCGCAACTTCTGACACACTGCGAGGATCGTTGCGTGGCTGACTGTATGCGTGTTCAAACTCATGGTTTATAGCCAATGGTCGTCCTAGACTCCTAACATCCGGTGGAAGATGTGTAGGGACGTATGCCTTTCCTTCGCGAGCAAAAGCCTGAGAAGGTTTTTGTGGCGATTTTAAGCCCTCTTGCCCCATCTGCATGTAAGGAGTCAGCTTTCTGCCGGGGTTTCGTCTACGCATTAGTTCATAAGCAACACCGGAGTTTGGATCGTAATCAGGGAACTGTTTGGATTGAAGAACAGCAAGCTTTTTTCTTGGGCTTGTTGATCCGTAACTATGCCCTTTAATACCTATCCTAGTAAGTCCTACTGCAAATGCACTGTCGTCTGGATTAGCCATTTTTTTCTACTCAGCTCTCAAGGGCATTGATGACAATACGACACGCTGCTGTGTCCGCTTTTAAGTACAACGTGGTCGATGCGCTGTTGATCCTGAACGGACCAGCAGTCTCGCCAGCCATCAGCTTGCCACCGTACACCCCAGTGCTGAAACCCCATTCCACAAAGTTGGTTGAGTCAAGGTTCTGGATCGTACACCAACCCGGTGTTGTCAGCTCACTGAAAGCCTCTGTCTCTTCGGCGGTTCCAATCTCTTTCATTCCAGGGGTTGGGCCACCTACGGCTGTCTGGTTATAGGACTTGGTTCCGTAGTTCTGGGAGAACGAAAGATTCCCATTGTCTACGGACATGCTTGCTGCTATTCGGATTTCGTCAGCCATCACTTAGTTTCCTTTTCTTTGTTCTTTCGACGTTCCTTGCTACGTTTTGCAAGGAGTTCAATAAGTTGCTCGTATTGCTGCACTGCTTGCAGCTCTTCCGCTGACATGTTCGCTTTGACCTCGTCAGGTATGTAACTCTTTTGGAACTGCCGAGCACCAACACCCTGAAGATATTGCTCTGCTCTTTCTCGGAGCACTGCATCCTGTCGGGCCGGGCTCACCGTAGACACCCTCAGCCCTGTCAGCGAGTTGACTCCTCTTGATATGATTCCCTTGCGTGGGTCCGCGACTGTCCTTGCTGTGTTGATGTACCGGCTGAGTGGTGAAGACCCAATAGCCAGCTCTGTAAGTTTACCTAGACGCACTGGCTCTTTGCGATCTTTGTCTCGCAGGCCAACGGTCTGCGCAACATTGCTGATTGCCCGCCCCAGCGGAGGATCGGCATCATCTAAGTCAACGCCACCACTAACACCCTGCTGAAAAGATGATTCATCAAAGGCTGCTTCAAGCGGGAGCTTTAACAGTGGGTTCATGTTGCCTAGCATGTTAAACGCTAGGCTGGAAACGTCTGCGGTGAACAACGGGCCGAGCTGCTGCGCAGGCTGCTCATGCATTAAACCGATGTTAGTGAGGTAATGCTGTGTGCCGTCTGCGTTAGAACCCAAAGGAATTGAAAGACCTTTGCTGATGTAGGTCGGTGTTGAAACATCTTTGTCGGTTGCGTTTCGCTGCACTCGCATTGTCTGAGACACTTTACCTGCGGGATGCCTCATCAGTTCATCAGTCAAGTAAACCGCCATGCCACGACTAAAGCTGTAGAACGGGAAGATCCTTCGCAAATACGTCCGCTCAAAGGTAGAGAGGTTTGAGTAATCTACTTGGACAAGCCTTACTATCCTAGCTGCTTCATCAGGGCTGTAGCCTTGTCGAAGTAGTGCGAGCATTCCACCGCCGCGATGCTGAATTTCAACTACATCGCCTATGTTTTGCGCGATATTTGTGGTTCGCTTGTACCAGTCACGAACCTTTCGCGTTGCGTTTTCTCGCAGTGACATCTCTGATGCGTCCGCAGTCCTGACCGGAGCCTGCCGCGACCGCGATCCAACAAACGTATTGTTGCTGTGGAGTTTGTCAGGTCGGAAGGTATCAATAGGCAAGCTCAGGCCGATTAACTTTTTGTGCTGTCCAAACTGCGGGCCAATGAGTTGTGACGCAACACTTCCCTTGCCAACACCCGGCAGGTCACGGGCGGAACCGGGGTTGTCAATGATCTTGTAGTTAAACAAGAACTGCGCAAACATCTCTGTTGCTTCTGCGTCAGTTGCAGGTGTTCCGTCTTTGTTCTTTGAGAAAATTGGAATGTCGCTGATGCCTTCAATGGGTTTGCCTCGCATCAACTGACGCATGTCTACATATGGCTGATTGAAACGCCGCATCTTTGGGTCAGCAATGCTGAACCTTGGGTCGTGTATGTCGTTGAGTGCATTCTGTATAAACCCAGAGAAAAAGTTTCTTACATGGAAACCAGGGTTAGTGCTTGTGACGTTGGTCTTAAACAGTGCGTTATAACCATCGTACCAACGCCAGATGGCTCCAGCGTTCTTCCCATCTTGCAAGAACTGAATGCCTTGGTTAGTTGTGACGATGTCTTCGGCCAGATGCTTCGGGATGCTGACCTGACCAAGTATGCGATCTTCGCTAACACTAAGGCTCACACCCATGAATCTCGCGCCGGGGCTTTCTTCATTCCTAAACGCTTCATACCAGTCGTCAAAGTTTTCAGGAGGTGGCTCAATCTTTGCCTTCAGACGTTCAAGCTCCTTGACTACTGTCTTAGGGGGTTCTTCTCCAAGGTTGGCAAGCTTCTCTTCAAGCACACCGATTCTCTCTTCAATCTTTTCTATCTCGCCCTCTTTGGCAGCTATAGAGTTGAATTCGTTGTATGCCCGGTTGTGGTTGTCAACTAATGCGTTCTCGTATGCAACTCGCCTTGTCTCAGGCGGGAGCATGGCAAGCAGCGATTGCTGTTCAACCTGCTTTCTAGGAGAGTTGGCGTAGTTCACACCATGCTTGTTATCAAGGACGGATTTCAGGGAGGTCATGTCACCTGTAATGCTGTCGCCAAGCAATGTGTCAAAGAACCTGCCAAGTTCTGGAGCCATATCCTCAGTCTTGTTGCGACCATACTTCGCAAACAGTTTTCCTGCGTAGTCCTTTAGATCCGCAAAGAACCCTTCCGCATTTTCTGGAGCTTTGATTTCACCAGCCGACCACTTCCTGAAGTCCTCGGCCATCCACTCCCTTGCTGTCTTCTTGGAAGTCCCTCTAGTAACAGCCGTATCCCAGTCTCCGTCAACTAGCCTGTAGGTGCTCTCTGCGAGCTTTGACATCTCTGGCGACATGCGGCGGTGCTCTGCAATGAACAGGTCGCTGATCGCTTCAGCAAAGTCTTCGCCAGTTGTACCGTCGAACGCAGTAAGAATTGTTTTCTGCGGAGATGTCGCCCACTCTTCTGTCGGCATCGACACCCTAGCGGCAACTTTTTTCGGATCAGACTCGTCAAAGATGTTGCGTTCAATGCTCGGATCAGAAGCTGTTTGATCTAGACTTCTTGCCCTATCCAAAGGATCACTTACAGGAAAAGGTATTGCATCGCCTGATCCAGGATTCTGAGTGACCAGCCGCTGCGGCCAAACACCCTCAACACGATCAAAGCTGTCTGGAATGTCCTGCATGTTCCAGCGGATAACTTTCCCGTGAACTGCTCTCAGCCTCACAGGAAGTTTTAGACCTCTTTGTGCGAAAACAAGAGCACGATGCCTTCCCTCATGACCAGTGACTTCAGCTATCCCGTCACCGTTGTTCTTCATCATCAGGAACGGAATGTCACCTAAGCTTTTACCTTCGTCCATGCGAGCCGCGATGGCCGCAGACCTTGCAACGTCCTCTTGCGTAAGCTTTTCAGCCATTCGCAAGAAGTCACTCGGCTCCATCATTATTAGCTTAGTCGTACCCTTGCCTTCAGCCTCAGATGCAGCCGAAGCTTTAGAGCCATCAGAGAAGTAGCTTAAAGATTCTGCTTCGTCTGGATCGATGTCGGCTGTTTGGTCGAGGCTTCGGACGTTCGTCGATCCCGGTGTCTCTGGATCATCAATTCTATTAAGGTATCCTGAACCTCCTGTCGCTCCATCGACTGAATCAAGGGATCTTCCGGCACTATTCCTTGCAGCGTGGACATGGGCTGCGGTTTGCTTTGTGATTTCTTCATAGCTAATTGCCTGGGTAGGTCGTGCTCCAAGTTCGCCGTACAACTCTTTCTCGTAGTACCAAAGAATAGCTTGAATGTCAGCTACAGACAATTCAACTCCTTTGCGATTTAAAGACGCTTGCGCTCGCTGTGTAGTCGCAAGCATGAAATCTCTGTCCGAGCCGTTGTAAGGCTGGTCTAGCGTTGCTTCGTTTATTGTCTTGTTTATCCCATTGGCCTTTGAAAGCATCTTGTCTCGCTCTGCCTTTGGTATTTGTGACTGATACCCTGCGTCTTTGTTTTTCTTTGCGAAAACGGCTGCCTCGGATATTGCTTCATCATCAGATATTTTCGACGCTGGTTTATTGATCACTTTTCGCTCACTGAGCATGGACTTAAATTGATCCATGTTTTCGCGACCTACCTTGGGAATCAAGGTTCCTCGATACCTGTTGAACGTGCGTGACCACCAGCGATCCATTGTGAGGTAGCCACTGTTCCCCATTAGGTTTGCATAAAAGATCCCAAGCTTTGGCCCGAAGTATGCAGTTGACGCTGGCATTGTTGTCCCCACCTTGTAACCGCTGGCTACTTTCTCGCCTGTGCTCTTTACCATCTCCTTCAAATCACTGATTTTCACCTCGTTCAAAAGTTCTTTGTGCATCTCAACAGGGCCGAACTCCTCAATCATCCTCTGGATTACCTGAAGCTTTTTCTTTTTGTTCTTGTTGGACTGACCACTCAACTTAATAGTGTCGTCGATAAAACCTGTTTGACGGAAACTGTCATACACAAGCCCAGCTTCATTAAAGTTATTAAGTACACTTGTCCCATCTGAAAGAACTGCGGTAATGGCAGTCATCAGATTTCTCGCATTCTGTGTATTACCTAGAACTTCTAAGCCGGGCTGGCTAGAGAGCTGCAAAGCCTCCGATGCGAACGCTCCCTCATCAACAAGCTCAGGAAACACTTCGCCTAAGTTGTCCAATGCGCGTGGAAACTTTGTTGAGTACCATCCAACAGCAGACTTAAGAGGACTGCCGTCAGCCAGATCCGAAGCAAACTCGATCTCTGCAATCATCCAGTCAGCGATCCGGCGTGATGACTTGGTTGTAAAGTCATCTTTTGCGATTGGAGCCCCTTTGAAACGCTTGCGATAATACGTCTGCAACGCTGCGGCAACATCCCTTGTCTTGTGCTTCTTCTTGCCAGAAAGCTTTGGTAGTCCGTACCGCTGGAGCTTGTTCGCACTAGTACGCAAATTAGTTGTCTGGTACAGGCTTCTTGCATTTCCTGCTGTGCTCATTTGGCTGAGAGATTCAGCGGATTCACTGAACCGAGGAAAACCTTCTTTGCCTGTTGTCTGTATGCTTTCAACGAATCTGTTGATGAATACTTTTGCTTGGGCTGCATTTACATCACGAAGCAAATTCCTCTCTTGTCGCTTAACAGCGGTTTGTCTTCCTGGCTTGGCCTCAGTAAAGTCTGCCAAGACAGAGATGTTGTATTTGCTGTCTTTGGTTTTTTCGATGCGAATCTGAACGTCTTTCTCGCCCTTGGCAACGGCTTTGATTGTTTGTGAACCCTTATTGAACACAAGCTTGTCGTCTAACGCATATGGACCCTGTTCAAGACCAATGGCTGCACTTGGTCGGAAATCATCAAGTTCCTCTAGTCTTAAGTTGTTGTCTGAAACTTGTGGAGCCACAACGCCTACAATGTCGCCGTTGTCGTCGCGATAAACTACCGAAACGTCCGTCCTATCTGGTTGTCTGCCTTTAACAACAATGTGTTCTGGCTTTGCGGTTGGGTGATGCTGCAACACCAGGTCATGCCTTGCTTTGTCTACGGTAAGATAAGGACCACCGTTGGAACGCGGAACTTTCAGTATGATTTGATTTCCTGTTACAGAAGTCTTGTAGGCCGCAATCTCAGAGGGCGATGTTTCTTTTCCTTTGAACCTCTCCATGAAGTTGCCAATTACGTCCTGCACTTCCCCCTTCCCTGGCGTCCACAGCTTTGCGTATTTTTCAAGAGTGGTCTTCACTGCTTTTCGCATTGCATTTCCAGAGGCATGGCCCCAAAGCTTCAAAACGACACGACCATCTGACACCATGTCTAATCGTTTCAGCCCAATTAAAAAATCTTTTGCCAAACGGGTGTTTAGGCCGGATGCAAACTGCTTTGCCGTGATCGGGGCTGGCTTTACTGTTGCATCTGCGTGGTAAAAATTGCCAGCAAGTGTGTCGGCAGCACTGTCAACATGCGCTCCAGGCATAATGTCTGGATCATCTAAGAACTTGCCAGTATTTACAGCCGGTTTTTTACCTGAAGCTTTGGCTTTTCCTGCTTTGCCTTTACCAAGCCCCAGCCCACCGCTGTCGCCTTTTGCTGTCGCTTTTTTGGTTGTGGCTTTGGCCTTAGCTGATGACTTCTTAAGGGCTGGTGCTCCCTGTAACTCGCGGTAGATTTGCTTCAGTTCTTCTGGCAACTTTTTCTTGAGTGGGCTCTTCGCCAGATTGCTGTAGACTTTCTTTAGCCAACTTGCAAACGTCTCATACACCTCCCTTAAGTCTTTGGTAGGAGCCTTGCCCTCACGCAGGAAACGCTCGAAACCTCTTGCAAAAGCCTCTTCTGCTTTCACACTAAGGCTTCCATCTTTTCTGTACAGTTCGTTGTTTTTAAGCATTGTCCCGAGGACACGCTCCAGTCGATCCGCCAGCTCAGGATCTGCCTCACGCATCGTAAGGCGGAACATATGTGACATCTCATGGATCAGCGTTGATCGGTCTGATGTTTTTGTTAGCTGGATTACAAACGATGGCAACTCACTGCTGTCTGTTAGGTAGCTAATGCGACCGGCTGTCACCTTGCCGCTTGCTTTCTGTGCATCCAGAGAGTCAGAGAATTTGACACTCAGCCTGTCGTAGTACAGGCCGATATCCTTGCCTGTTTTTTCGGCCCACGTTCTGGCGACTGCGTCATAGATTGACATTGAAGCGTGGGTTAGCTCTGAGGCATTGTAATTCCTATAGGAAGCGTTACGCGACTCTTCCAGCGAAGCTTGAATCTGGTCAATCAGGTTTTGGCGAGCTTTCTTGGCGTAGTCCTTGTCCTTGGGTGTTGCCTTGACTGCATCCTTGACTGCCTGCTTCGCTACCTCATCTGTCTTGCCTGCTGCGCGAACAGCTTCTGCGGCTTTGGTAGCTGCATTTTTAGTTTCAATTGCAGCGATAGTGGCAACGGTTTCCTCGCCCACTTTCGCAACAAGAGTCGCCTGCCTGCCACCGCCCAGTTCACCTGGGGCCGTGTAGAACTTTAACTGTTGCTTGGACATCAAAATTGGGTGCATGTCGCGAACTAAGTCAACTAACTCAGCAGGGACGACTATCTCACGCTGATCATCAGTAAACCTCAGATCGTCAATGCCGTCAGCACTTCTGAAACCACTCTCCCGTGCCTCTCGCCCTGTTGCTCTTCTGAGCGTCTTGGCAATATCACCAGCAAGGCTTTTGTTTGACTGACCAGTTCGCCTACCAAGAAGCTCACTTATTTCCTGCGCTTCAACATGATTAAGCTTTACCACAAACTTTGACCTGCCCTCACCTACATAGTGTCCGGTTTGCTCAAGTGCATCTCTGGTAACCTCGCCCTTGGTTATCATTGTGCTCGCGACCAGATCCTCATTACTTATAATTTCATCAGGCACTTTTCTTTTGGTGGTTTGGAACGGCAGCTTGGAACGATCAGCCTTTGACTTTGCTGCTTTGCTCGCCTTGCCCCGTGCTTGCACAGCATCGTAAATCTTGCCAGCAAGCGGTTCCCTTTTTGTTCCTTGGGCATTCTTCAGACCAAGCCCCTTGGCAAGGCTGTTCAGTTCAGTCTTCGTGAACTGTCCTCCGCTCCTCTTGTCTTTTACAAGGTCTTCCTTGGATACATTTTCAAGCCTTGCAAAAATGCCTTGTGCATCACTTGTGTCAATCGCATCGACTGATCCCCCTCGTCGCAGCTTTCTTATAAGCGTTGGAAGATAAGCATTGAAACTCTTCGGGCTTTTAGAAGTCTTCCATTTTTTCCTTAAGTCATCCGCAGTAAATTTATTTCGGGCGATATACTCGATCTCTTCGCTTTTAAGAGTGGACAACTGCTCGGCTGTGTAACCAAGTTCAATGGCATCCGCATTGGCTCGCTCTATTCTCGCAAGATCCTCTGCGGCCTCTGGTGCTATGTCGCCAACCACATCCTCAACATCGTCAGCCTCGTCAGCAGCCTTCGCAGCTTTTGCACCGGGGCCGGTGGGCTCTTTGCCGCGTGGCACGATTTCATACTCGCCTACATCGTAGTCATCAAGTAAATCGTCTGGAGTGTTGTTATCTCCTACCCGAATGGCTCCTGTGTCAGGCTCGTACTGTTGCACAGTCCTGATAGTTGTGTTGCCACCCTCATCCGTAACCTTGACTTGAATAGGCGGTTTATGAACAAGCCCATTGTGGTGAAAAACTCCCTCGTAGTCTTCATGCTCCCTTGTGTATGTACGGAATGCTTCAGCAATAGATTGCTCCGCGTCCATGCGATCAAGCTCATCAGCCTTGCGAAACATTCTCGCGGCGTCTGCTGCCAACTTCTCTTGCTCCGCAAGCAGTTCCTCATACCTGTCGAGTGATGAAGATTCCACAATCTTTGCAGGGTCGGTTGAACGACTTTCGAGGTCTTCGATCTCGGCATCGACTTTCCTCAGTTCGTCTTGAAGCCTTTGACCCTCTGCCCTAAATCCATCTGCCATGCTGGAGTAAGTGTCAGGATCAGTTGCGTCAATGACGTTAGAAGTAGGATTGGCATCAACCGCAACTTTTGTTGCATCGTCCGCTGCCTTAGCTGGGGAAGCGTCCGCAACTTCACGCAGAGACATCTCCCCTGTTTCGCTTCGTGTTAAATCACCTTCTTTGACTGCTCTGTCAATTGTCTCCTGAAGTTTTGCCTTGTTGGTAAGAGGGGCGTTCTTGGCGTTGTACTTGTCAGGAAACGCTATGCGTAAACTGTTGACAATTGCTTTGGCCTCCTTGAAATCTTTGACCAAGTATCTGATGTCTTCCGGCTTCTCGGTAGCAGCTTTCCCAGCCACATCCTTAGCAGCGTCTGCCGCCTCTTTTTTTGCGAGAAGAATGGCCTGAACCTCGTCAGCGTTATTATTGCGAACCGCAACCTCTCTAAGGCTTAGGTCTTCCCCGTTAGCCATCTTGGTCGCGATGTTGTCCAGCACCCCATCTGGAACCGTCCCGTCAGTAACGAACTTGTTATATTCTGCCTCCGACAAAGAATCTTTTGCAGCTTCTGTTGCATCATCCGCAGGCTTGGACACAACCGTGTACATGTCATCGGTGAAGTCTGTGTAACCCGTGATTTCGCCTTTCTCGTTCTTTACGGCAACTGATATAGATTTGTCGTCTGGGTTGTAAAGCGCAACATCCTCGGTGCTCGTAACGCCCTCACTCGTCACCTCAGCGCGGACTGGAGTGCCTGTTGGTTCAAAGTATCCGTCTTCCCCATAGGCACCATTCTTGCTGTACTCGCCAAACGGACCACTTGCGCCAGGTTTGCCACCGCCGCCAACATCTGGATCTGGGCCCGATCCGCCACCGCTATCAGGATCGACCTGACTCTTGGGCTTGGCTCTGTCTCCAGCAGGTGGAGGTATGTCTCTTTCAACGCGAACATTACCAGCAACATCGTTGACTGCGTTGTCAGTGCCTTTCGCAACTTGGCCTGTTACGCCAGCGGCAAGATCAGCAGCTTGTGCCGAAGATTGTGTACCTCGGCCTGCTGCTTTTATCTCTCGCTCCAAGGTTCGCAAGTTCCTTGGCTTTACATAGATATTGTCTTTGAGCACCGAGCGAAGAATGTCAGCCTGCGAACGTGCGCTGTATGCCGACTCCAATGCCCTGAGTGCAGACTCCGCAGGGTTGACGTTGTACATCGCCACTCCCTTGTCTACGTCCTCCTTGGGAAGGCTAACGATCATGTCAAATACTTCATCTGACGACTCTTCAGAAAGTGCGGCAGCTTGTGGGTATGCCTGATCGAACTCAGCTTTCATCACTCGACGTTCATTAGCGTCGATTTTGGTTGAGTTCTTTGCAAACCGGCTACCTCGGCCAGCAAACCTACGATCCGTAGACATGCGATTAAGCACTGCTGTTCCACCAGGCAAGTCTCTTAGATAATCCTTTCTTTTAATCGCAAAGGGATTGTCTGGCTCAATATTTCTAAGCTTGGCCCCGAACCGACCTGTGACAACACCTTTGCTGGTTTGCCGCAGTCTTGGGAAGTAAGTTGCCTCCGTGTCAATTAACTGCGTCATGTCAATCTTCATGTCCGCAGCCTTGCCAATAAGACCATCCATCTGGTCTTTCATGTTATCAAGGAAAGGAATTGAAGACTCAAATCTGGCGACGACATCAGGATCTATTGGATTGCCCGCTTCGTCCGTAACCTGCTTAAGCCTAGCAATGAACTCATCCGCATAGTTTTCTCGCGGAAGTTCAAACAGCTCCTCCCGGCTTTGAACGAACGATTCCTCAACTCGCTCTACGCCTTTATCATCTGTTGTTACGATTCGTTTTCGCTTGCCAGAAGCAGGGAATACGTCTTCTAGGTATTCACGCATGTAGTTGCCGACTTCATTTCGCCTGGCGTTTGCTGCTTCTGGTGATAAATCCTTGAAGTCACTTAGCCGCTCTTCAATACCAACAATGTTGTCGAACATCTCCTCTCTAGCAACAACAAAGTCCTGCTGCAATACGCGGCTGGACTCACGAACTGCCTTCTGCATTTCGGCTGTGTTCTTGCCTTCAAATGCCTTGCTCATCTTGGACATTGTTGCCATGACCGGCCCTGAGTACCGCATGCTGCGAGCAAACTTGTCCATTGACCGGCCTGAGCTAGGCACTGCTTTATCAACAATGCCAAACGGAAGTCGCCACCTCGCGTATGTATCTGCAAGGTTTGTGTTTGCTACATCGTCGAGCATTTTTCCAAATTCAGCAGTACCAGGCTTTACACCGGCGCGTTCCATATCCTTGACAAAAGATTTGTCTTTCATCAGGGCTCCCTCAAAAGCTTCATTTAGTTTTTGAGTTACCTTTGATGCATCTTCACCCGAGCGATTCATCGGATTGTTTAGGACTTCCGAAGCAGTCATCTTTGTCAACGCTTCTCGTTTTCCAATCTCACCACCAGCTTCTGTGACTTTCCCAGCTCCCTTGGCGTAGATGTCAATATCATCAAGCAGCCCAAGCTTCTTAAGAGATCGAGCAGCCTGAGCACCTTTGCCTGCACCTTTAGCAGCGGCGGTCGCGCCAAACGTAAAATAAGACAAGGGATCGGTAGCTATCTCAAACGCAATGCCCGCACCCATGCGTCCTAAAGTTGTTCCTAAGCCCTGCGGTTCACCACTGTCGTCAAGTAACCCGTAGTCTTGAAGGAATTGCTCGCCGGAAATTCTTACGTCGGACGCACCCCAGTTCCAAGGAAGCAGTTGGTCTAGCGGGTTGTGTGGAGCTGGACCGCCCGGCAACCATGTAAGAACATCACGCACGACGCTACCTGGAACGTCGATCACGTTGCCGAGCCCTACTGCGCCATCAAGAGCTAAATCACCGGCTTGCCGTGACAGTGACCTTTCGTCTACTGGGCCTGCTGGCTGAGAGGGTGCTTGCGCAGCAGATGGCGGTGGCAGCATTTCCTGCTGAGGAGGACGAGGCTGCAAGGCAGCATACGCATTACCCCCAAGAGGTTTCGGGGGCCGAGGTAACTGCGCGCCGGGCAACCTCTGGAACGACTGCCTTCGCTGCTGGTCATCTTGTCGATTACTTAATGCACCAGCCGCTCTTGCGGTTGGAACCAACAAGTCATATGGAGAAGCCATGTGTTAGCCTTAAGTTAGTTTAATGTGATGACTTGCTATCGCGAAAATCCACCACCCAGTCCTGGCGGTCTGTTGGGATTAGCTGGAGGAGCCATCCCGCCTCCCATTCCTGCCATACCCTGTTGCGTTGTCGGCTTGGTCCCAGGCGTTATACCAAAGAACTCTTTAAACTTTTTGGTCAGCGAGTAGTCGCGAGGCCCCATACCGTCGTAGCTAGTTCCATTTTGCAAAGCATCGATTTTCTCAGGCGTCAACTTTCCATACATCTCTTCAAGCATTAGAATTTTTGCATCTCTTGAAAGAGCAGGCGAATCAATGATCCTGTCTATCTGGAAAGACATCTGCTCCCTATCCTTAACAGGCGTGGCCTCAAAACTCATTGTCATCTTTGGGGCCGTGGGTATGGCCCCTGACGCAATCGCATTATCGATTTGAGTTCGCGCAGGATTGTCTTCGCCTATACCAAACTCACGACGATACGCAGCAGCGGCTTGGCGATCACCTGACACAGCCAGATCCTTAAGGCCAGTCATTCGCTCTTTGTCGTCTGCACGTTTCATTGCCTCCTGAAGCAAGTCCTCTTGATCCAACTGACCTTGAGCCATGCGAGTGGCTTGATTGAGGCTCATGTTGGGGCCAAAGGTTGCTTGTGTTCCGACAGTCATCGGACCTGCAATCCCACCACCCGGTGCTACAGTGACTCCACCAGTCCTTCCGTAATTCATTAGCTGCGCCCTGCGCATTCGCAGCTCCCTAGCATCATCCTTGCGTTCCTGACGAGCTTCTCTG
>TARA_R110002096_G_scaffold16106_48_pt1 | contig 14464 bp, 12 predicted proteins | sample TARA_R110002096 | Tara Oceans TARA_R110002096 (sample SAMEA4397295) | marine metagenome | biome: Polar Biome; feature: [DCM] deep chlorophyll maximum layer (ENVO:01000326); material: water (ENVO:00002006), including particulate matter (ENVO:01000060) such as... | depth 35 m | reverse complement strand
CTCCGGAGAACCGGCCATTCGCCATCGATGAAATGGTGGAAGGCGACTACAAGCCGCTGGCCCAGATGGATCACCTTGCCACCGCGATCTTGCGGAAGTTCAATCAAACCACCTCGGCCATGGAGGAAAGACCTCGGCTGCGATTGGGAATTGAAGCGGCAAACCTGTCGGAATCTGGTTCGAATCCAAAATCTGCAATAAACCGGGCAGAAATTGCAGAGACATCCAGCCCCGGCTAATTCAGACTCCATGGGTTATGAAACCCCTCAGTCAACTTTTGCTCCTTTGCTTGGCCGCCTCGATTTCGCTGTCCTGTTCCCCAAGCGATTCCCCCTCCGGAGATAGCGAGGCAACCTCTCCGTTCAGCCAGGTCACCAATCAACTCCAAGCGATTGAAGCCGGAGAAATTTCGAAATTGCATACCCTCAACGGTGTCTTTCTTGCCAGCCAACCTGCGGAGTCCGACCTTGCGCAGGCGAAAACTGATGGCGTAAAAACCGTCGTCAATCTCAGGCACGACGAGGAAATCAAGGATTTCGCGGAGAAGGAAGTCGTGGAGAACCTTGGAATGACCTACATTCACCTTCCCTGGAATGGGGAAGAGGAATTGACCGACGCAATTTTTGACCAATCACGCGAGGTTCTGAAGAATGCGGAAAAACCGATGCTGATTCACTGCAAGTCAGCCAATCGCAATGGCGCCGTTTGGCTCCCCTATCGCGTCCTCGACGGCGGTTTGACTGTGGAAGAGGCCCTGGCCGAAGCAAAAACGGTGGGCCTAACGAGCGCAAAATACGAAGCCAGGGCCTTGGACTATATTTCAAGAAAATCGTCGTAATCCCCCACCCATCCAAACTCCGTGAACCAAGATTTCTCAACCAAATTCACCGGCTGGTCCTTCCTCGCCGCAGTGGCTATGATGTGGGGCGGCTGGATGCTGATCCCGATTCCCGTTGGCCCCTATGTTGAGGCGGAGCACTTCCCCGTCGTCAGCGAAAACCGCTACCTCTTCGTCTGGGCCTTCCGTTTTTACTTCTTTGGCGTCGTCTTTTTTGTGGTTGCCTTGGTGGCATTGGCAGCCCTTATCTCGAACAGCCTGGCCAGGGTCATCATTTGGCCTGGCGCGGCCGTCGCTGCTGGCGGAGCATTCGCCTACGCCTTGGGTAGCGCCTTCTATTACCACCACGGATATTGGGGTTCCCTTGAATTGGAAGGCCAATCCGCCGAAGCGGTGGCGACCTACATTGAAGCCACCCGATTCGACTCGAAATACGTTACCTGCTTTGTCAGGTTTGGCCGCCTCTTCAGTGGCCTCGGCGTCCTTCTCGTCAGCGTCGGCATCATGAAATGGCACCCCGTCCCGACTTGGCTCGGCTGCCTTGGCCTCTTTATTGGCCTGGCAGCCATTGCCATTGTCATGGCTTCCGGTGATGCCTTCTGGGTCTATGCGCCCGTCTTCCACCTCCAGGCCATCTGGTTGACTGGACTGGGAATATCGATCCTGCGAAAGGGATTGAATCCGGAGTTACTCAACTCGACAGCCTGAGAGCCGCGCGAAAAAATACAGCCTCGACACGATTCGACTCTTTTTTTGCTCGACTCCATCGCTTCTCACGTCATTAACTGGCGGTATGGCAGCAGGCAATTACTCATCGCTCACCGAAGCAGCAGAAGCATGGTTCGAGAACGTTTGGAACAAGCAGGATGTTAGCATGATCCCCAAAATGATGGCAGAGGATTGCCATCTGCATGGTCTCGACCTTCCGGGCGGAGGACGCGAAGGCTTTTGCGCGTTTCATCAGCTGTTTACGACGACCTTCCAAGACTTGAAGATTGAAATCCTTGAGATTGGCGAGCAAGGAGACCGAGTTTTTGGCCACTGCAAATTATCGGGCATTCACCGCGCCACAGGTAAAGACGTCGCCAGCGACTTCAGTTTCTCAGCAAGATGGAAAGACGGTTATGTTGTCGAAACCCGAAACGTCGTCAACTTTGCGGAGATCCTCGCCCAGGTCGACGAACTTCCATCCGACGCCATGCCAAGGCTCTTCGCTCCAACCGCACACTCCTGACCGGCCGGAAGCCGGCAACTTGCGATGAATTGTGAAAGGGCTGTGAGCGTATCGGCCTACTTTAGTCTTTCTTCGTTTTCCTCGAGAGTTTCGCCCCAAGGTTCGACATCCCTTTCCCTGCGCCGGAGGCCACGTTCTTCGCATTCTTCCCCACCCATTGCAGACCGGATCCGGCTGCTTCAATGGCGGATCCCGCCAGGTGCAGAACGTCACCGAGCACCCGCCCCGCTCGTTGTGGAGCCGAAATCGCCTCTTCGGTCGCAGATGAAGTGGCAGCAGGTTCAGCCCCATAGCTGAGAGGAACTGAAACGGTGAGAAGCGATACGGAAGTCAGAACAGTTATAAGAGTTTTCATGGTTATTGCTTGGTGAAAATGATAATTATGGAAGCGCTTAATGCGTCAAGAAACAAGAGGTGATCTAGGATTTGAAGCAGAGACGAATCCCGCACTGGTGAATTGAGAAGAAAGTTGGAAAACCCCTATGATGCCCCAAGAATCCGAAAATCGGGTTTTGAACCGGCCCGAACTTCAGTGAAGTTCCCCCCGTGTCCAGGAGTCTACCAACCATGAGCCTGAGAGGCGGCCTCATCATCCTCAAACTATTTGCAACACTGGGACTGCTGCAAAACGCCTTGGCAACGGCTCCTGAGAAATGGAATTCGATCAAGATCGACGGACGAAATTACGTTGCCGTTGCTGATCTGGCGAAAGCCTATTCCATGACGCGGATGACGCCGCGCGAAGATCCCAAGGAAATCGCCTTTGGGGGAGACAAACACACTCTCGCCGTTAAAATCGACAGCCGCCAATCACTCATCGACGGGGTGCGGCACTGGCTTTCCTTCCCCGTCGTCTCGAAGGACGAGAACAAGCGGGTTTTTGTTTCGTTGATTGATGTGCGATCGACCATCGTCCCAGCCTTCGAGCCCGGTGCGGCCCAAGGAATTGGCCCTGTCAAAACCATTGTTTTCGATCCTGGACATGGCGGGCATGACCCCGGCGGAATTGGCCTTCTCGGAGTTGAGCGGGACTACACGCTCGACCTCGTAAAACGCACCCGAAAGCTCCTGGAAGCGAAGGGGATCACGGTCGTGCAAAACCGGCTCAGCGACTTCTTCATCCCTCTTCACAAGCGGCCCTCAATGACAAAAAACTATGACGCCCCGATCTTTGTCAGCCTCCACCTGAACGCCGCCACGAACCGCGAGGCCAATGGCATTGAGATTTTTTCGATCCCTCCATTGGGTGCACCGCCCCACGGTGCCAAACCGGATAAGAAGGCGGATATTGAAAAGCACCCGAACACACCTCACGAACCCGCCAGCTTCATCCTCGCAAACACGATTCATCAGGCTCTTCTCGGAAAAACGGCCGCCTTTGATCGTGGAGTGAAGCGCGCCCGTTTCTCCGTCCTTCGCCACGCCTCCGTCCCCGCCGTCCTCGTTGAGGGCGGATTTATCAGCCACAAGGAGGAAGCCAAACGCATCCACACCCCGGAGTGGCGTCAGAAATTCGCAAGTGCCCTCGCCGATGGCATTGAGGCTTACGTCAATCTGGCCAACCAAAAGAAAGCCCCCGCCCGAGCCGTCGACCTCAATCGCAAGCCAACCATTGAATTTGTGCCAGAGTAGCCCAAATCGCTGAGGATCAGGCACCAGCAACGAAAGATTTTTCCAGAGGGCTAGGTTAATCCTCAACCAGCAATCCCAGAATCATTGCCGATTTTCGATTCTCGATGCCCAACCGCTTGTAAATCGACTCACAGTGCTTCTCAACGGTCCGCACACTCACCCCTAGAATCATGCTAATTTCTTCGTTCGTTTTCCCCTGAACGAGCCATTCGAAAACTTCAACCTGGCGTTTGGTGAGTTTGCTGATCGCTTCCTCATTTCCGTTCTGTCGAAAATCCAACTGCTTTTCGACCTCCTCACTGGTCCAAACCTGCCACATTTCTGCAATCTTTTGATTTCTCATTTTGACCCTGCTGGTCCCACTCGCAAAGACGCGCTCCCCCACCGCAATGCTGCCCATGATCGGTTGTTTCAGGATTGCATCGGCCGTCCAATTCACGGCAACTGAGTCCTCACCCACATGGATGTTGGTAACCACGTGGCTCATGTCGTCATAAATCAGGGGAATCTGCGCCAGATGATCAATCATCGCCTCAATTCCGCGGACCGGTTCCGGAGAAGCTTGATCGTAGAACACCAAGTCATCACTCCAGTATTCCCTTGCCTTCTCCAAGCTAACCGGGCTGGCAGCCTTCACCGCATCGTTCAAAAAGATCTGCATATAATCGAGAATAAAACTCAGATTGAACCGTTCGGACTCTGAAAGCGCATTCAGAGCATCCGGCGAGGGCTTTTTCTTGAACCAATAGAGCATCCTTCACCATTGATCTTCGAAGCGAACCTGCAACCGAATGAATCTCGAATCGAAAGAGAACTTCGCTCGAAACTCAAGGTTCTGGAACGAGGATCTCTACAACGCCCCTGCCCCTGCCCATGGCAAAGATTCGACCAGAGATAGGCTCATTCGTCAAACAATGGAATGGGATGTCTCTAGTCAGTAGAAAATAGCCGGAGTCTTCCCGATCAATGAGGACCAACATACAATTATCAGGCCCTATACTTCCGTCTTCTCCCCGATAGTGAAATCCAACAATTACTTGGGATTCCGACAAAGCGACACAATCAAATACGGAAATATCTTTAGACTTGCGAAAGCATTCGAAGTCGATCCACGGTTCGCTCAAAAGCTCATAGTCGTCTGGAGAAATACCGTTCAACACTCTTACCTTTTGACCTTGGATATCCAGGCAATGAATGCGCTTCCGATCAAACGGGGGAATATGAAGTTTTCCACTCGGAATACGTTTGGCAATTCGCGAAATAGAGATTGGATCGGTTTGGTCGATCCGATAAAGATCACCTGAACCCCTATCAGTGAAGGCAATTTTCAAGTCGAGAAGTGATACGAGATAGTGAGGATACCCCTTCAACTCCCCCCTAACATATCCGCTTCGCCCTTTGGTGGAGGAAAATTTGATGTATTCCTCGGGTTCGCCAAGAGGAAGACCAGACATGATACCAAGTCTCCAAAAATCAGCCCAAACAATGGAGCCATCGGTTCGCACGGCAAACGAGTAGTTGCTGGGTCCGTCATTGGCAATTTGCGCTACGAGAAGAGGCCGCGGCCCGATGTAAGCAAGATTGAGTTCTTTGCCATCCCAAGTGATCTGTTGAAGATCCCGAGCAACGGAGTCCGGCAGACTTTGAGCTCCCAAATCTCCTTTGGGTATGGATTCACCAGTCTGCCAGGGTTCGAAACGGGTAAGTGGCGGAAGAAAATTTAATGGTCGCTCTGGAGGCGTCAGCTGTTGCTCGACAAACGCTTGGTCAGCCTGACTAAGGGTGGCTATCGGGATCGAAAACACTCGTCCGTCAGACTGGCGACGAATTCTGACGGTATCCGCCTCTACCGAGACCAACTCGGCCGAAATGGATACGCCATTCTCATTCGTCCATTCGCGGACTTCAGCTTGAGCACAATGCCATCCAATAATCAGATGCACTGAGAGGATACAAAAGCTCAACTTACGCAACATCATTTTGGGTAGATTCATATCCAATCCTATCGCATCAACGCTTCACGTGCGTCTGGATCACTCATCAACTTTTGGTATTCCAACTCCACCCGATTCAGCGCCTGGGCAATTTGCCCTCTCAGTTCACTTCTCTGGGCGGAGCTAAGATTGAGCGATTCACGGCGTTTGGTTGAGTTGTATTGGTTAATGGAATCCAACCATTCGAGGCTGCGCGGATCGAAAGCACTGCGGGCTTTTCCGAGTGTGGTGATGGCTTCCTGCAACGTTTCGTATTTGGGAGATCTCCCCCGATCAAGAAATACGTAGGCATGGAGCATCTGATCGAGTGACCCCGCGAGGGTGAGCTTTCTGGGATGCCGGTTGGATCCCCGCAAGAGCAGGAGTTTGGCCGAGACATGATTCGGTGCAAGTTCGAGGACTCTGGTCAATCGTTCCCGAACCTGCTGATTGCTGAGCAGGGCCTCCGGGTTTGAGCCGCGTAACACGTCCTGAACCTCAGCGAACAGTTCGATACTCTCCTGAAGATCAGCGTCCCTACCATTCGGAGAAACGGCCAGGGCCTTTGCCTCTTCAAACGTCTTGACGGTGAAAATCTGCGTCTGGAAAATTGGATCGACGCCCTCAGTTAGGAGAAGATCCCCCAATCGTGATGCGTTTTTTTCCGGTATTGCGACCAAGTTGATTCCGGAATCGCCCTCCGCTGGCTGCGTGGCAAGGATCCGGTCCCGAATAAAATAGATCGGCTGAATCGAGCCGTCTGCGTTGAGGTCCCCAAGCGGAGCAAATTGGGGATCGAGAGCAACGTCATTGACCAAGGCATCTACGAGTAGCGCACACGCCAGGACACTGGATGGTCCATCAATCTGCGAATACCCTTCCCCGAATGAGAGATCAATCCGATTTCCGCTGGGAATTGCCACGTTGCGCAGAGAAAACATCTTTACCATCTCATGCATGGCCGAGGCAAGTTCAGGCGGCTGCTGCCCCTTCACCACCGTAATCGACGAGCCAATACTCCCAAATTCACGGACACTGGCACTTACCTTCATTGGCTTCATCGATGAAGCGAGTACATCCCAACGCTTTTCGATTGCAGATAGTGATGCGTTCACTCGAGTTTCATCCAGAAAAACGCCTCCCACCGTCGCAAACTCACGTGGAAAATTCTCTGGGGCCATGGCCTCACCAGGCTGCTCGCCATCCATCGCTGGATCTTGATCCGGAGCCACGCTGGGGAAGCCGGTAGAATCAACCAACTGCCTCATCAACACGGAGGCCTTCGTGCTCAGAGTTCCGTCAGCGGCCTCAATCTTGGGCATTAATCGGGTGAGTTCGCTCAAGACTTCATCCTTTGCTCGCGGCCGGGAAAAACCTGAGAACTTGATACCATTGCGAAGGAAGAAATTCGCCTCTATCACGTCCCAATTCTCCGGGGCCAGAGTAAATGCAAAGGCGAGCGCGCCGGACTTGATCGCCGGGTCCAATTCTTCCTGTTTGGCCAGTTCGACCAATGCAACGACCAAGGAAGAGTGTTCGGTTGGCGGCAACGCCAGGTCCATACGAGAAAACAGCGGATGGCTGAAATCCGGCTCCAAATATTCTTGAGCATTAGCTGGAGATGCAAACATCACCACGCCTCCAAGACAGGCCACGAAGAAAAAAGGCAACGAGAAAAACAAACGATCATTCATAAGGTTCAAAGCAAAATGGTGTTCTTAGTCTTCCTCTTCCAATCCAGCTTCTCTCTGCACCTCCTTAACCAACATATTGTACCTGGACTGCACCCGATCCCCCGCATTGCCGATTTTATTCGCCAGCTCGCGCCGACCGGTATCGCTCTTGGGGGGACTGTTTCTCACAATGCGAAACAAATCCGAAAATTCAGCAATGGCGTCGGCGGTCTCCCACGCTCGGGGATCCAGTTTCGGGCGCAAACGCTTCAACTGAGACGAAGCCGTGGCGAATTCATCCGTTTCAAGCGCACTGCTCGCCCCGCGGAACCCGTCATTCTCCAACCCTTGAATGAGTGGTAGTGCCGCACGGTCAATGGCCGTGAGTGACCCACGAAGCGTGAGTTGGCGTGGGGTACGTCCCATGGCCGACAGCAACAGCATTTTGGCGGATGCGTGGTTTGGGGCCAGCTCAACGACCTGCCGCAAGCGCTGCTGGACCTGCCTGTTCTGGAGCATTCTTTCCCCGGCGCTTCCTCCGGAGAGCACCCGTTGGACGGTTGAAAACAACTCCATGGCTTGCTTGAGGTCGTCCGCTCGTTCTGCAGGAGGGGCGGCGAGCGCATGCGCCGACTCAAACGAATCAATCGTGAATACCTGGATCGCCGTCATCGGCTCGATCCCATCGGTCAACAACAGATCCAGCAAGACCTCTTCATTGACGGACGGAATCGCCACATGAGTACATTTGCGGCTCGTGGCCCCGCGAATCTTGCCATCGATTCCTCCCACCGCCTTGACGGCACCATCGGTCTCAAGCGCCCCCGTGACCGCAAATCCGGGATCAATCTCCTCCCCCTTGAGCAACGAATTTAGAAGCAGCGCACAGGCAACCGAAGCCGAGTCCCCATCTTTCGGAGAATATTGGCTCTCAAAACTAATCTCCACGCGATGCCCTCTGGGAATTTCGCCTTGATGGTTATCAATGTAGGTCACCACTTTGTTCAATCCCGACTCCATCATCTCCCCCACCTCTTGGTTAAACATCACCCGGGTTGACTGCCCCCTAACTCCTTGAACGACGGTCGCGTTCATTTGAGAAGCGCCGCCTGCGTAGTTGGAACCGTCCAACACCAATACCAGCAAGCCTGTGATCAAACTCTGCCGCTTCTGAAATCCATCTCCCCCCATTTCTGTGGAAACACCCCCGGGCCTTTCAAAATAAATCACTTCTGAAGCCGCTGTTCTGGTGACCAAAACGTCTCCAGCATCCCCCTCAGGAAAGGCCGGTTCCCAATTCGCAGTCGGAGGTTGACGACGCCCAAAAAGAGCGGCTCGAATATCCTCAAGACAGGGAAGCACATCGGAAGCTGGAAGCCGATCAAGAAATGGCCCAATCCGGGCGGCCAGTTTTGGGATAGTTTCTTGAGATGCCCCTGCGAAGAAGGAATCCACATCGGCGCTTCCCGCCCCGGCATAACGAAAATAAAAATCAGCCTCGATTACGTCCCTTCGATTCCCCAGCGCAAAACAGACAGCCATGGCCCTCCCCCGAGTCTTTCCGTCAACCTCTGGGTGCCAAATGATATCCATCAGCAGAAGATCCAATTCATCGCGCTGAACGGGAGTCAGACGATCAGAACCTGGCTCGAAAAGCGGCGTCCCAAATCGAGGCTCCAAATAGTCGTAGGTAACGTTTTCCTGACCGATAACTGTATCCATCGTTCCCACGCAAATTGCCAGAACGATAGCCAACCTGTAGTTCAAAAACCAACTCATAGAATAGATGCCTGTAGCCAAGGCAGCCTTCGCAGGTTAGTTCGAGGTGGTCAACGCGAAATTTTTAACAATCGAAAGTTGGAACATTTCGGCATGTTGGTACGAGAGGGCGTTTGAAAATGAAGTCGAGACGCGCTGCGAGTGATTTTGTCGACTGGGGATGATGGCTCGGGGCGGCGATGAGCCTTCTCACAAAGCCCCGAACAGCATTTCCAGGCGGGAAAAGCGCCGCATCTCAAGATCATGCGAAGCCAATCTTCAAAAAGGAGGAACCACTTGCGCCTCCGTCATCATTTTCAAACGCTCCCTAGGACAGCTCCACTATTGAGTCCTCCACCAATCACCAGTCGGTGAATGCTCCCAGCGTGATTCGCGAGGTTGACGCCTCTGCGCCTGAATCTCCAATACCGTTGCAAAGACTTCAGCGCACCTCAGGTCGCGCTTTTCATTGAGAACAACCAATTGCCACTTCAGGGCTAGCTAAGGCTCTTCCTTACGGAGGAGAACAAATAGTGTCCCCAGCCGTGATCGGCCTCCGCCCATCGTGAGTCATAGTGATGGCGGCGCTCGGTAAATCGTTCCGGATGCGGCATGAGCCCCAAGACGCGGCCGTCTTGATCCTGCAAACCGGCAATCGCCCTGCTGCTACCGTTGAAATTCTGCTCGTAGGTCAGAGCCACAACTCCGTCATCAAACAGTTGATCCGTGCTTTCTTGCGAAGGAGTCACCAGCCTCCCTTCCGCGTGGGCAACTGGAAGCTCAAATCTCTCCGGAAGCCCCTGCAAAAACGCGTTGTTGGTCACCTTTTGCTCCACGGTCGCCCAGCGGCAGACAAACCTTCCTGACGTGTTTTCGATCAAGCTGGCTTCGGGCAAAATCCCCAGCTTGGTCAGAATCTGAAATCCGTTGCAAATTCCCAGCAAATACCCGCCGTCGTGGTAAAACTGCTGAACGGCCGATCCAATGCGCCGCTCGATCTCCAGTTGTGCCAAGCGCCCGGCCATGACGTAGTCGCCGTAACTGAATCCTCCGGAAAAAACCAGCAATTGGTAGTCTTTGAGGCTCTCAGCGCTGATCAAACTGATCGGCTTCACATCAGCTTCGAACCCCACGTTTTCCAAAGCACGCGCAGTTTCCGCATCACAATTGGTTCCAGGAAATTTAAAAAGTAGCGCTTTGGGAGATGAACTCATCGTTGAAAGAGCCTGACAAATCCCCCAAAATCATCAACTTTCAAGTAAGGTTCTCTTCCAAGACCTGATTCGCCAATCATTGAGGGAATTAAAAGAGGAATCCGTCCTACAAATACGCCTGAATATGGTTCACTGAATTGGGTTGCAGGCCAATCCCGTAAAAGTTACTACTTTAAGACGCCAATCTCGCCCAGTTTTCAGCTGTTATGTCTTTGCAGTTATTTGCCGACTATCACTTTCATCCCAATTTCAATTTTGGCCGTAACCTCAGGAAGCAGTCGGAAAAGATCTGGAAAGCCTTCGATCAACATCAACTGGATGTGGTTGTTATTTCAGAACACAGTTGGAAGCGCCCCACCGATTCCTACCACATCCTGGAGGAATATCGGACGAGCGGAAGCAAAACCCGGATCCTGCCCGGAATCGAGGTTCTAACCGAGGAAGGCCTAGATGTGGTCGTTTTCGGTTCGTGTGGCAGCTGGTATGATGAGGATCGGCTGGCTCCACTCTTGGAACCATACCACGCCCCCATCGAAACCGTCATTCGCCTGGTTCAGGATCCAGAACATCCCGTTCGCGGATTTCTTCCTCACCCCTACACCCGCGGAACAACCGGGGCCGTCGAATTTTATGGAAGGGAAGAAGCCAAAATCCTCGCCTCAAAACTGGGCGGGGTCGAGGCCAGTAACAACTGTTATGACGACACCCTGGCCCTGGGACAACGTCTCGGCCGACGCTTTTTTCCCGCGACTCTCGAGCGCATGCAAAAAACGCATCAAATCGACAATGAATTTCTCGATGAAGTTGATGTGGATTTTATCGCGATTGGCTCCGACGCCCATTTTCCTGAAGAGGTTGGATATGGCTGCCTGATCGACATTGCAGCATGGCCAGAAACCCAAGAGGAAGTCCACCAGGCGATTACCACAAACCGAACTCGCGAAGGAGTTCCCAGACACTTCAAACCCGCCTTGGACCGCGTCGTTCACGTTTCGCGTTCCGCCATCATCACCGCTCACGAAGCCTTGCAAAAAAAGGCGCTCCGAAAGTCCAAGAAGAAGGCTGAAGGTCAACAAGGCAAAGACCTCTCCCCGGTCCCCAGTTCCTAGCCCGTAGGAGCAGGGTCTCGTTGGCAAGTTGGTTCTCGCTCCATATCGAGAAGATCCGCGCCCCTTTTCAGCTGTCATATCCGAGCCGATGAGAGGCAAAAGGGCTCAAAACGAGGCTCTGGGCGTCACACGCTCCCTTCACTCTGCTCCCTCACAACGCCTTGCAGGAAGACCAATTTCCTCACTGCATCGTCGACATCTCCACTTGGAGCGCTCTCGACATACAATCTGGCTTAGAAGGTCGTGGTTGCACTGATGTGCACCCGAACATCGTCAACATCCGCCCCTTCCGGCAGATCGTCTGAGATCGGGAAGCCGATATCAGCACGGAGCCTTACCATCTCATCAATGGTCCAACGGAGACCAAATCCAACACTGAACAGATCTTGGCTGGATTGCTCACCTTCAAGCAGGTTGACGTTTGATACGCTCGCATAGTCGGCGAAAACGAGGAATCGCAATTCATCAGACGTGTATCGCCAATCAAACCACTGAGCCACGGAGTAGGTCGGGCTGTAAAGCTCGCCGCTGAGAAGGATTCCTTCGTCACCGCGGGCAATACTCGTCGAGTAACCACGAACGGTTGATGGTCCACCAATTCCCAGTTGCTCACTGGCCAGGAGGTTGTCGCTCGACAACTGACCTTGAGCCCGGAATCTCGCGGTTGCCTGTCGGCCAATGCGCTGAGAACGCTCAATGCTGGCAGTCAGGTAACGATAATTCGATGAGGAACCCGCCCGAGCCTGCTGAAAGGTCTCGTCGGTGTTGTTGTCGTCAATTCCGCCAGGGCTCAAATAACCGGTTAAATCAAATTTGGTTGCTCCCGTCTTGTCCTGTTGGAGCACGTTGTAACCCATTCCGAGCTGAGCGATGTGGGTGGTGGCATTGAAAAACTCATCGCCGCCAAATTCGAGGTTGTTGTTGCTCGACTTGAAGTCGAAACCGAATTCCAGCTCATGACTCCAATTATCAGGTGCCCAGAATCGAATTGGCATCGCATACCGGGTGCTCGCCTGCCAGCTTTCGCCGGAAATCGTCAGTGGGGTGCCATCGACATCAACATCGGCCTCACTATCGACATAGGCACCCAGGAACGTTGCGTAATGCCTCCAAGGCAGCGGCATGCTGTAAACCAGCGAGTGACTGGTAATCGAATCGAAATCCATATCCGTGGTCAACTGATAGCTCAAGGTGCGATCCGGCCCCCAAGCCTCGGCCCACGTCGCACCCGCAAGAAGTCGGTGCTCTCCAAGCAACTCATTTCCTGAGTTCTCATAGCCAATGTAGGCGTTGAAGGGATCCACTTCGTTGGTCCGGAGAATAATGTCGGTCGTTCCAAAGCGGAAGCCAGGAGCATAGACCATATCAACCCGGCGATAGGGGCTGCGGTTCATCCATGCCAAGTCATTGAGAAGCTTGCTGGAACGCAGGACCTCTCCTTTCTCTGTCGAAATGTTTCTTCTCAGGTAGTCCTCTTCCTCTCTCGTGGCACCTTGGACACGAACCGCCTCAAGGCGACCTTCAACAACAACCAACTGGACAACACCTGACGTAATGTCCTGCTCGGGAACGAGAACGTCGACCACGGGACGATCACTGTCGCGGTAGGCACGAATGGTGTCTTTGACCATTGAGTCCAGTGAAGCCAAAGAAACCGGCTGACCGAGATAAGCGTTGAGGGAATTTCCCACACTCGGAGGGAAGTCTTCCAAATCATGCCAAATTCCCTGAACCCCTGGAATTCCCGCAGGAATCACATCCCCCGGAGATGGGACGAGAACAACTCCTGTCAAGCGATCCACCAAAGCTTCCGTGCTCAACCCTGAAGTTTGCGCCGGGAGATAAATTTGACCACCGGAACGATCAACAGCCGCAGCTCCCGAATCGATGCCGGCCTGGTAAGCAGCAACGTCGGATTTGATACTGGGCGGAAGCAACTCTTCGGCGTATTCCGTTCCATACTGGTCCACTACAATTCCGTCTTGGGCGTAAGTGTATCCAACAGCAGAAATTATCAGCAATCCGCTTATCCAGTTCCGAATGGGTTTCAATGTGATCATAGGTGTTTCAGGCTCCGGTCCCTGCAGCCTTTAGCGAGGTTGTCGATAAAGGTCCAGAGAAAATAGGCTCCATTGGGGGAATTTTGCGACTATGAAAGGAATGCCGCGTTCTGGTCAAGGCTGAAACGCATTATTTCCCTCATATTCGAAAATTTCGTTCAATCAAAGGGTTGAAACCTTTAATATTATTTAAAATTCAAACAAATCGAACTCAGCACCTCCAAGAGGCTCAACGAGTTCCCGCTTCACTCTCAAACTGGCGAAGCGTCCGGCCGGCAGCGGTGCTCGGCCCAGCTGAAGACTGAGCGGAACCATTCTGGGCAGCACGTTGAGCTTCGTCAGGCTCAAGAGTGGGCATCGAAAAATCTGACTGCAAGTAGAAGCGCCCAGGGAGCTTCTTCGGCTCGGCAACTCCGGCGGTGGCTGCGCTTTTCCCGGAGCCTGCGGCCGCCTTTCTGGCTGAAATCGAGGGAGGTCTTCCGGTCGGCTGATACTCCGTCAAGGTTCTGGGGCCTTCCATGACTCCAGAATCGGTTGCGACGGCTCCGCTCAACCCGGGGAGTGGCCGATTGGTTTCGGACTGATAGTGCTTATCCATCGCCAATTGACGCTGTTTCGCGGCGTTCTTCATGCCTTCCGGGTCGACCTTGGGAGCAGCCTGCTGTTGAGGCTCCGGCTTGGCGGGTGGAGGACCCGTCGGAGTAAACTGCGTCAGCATTTGCCCCGGTTCTTCGACGACTGCCGATTGGGGATCAAACTTGACCGGATCAAACTCTGATTGTTGGTAGAACCGATCTGGAAGTGCTTTCGGCTCCGCCTGGGCCAGGCTTTGATTTGCCTTCGCGACCTTTGGCTTCGCTACTTTTGGAGCCCTCGCGTTCGGAGGGGCAACATACTGGGTCAAACTCCGGGGATCCTGAGTCAGTTCCATTCCTTCCGAATAGGCGGCCACCGCCATTTCCTGGTTGGAGAG
>TARA_R110002096_G_scaffold49157_1_pt1 | contig 14473 bp, 16 predicted proteins | sample TARA_R110002096 | Tara Oceans TARA_R110002096 (sample SAMEA4397295) | marine metagenome | biome: Polar Biome; feature: [DCM] deep chlorophyll maximum layer (ENVO:01000326); material: water (ENVO:00002006), including particulate matter (ENVO:01000060) such as... | depth 35 m | reverse complement strand
TCCGAAGTGGATGTCCGGATCGAGGATGAACGCGCGTCGCGTCGTCACGCCGGGCTGCTTGCCGAACGCGACCCGAAGTTCGGACTCGAGCTGTATCTGATGGACCTGATGAGTCGCAACGGCACCTGGGTGCGATACCGGCGCGAGGGCGATCCCGACATCTCGAAATTTCTCGAGCAATCACAGGCGCGCATCACGAACGGCGCGATCGTGCGCATCGGCAGCACCGATTTCAGGATCAACGTTGCCGCGGTACCGACGCCGATCGTGTCCGTAAAGCGCTGAACCCCTAACCTCCCTAATCCGGGCGCGCGCGCTCGTCCGCGCGAGGCTTGCCGCCGCGGGTGGACCGGACTGCCCCCGGACCCGGCGCCTGTCGCTTCGGTACGCCGCCATCCCGCACCGCTTCGCTGCCCGCGGCCCGACAGTCCGCGCGACTCCGCGTACGTGGCAAGACCGGTGCTTGAATATATATACAAACCAGTACAAAATTATCCCGACGCGAATTCGCGACGCCGCCGGGAGCCGCCCCATGGGAATCATCGAACAGCCGCCCAGTCCCCTCGTACCACGTCTTGCCGGCGTGCATCTATTCGGTTTTGACGGCGCGCCATGCTCGCAGCGGGTCAGCTTCGCGCTCGCGGAGAAAGGGCTCAAACGGTGTGGCCGGGCGCCGTGGGCCGACGATAAGCCGGGTTCACTGAGCGCGCCACCGGGACACTACCTGTTCCGTGAAGTCTCGCTGATCAAACACGAGAACATGACCGCGGCGTTCGCACAGATTCAGCCGAATATGGTGATCCCGGCGCTCGTACATGACGGGCGACTCGTCATCGAGTCGATGGATATCATCGATTATCTCGATAAAGTATGGCCTGAGAACCCGTTGTTCCCGGCCGAACCCGGCGCGGCCGGTTTGTGCCGCGAACTCGTCGACGAGGGCAAGGCCCTGCATGTGGCAATCCGCTATGTCTCGTTCCACTGGAGTCTCGGCAGCATCGGCAAAACGGATGCCGCAACCCAGGCCGAGATCGCGCGACTGCAGCGCAGTGGTTCGCCGGAACAACTCGCCGAGTTCTATGCGAAGTTCAATAACGACGATATCGACGAGGCGACGTTTCGCGGGCATCTGCAGGCGCTGGAAAGCGCGTATGAAATCCAGCAACGCCGCCTCGAAAGCGACGGGCGTCCCTACCTTACGGGCGAGCAGTTCACGATGGCGGACATCATCTGGTCGATCAAGGTACTGCGTCTGATCGAATGCGGTTACCCGTTACAGCGCAATTTTCCGCTTCTCGCCGCCTGGTACGCACGGGTTGCCGCGCGGCCGGGATTCCGCGCAGGCGTGCTCGCGAACAATCGCCTGTTCCATTACGGATTCCGTATGAAAGCGTTCGTCGAGAATCTGTTCGGGCGCGGTATTCGCGGTGCGAGCCGCGCGGCCGCCTAGAACCCTGTCCGGGCCCGGCCGCCGCCGGCTCGCATAACCACCCAAGGAGTCTGCACCGTGACCACTAAAATGAATGTCGGGATCCTGATTTTCGAGGACATGACGATGCTCGATGGCTATGCGCCATTGCAGATGCTCGCATTCGTCGAGCAGTTCAATACGTTCACGTTCGCCCGTGACAGACAGCCGCTGCGGTCGGACTGCGGTGCGCTGCTGACCCCGGATTACGGCTTCGCGGACTGTCCGCCGATCGACGTCCTCGTCGTTCCGGGCGGCGGTAACGTGCTGCCGCAAATGACCGATCCGGTAACCCAGGCATTCCTGAAAGAACGCGGGACCGCGGCCGCTTACGTCACTTCCGTGTGCACCGGGGCGTTGATTCTCGCCGAGGCGGGTTTACTCGACGGTTACCGCGCGACGACGCACTGGGGGTGGATCGACTCGCTCCGCGCATACCCCGGGATCGAAGTCGTCGACGAACGGGTCTCGGTCGACCATAACCGGATTACCGGCGGCGGCATCACCGCCGGCCTCGATTTCGCGCTTACCCTGATCGCGGAAGTCGTCGCGCCCCCGGTGGCACAGGCAATCCAGCTGATTTTCGAATACCGGCCACAACCGCCGTTCAATACCGGCTCTCCGCAGCAGGCACCGACGGAAATACTGGAACTCGTGAAACAACAGATCGCGACGCAAAGTGGCGAGTTGTTCGATTATGTGAAGCGCAAATCCGTGGCCTGAAGCGTGCACGCAGCGACGGCCGCACGAACGAGCGCGGCCGCCGCAGGAAGCACAACACGGATTTGTTATATGGTCCACGCGCAACCTGAGCTGCGCGTAACCGGAGAATGACATTGAGCGCAACGCACCGGTACCCGCGACTCCGCATCGACGTTACGGTATCCCGCGCATGACGGCCACGATGAGTGTCCGCGAGAATATCGCCGGATGGCTCGCCGCCTTCAACGCGAAAGATCTCGACGCGTTGAAATCGTTTTACGTCCCCGAGTCCTCCTACGCGAACGCGGCGGCACCGATGTACCACGGCATCGACGCGATCATGGGCTGGTACGAGCAGGCATTCGCGACGGTCACGGGAACGCTGCATTTCCGCGAAGAGTTTCTGATCGAGGAGGGCAGCATGGCACTGCTCGTGGGAAAGTATTACTTCGCACCACCGTCCGGTGACCCTGCCGGGGCGGAGAATGCGACCGGACGCGTGGCACTCGTTTACCGCCGTGCGCCCGACGATCGCTGGTTGCTGCTGTTTGATATGGACAATACGCCGCCGGACGTGGGCCCCGGTGATTTCGACGTGCGCCCGGCCACGGATGCCTGGCCGGGTCGCGGAGCCGCCGGTGATCGGCCTGCGCAAGGGGCGCAACACACTGAAACATCCGGCTGACGGGATCGGCGGACAGTTCTACGGAGCCGACAAATCGTGTCTGAGTACAGCGCAACCATAAGCTGGGCTCGTGCCAGCGACGAAGCTTACGTCGACAACAATTACAGCCGTCTGCACGAATGGCGTTTCGATGGCGGAACGCGCGTGCCGGCATCCGCATCGCCACACATCGTACCGTTGCCCTTGTCGGTCGCGGACGCGGTCGACCCGGAAGAGGCGTTTGTCGCCGCGCTGTCGAGTTGCCACATGCTGTTCTTTCTGTCGCTCGCGGCGAAGCAGCGCTTCGTCGTCGCGCACGGTTGCGCAACAGGGCGAGTTCTGTAATCCGGTCGGCGCCTTGCGTGTTCCGTAGGAGGCGCGCGTTCCACGTTCGCCTCGCGCTTACTGGTACTTGCCGAACAGCGAGGAGAACTCATCTTCGTCAACGAACACATCCTCGGCTTCGAGGCTCAGATGCGGGGAGATGACGTTTTGCAGGTGGTCGTGAACCGCATACAGCGCTTCCATCGAAACCCCGGCAACCCGCAAATTGCTCACGGCCAGTCCCGTGTTGCCGTCTTTGAGTTCTACCGCATGCGGCAGGACCACCGGCAGGAAATGACTGTCCAGCATCAACTGGTAACCGCGGTAATAGCTGCCGCAGAAATCCAGCAGGTTCTCGTCGAACTGGTTGCGGGCCGCTTTCATCATGCCCATGCGTGACGACGACAGGTCTTCATTGGAAACGCAGAAATCGGTACCGACGAACGTCAAACTCTCCCATTCACGTCCAGATTGATGACACACCGCACCCATCACGCCGATATCCCAGCACGGCTCAACCTGTTGCGGCAGCGTCCTGCCCTTGAGAAAGCCCCGATCCTTGAGGATCAGCCTGCCCTTGTCGCGCGTGAGCTGGCCGAGCGTCGCGGTGTCGCCTGAAATGCTGAGCATGAGCAGCTCACCGAGTCCGCGGTCAAAAAGGGATGAGAGCAACTCTCGTAACGCTGTCTTCATATGAATCCTGTTTCCGATCGGTTTGCACTGATGGGTCTGGTCCGGACCCCGTGTGCATTTTACCGGTTATCGCGCGCCGCGGGTGTCCGCGTCCGAACCCCGAACCCGGTATCGGCAACGGGCATCCATGTCACGGCGATCACCCGTTTTGTCGGCACAAGCGTGCTCGCGCTTAAACGTTTGCTCTCCGGGCGCCGACCCGTGCATTGCCGAGCGAACGTTCATTCACGATGGCCATAATGGCGTTTCGGGCGTGGTGGGCTGTTTCGTCCGCACTTCGACGTTTCGCCGTGTTGCCGTGAGTCACGTGCTCGGCCGTGACGATTTGCGTTAAGCTTGCCGAAACAAAAGACAGGCACCCGGCGCGGCCGGCGTTGCCGGCTACCACCACCCTGCAAGCGAGGTAACGGATGATGCCCGGATCAAATCCCGGTCTATTGGCGATCCTGGAGGCAAAGCCCGGGAAACAGGCGGCACTGGCGGAGTTTCTCAACACGGGCCTCGCGCTGGTCGTGCGCGAACCCGGTACCCGCAGCTGGTATGCGTTCCGGATCACCGAGTCGAGTTTCGGCATCTACGATACGTTCGTCGATGACGCCGCTCGTACCGAGCATTTGTCCGGTCCGTTGGCGCAGGCGCTCGCGGACATAACCGGCGATCTGCTCGCCGGGCCACCGGAAGTTCGCCGGCTGGACGTCCTCGCGTCGAAACCGTGACGGCGATCAGGCGTCGTGACGGGGTCGCGCACCGGCCGCGATCGATGGCGCTGCCCGGCCAGGCAGGCTGAATGAAGACACGAACGAATGAGCAAAAATCCCGCATGATACTCAGCGCATTCGACATGAACACGGCGGGCCATCAGGCGCCCGGCCTGTGGACGCACCCCGGTGATCAATCACACCGCTACAAGGATCTCGACTACTGGACCGACCTCGCGCAACGGCTCGAACGCGGCGGGTTCGATTGTTTGTTCCTCGCCGATGTACTCGGCGCCTACGACGTTTATAACGGCTCGCGCGATGCAGCGGTCAGCGGCGCGGCGCAGATCCCGGTGAACGATCCGCTGTTGATCATCTCCGCGATGGCCGCGGTAACGAAGCGCCTGTGCTTTGGCGTAACCGTTTCGCTGACCTACGAACTGCCGTATGCGTTCGCGCGCAAGATGTCGACGCTCGATCACATCACGCAAGGTCGCATCGCATGGAACGTCGTGACGTCCTATCAGCAAAGCGCGGCGGTCAACCTCGGGCTCGACCGCCAGATCCCGCACGACGAACGTTATGAAATCGGCGAAGAATTTCTCGAGGTCTGCTACAAGCTGTGGGAATCCTCGTGGGAGGACGATGCGGTCGTGCACGACCGTTCAAGCGGTGTCTATACGGACCCGGCGAAAGTCCACGACATTAACCATGCGGGCAAGTACTACACCGTCCCGGGACCACATCTGAGTGAACCGTCGCCGCAGCGTACGCCGTACCTGTTTCAGGCCGGCGCGTCCGCGCGCGGCAGGCTGTTTGCCGCACGCCATGCGGAAGCGGTGTTTTTGACCGGCACGAACCCGCACGACATGCGGCCCATCGTCGATCTGTTACGCATGCAAATTGCCGAGCAGGGCCGCGACCCGCGCAGCGTCAAGTTCGTCATGATGCTCGCGCCGATCACGGGCCCGACGGAGCAGGCGGCGAAGGCCAAACTCGCGGAAATTCTCGCCCACGGCAACCACGACACGGCGCTCGCGTTGTACGGCGGCTGGACCGGCGTCGATCTGTCGCAGACCCCGCGCGATTTGCCGTTGCAGAAGTTCGAAGGCGACAGCGTCCGCGCGATGCTCGATATGCTCACGCGGGTCGACAGCGAACTCGTGTGGACCACGGAACGGCTCGCCGACTGGCTGTGCCTCGGCGGCATGAGCGCGGCCACGGTTGGGGGGCCGGAGGCGATCGTCGATGAAATGGAACGCTGGATGGAAGTCGCCGATGTCGACGGTTTCAATCTCGCCCGCACCGTCGCGCCGGGGTCGATGGATGACTTCATCGAACACGTCGTGCCGGTACTGCGGCAGCGTGGCCATATGCCGCCGGACCCGCTCCCGGCGATGACGATGCGCGAACGTTTCGGCGGCCAGCGCCGCCTGCCCGACGACCATCCGGGCGCGAGCTATCGCCCCGGAGTCACTACCGTGCGCACGGTCTCGCCGGTGACGTTCGAAGCGCGGCCGCGCAAGATCGGCCTGCTCGTAACGCTGACGGCAAAACCGGGCAAGCAGGACGAGTTGATCGCCTGGCTACGCGATTCGCTCGACGAGGTGATGAACGAACCGGGCACGATCACGTGGTATGCGTACCGCATCGACGAGACGACGTTCGGCATTTTCGACACGTTCTACGATGAGATCGGCCGGCATGCGCATATCAACGGCAAGGTCACGGAGTCGTTGGGCAAGCAGACGGCAAGCCTGCTCAGCCGCCCGCCCGAAGTACGACAGATTGATGTCCTGGCGGTGAAGTCGAGCTGACGGGCAGGGGGCATACCGCAAACATCCCGAACCCGGTAGCGTCTGCGGGGAAGGGCGCGAGCGCAACCGCCGGCGTTCACGTGCCACCGCCTGCCGCGACGCCCACGGCGCCGGAAACTGCCGTTACGCGCGCCGTGGGCATTCGCAGCTTGCATCGCAACACGGCTGACGACACTGATGGCCGGCATTGCGGGTGACGCCGGGCGGTTGCGATCAGCCACGCACGCGACAATTCAGCTCTCGAGCGGTTCGCCGTTCAGCGCCGTCGAGTTACGCACTTCATGCGGTTCGCGGATCGTATCCATGAGAAAACACATGCGCTCCGCCGTCGCGACAAGCTTCGCAATGTCTTCTGCGGAAGCCGGCGAATCGATGTGCAGGGATGTTTCCACATCGACCAGGCGACTTTGCACCGTATCGGCCCCGATTGAGCCGGTTTGCTCGAACACGGGTGTGACGGTCATCGACACATCGCGGAGTTCTATCTTCCTCGTTTCACTCGACCGAGCGAGCTGAGTCAGCATTCAAAATGCGATGGAAGCAGCGAAATAAGCCAGCGGTGGCGGCGCCGTGTTGTCCCCGCCGAGGTTCTTGCCCTCGTCGCAGATCATCTCGAATTCGTCGAAGCGGGCTATTTTCGTTTGCCGTTCGCCCTTTTCGGTATGTACCTGAAAGGATATCCGGACTCCGCCATCTACGCGTGAAAACTGAAACGGGGAGTCGCCCGCGGATGAAGCGTGAAAGGGAGATTCATGTTCACTCATGCGGCACCTCGCTTGAACCGGAACTGGAGCGAGCGATGCTACACGGACGGACAATTCGCAACCAGCCTTCGACCGATAATAAATAACGGGGACGTCCCGAATTTCGTGTCCGTCATATTGCGCGGCCGAGCCCTCGTTGCGGGTATGCGCCGGTTAATGCGGGATGTACCCATTATTCCGCGTTCCGCATCGGCGTGTGACGACAGTGACTGGTCGCACGGTTATGCGCCGTCATCCCCGGTTTATCGCCGTCGTTCACGTGCGGGTTCGACCCGTAACCGTTTCTGATAGGAGTACACCGGCCAGCCGGGGCGAGTTGTCCGGGGGGGAATTCCCGCTGAAAGCCCGCAGGTTCCGCCGGGCCATCGGCTAGACTTGAAGGCAGTATGTCGCCCCGGGCCGAGCCACGCGGCACATATCGTTTATGCCATTGATGCCCCGAATTGACGCCAATCAACAGGGCTTGTCGAGCCGTCGCTGATACTTCAGCGAGGCCATGTCCAATCTGAGGGACGCCAATATGCGCAGTATATTGAGGATCTTCGGCCGCTCACCGTTCGTGCCGTTGCAGATGCACATGGAAAAAGTGGCGGAATGCGTGGAGCAGGTCCCGGTGATTCTCGCTGCCTACCGCGAGCACGACACGGCTCGTGTCCTCGAGATGGCAAACGCGATCTCGAAAACCGAGCATGAAGCGGATCAGATCAAACACGATATCCGCAACAACCTGGGCCGCGGCCTGTTTCTGCCCGTAGCCCGGGCGGATCTGCTGCGGATTCTGAATATCCAGGACAGCATCGCGAATCGAGCGGAAAACGTCGGGGTACTGCTGACGTTCAAACAGATGCGATCCTTCGCGGAACTCGATCAGGCGTTCGATGCATTCGTCGAGAAGTGCCTGGCGACGTTCTGGTTAACACGCAGCGTGGTCGAGCAATTCGACGAACTGCTGGAGAGCGGCTTCGGTGGCGGCGAAGCGAACACCGTGCGCGAGATCGTCGACCACGTAGCCAGTGCCGAATATGAATCGGATGTGGCCCAGCGTGAACTGGCCCGGATCATGTTTGCCGGTGAGGACAGGATCTCCCACGGTGACTTCTTCCTGCTGAACAAACTCATCCGCCAGGTCAGCGAGATCGCCGATCGCTCCGACAATCTCGCGTCCACGATCCGTTCGACGCTCGAAAACAACTAGCACGCGCCACCACGACACCGGATCTGAACGCCAGGCGAGCCAGCGCAGCATGGAAATCTACCTCATCGTCATCCTGATACTCGCCACGTTGTTCGGCTTCTACATGGCGTGGGGCATCGGTGCGAACGATGTCGCCAACGCGATGGGTACCTCGGTCGGGTCGGGTGCGCTCACGTTGAAGCAAGCGGTGATCGTCGCCGCGGTGTTCGAATTCTCCGGTGCCGTACTTGCCGGCATGCACGTCTCCGAGACCGTACGCAAAGGCATCGTCGACCCGGCTATCTTCGCCGGTGACGGACTGTCATTCATGCTCGGCATGCTCGCGGCGCTGCTCGCCGCCGGCGTGTGGCTGCAGATCGCATCGTTCAAGGGCTGGCCGGTTTCGACCACACACTCAATCGTCGGTGCGGTGGTCGGTTTCGGGCTCGTCTATGGCGGCATGCAGGCGATATATTGGGATAAATTCGGCTCCATCCTCGCGAGCTGGGTCGTGTCCCCGCTGTTGAGCGGGGTAATCTCCTACGCGGTGTTTACCCTCGTACTGCGACGGGTGTTCTACCAGCCACATCCGATGCTGGCGGCAAAGAAGCTCGCCCCCGTGCTCGTGTTTTTCGTGTTCGCGATCCTGGCGCTGACGCTCGTCTTCAAGGGCTTGAAGAACCTGAATCTCGATCTCGGTCTGCCCGGCGCGTTCGCGGTAGCGTCCGCCGTCGGTCTCGTTGCCGCGCTGGTCGGCGCGTGGTTCGTCGCCCGCATCCCGAACCCTGAGCACGACTCCGCCGTCGAGGAGGCGGTGACCGATCCAGCGGTGGTGCGCGCGCTGGAGAAAGCGATGAAACACCTCGAACGTGTCCACGTTGCCGCACCCGGGCGCATGAAATCCGAGGTCTCCGACACGCTCGACAACGTCCGGCGGCTGCGCTTCGAATCACAGCGGCGCTACAGCTTTCACACCGACAGCGCGGAATACCAGAGTGTCGAGAAATTGTTCGCCTACCTGCAGATCCTGAGCGCCTGCTTCGTCGCTTTCGCGCACGGCGCGAACGACGTCGCGAACGCGATTGGTCCGATGTCAGCCGTGATCTCGGTGGCCATGGCCGGCGGCGAGAGCATCGCCGCGAAAGCGCCCGTGCCGCTGTGGATCCTCGCGATCGGCGGGGTCGGCATCGTGGCCGGTCTCGCCACGTGGGGCTGGCGCGTTATGGAAACGATCGGTCGCAACATTACCGCGCTTACTCCGACCCGCGGCTTCTGCGCCGAGATCGGGGCTGCAACGACGATCGTACTCGCGACGAAACTCGGCCTGCCGATTTCGACGACCCATACGCTGGTTGGCGCGGTGCTCGGGGTCGGACTCGCGCGCGGTCTCGGCGCGGTGAACCTGGGCACGGTCAAGGACGTGGTCGTGTCGTGGCTCGTCACGGTGCCGGCCGGTGCCGGGCTTGCCGTGGTGTTCTACCTCGCGCTGCGGGCGATGTTCTGAGCACACCGGGTCACGGCCGCCGGCCGGTTCGCGCACGCCTGGCGGTAAATCGGGAAACGTACGTTTCGTTTATCGCGCGATGCGGATCGGGATCGGGCGGCGATCGGGATGGTTATTCCCCGCGCGGGCAATGACGTCGAAGCGTGGTCTGCAGTGCGGGAGATAAATGGTGGCCGGGGACAGAATCGAACTGTCGACACAAGGATTTTCAGGGGCATGGGGATTTCCTGGTTGTTGATATCGTTGGAGTAGGGTGCATTCGGATCACTTAGGGAAACTCATGTTGAAACAGCGGGTTGAGTTTGTTGAGCATAGACAATAAGCATCCCGCAGTGATCCGTGAGCGTACCGGGAATTTGGGTCTGCGTAGATCGAGAATATTGGCATCATGCCCCGGCGACGTCGTGACGGTCGAACTTCTGCAACTCGTAGTAGCTTCAACGAAGCCGGTCATCTTCTCGTCGCGAACGTATCACTCATGGTTTTAGGGACTACCAAGCTGGTTCGAGCCGCGATGGCGATCCAATCCTGAGCTACCTACTATCTTTGAGAAAGCTTGCCCCGCGCGATAGGCGCGCCTGCAATTGATCTGCAATGAAGCCGCTTAATTTTTCAGCATCTTTCCACCTTGCTGTGCGGCGAGTTGCGTCTAGATCGTGATGTTTGATTAGGGCGCGCAGCACGTCGACAGATTGTTCGCGGAGCCACAGTCGAAAATCAACTGAGTCGCGAAATCTCCACTCGGAATGGACATCCGGGAGCTCGACATCACCATTTGGTTTTGATCGTTTTCGGGACTGAGACTTACTGGTAGGAACCGGCTCGAGGATTTCCTCAAGACGTTCTGCGAACTCCGGGTTCTTCTTTGCCTCGTCGGCAACTAGATCGACTAGGCGTCTTAAAACCCCGATCAACGCTTTTTGCTTTCGCATATTTCTTTGATTTCCTGTGTCAGGGTTCGTAGCGGTTCGTATGCCGAGCCATATTTACCTTTAAATGTCCGAATATCTGCATCGACATCCGCGCCGCGAGCGACTTGGACGGTCTGCGGGATTGCCGTTCCGAGTAGCGGGGGTTGAGCCAAGGAACCTGACTCACCGAAGCGTCCAAGCCGTGCGGCTCTGAGGTCTTTGATGACGCGGTCATGAAGGCCATTCTTTTGAACTTTAGTGGCGACAATGCCTAGTGCCGGGATCTCGCGGCCGATATCGTCGGCGAATCGAGCAACGTTATCTACAATTTGATAGATACCCCAGGTCGAAACAATGTCCGGAATTGTCGGTATAACGTAGCCGGACGATATACGTAGCCCATTTTTGGTGACGGTACCCAAACTTGGCGGACAGTCGATAACTACGTAGTCGTATCGATCCAAAACCGACTGCAAACCGGCTCTAAGAATTTCCAGCGGATTAGACATGAAGTTGCCCGACAGCGCGATCATCGGGATCCGGTCTTGAAGCTCGATCAATCGTATGCTTGATGGGAGAAGATCCAGACGGGCAATGCCGTCATTGATCGTCGACACTCGGCGCGCTAGAGCCGCTTCGACTTCAAAATTCGGTCCTTCATGCGCGTCGAGCTTGTCGGCGAAAAGTTGGGCAACGGTGCGGCCGGTGTCATCCATTTCTGCCCACCGTTCTTCTGAAATCAGCGATACAGTGGCGTTGGTCTGCGGGTCCAGGTCGACTACTAGAACGTGCTTACGTTCTTCTTGCGCCAGCAATTCTGCTACCGCAACTGCGGTCGTTGTCTTACCAACTCCGCCTTTGAGGTTAATGAAGCTGAGCACGTGAGTTTCCTCACCCTTATGGCCTTTCACCCACTCTTCGACTTTCTCCCGGTCCCATACGGGGCCGCTCTGCAGGTTCTGAATTGGGCGCGGGAAATGGTCATACCGCATCCGCCAATTCGATACGGCCTGCTTAGAAACCCCCGCGAAATCAGCGATTTCCGCAATTCCTACTAATTTGTCCTGGACCATTGTGACCAATGTCCTCATACCGATACACACTACACATATTAGGTATTGCGTGTACAAAATCAACATAAATGCATATTCGTGTTGATATCTGAGCATCAAGCCCTCAATAAATGTATTATTGGTTTCATCAGTTGCTATCAATGAAATCAAAACCTAGACTCTAGGTGAAAGCTAGGCAATTAGATGCATGAGTAACGTCTACCCACTCCACCGAGAGCACAACCTGATCAGCCACATCCTGCGGGTTGGTCACACGGGCCATCGAGTCTTTGAAGACCTGAGCGCGGCTGGCCAAATGCCCTTTCGGCGTGCGGTATTTGATGCCAGCCACTCACAACGCCAACACGATTTAATCGCCGCCTTGGCATCTTCAGGCGTAGAAATCGTACTTGATACGAAATCTGCAGAACTGGCCTATGAAATCGGTATGCATTCGCGGGCGAGGGATTTGCCCTGGGCATTGTCGGAGCGCATTCAACGGCCAGACGATTGGACGGGCGTACCGGGGCGCGCGCGAGCAGAGCAGATTGCGGAATTCGCGCAGGTAATCAAAGCAGACGCCGTATTGGCGCCGACACATTTCATCGACTCAGCCAGATCGCCGTGGCTCGCTACTGATGTCATGGCCGCTCGGTTGCTTCGCGACGCTTTAGATGCGCTTGGCAGTAAAGATATTCGCGTTGACTACTGTTTGACGGCACCCATTAGCCCATTACGGGACCAGGCCCAAATAGACCTTGTCGCCCGTGCGATAGCCGATACGCCGGATGGTAACCTCTGGCTACGGTTGTCGGGATTCGGAATGACTGGGAGTGCTGCCGCTTTGAGGCGCTACATCGAGTTCGCCTGGCGCCTTGCTTCGCTTGGCAAGCCGATTATCGCGGACAATGTCGGCGGTAATGCTGCACTGAGTCTCGCGGGCTTCGGAGCAGTGGGTGGAATTTGCCAAGGTGCTGCGGAGCGTGACAGCTTTAATGTTTCCAGTTGGCGTTCCCGGCCTACAGGCGGACGGGGACCGCAGAAGCGAATCTATGCACCTGCTCTGGATCTGTTTTTGCCCAAGAAAACCGCCGAGACGTTTCTGGATAGGCGGTACGCGAGGACGCTCATTCTTTGCAAAGACCAATCATGCTGTCGCGATGCAGAAGACATGATCGTTAACGCGAAACGGCACGCGATCATCCAGAGCAACCAACAAATATCGAACTTATCGCGTAGGCCGCCGTTGAAGCGGGTCGATTTTTTGCTGACCGAAGCCTTGCCCGAAACAGGAAGAACATTGCGAAAGGCTCGCCGGATTAAGTTCGAAGATGAAAAGTTAACAGCCAGGTTGCAGGCGCTCGCGGATCGCTCCGAGCGGATGTTACACGTGCTAGAAGACTTGCATTCGAGCGTCGAGATCACTCCAATTCCGAAAACGCCAATAAGTACTGTAAAGAAAGTCGAACAAGCAGGCTGATACGATGGAAGAAAACGCTATCACTAAAACAATTGACGACCTGCGTGAACACGGGAAGCTGTCCGGGGTCGACGTCGCGAACATTGCTGCTGTTTCGAAAGCTACTGTTTCACGGTGGAGCACTGGCAAAGCGACGCCACACCCTAAGACCCAGCTTGTATTGTCGGACTTAAGATACGTCGTTGATAGGCTTGCCGAGTTCTATAACCCGGATGAAACTCGCGCGTGGCTATATTCTCGAAATGACTTGCTAGATGGTGCCCGAGCGATTGAGCTAATTCACGACGAGCGGACAGATGAGGTACTGGCTGCTATAGAACGAATTGAGTCGTTAGCGTATCTCTAATTGAAGATCTATAACGCCGAGAAGTATGAGCCAAATTCTCGATCCCGGCCTGCTCGACGCGATCGAGGCACTTGAATGCGAAGCATTTGAAGGGAATGTTTGGCGGGTTACATGGGCCACGCGGGATCCTCTGGCAGGTGGTTCCGGCGGAGGGCGTTGGACCCCTAGTAACCAATTCGAGGCTCTCTACACAAGTTTACACGAAGATGGCGCTTTAGCTGAGATCTATTACCACCTATCAAGAGCTCCCGTTTTCGCATCGTCGAACATGCTAATCAATACGGTGAGCGTTTCGTTAAACAAGGTGTTGCGAGTAAGCGAGGACGACCTCCGGAACGTTGGGTTAGAAGACCCAATGGCAAGCAAGATTCCGTACAAAGCAAGCCAGTCTATTGGCGCCGCAGCATACTTGCTTGATCATCAAGCCATTATCGTTCCTAGTGCGCGCTGGAATTGTGACAATTTGGTCTTGTTCCTTGATAAATTCGATGTAGGTGAGTGCCTAGAAGTGCGGGAGTGTCGTGAGGTGAATTGGCCGGCATGGCGCGAAGCGAATGACTACCGGGGTCGAACTCGCGATTAGAAGCAATCCGGTCGTAGCAGATAACCGTTTATCCCGACCGATATCGAGTGTTCGAGAACTTAGGATATTCATCGTGTACTGTGACGTCGCCCGAAATCCATCGCAAAGCACAGTTTCATGGAACCGATGCACCCTGTATTTGCAGTGTTGCACCGGCGCGTCTAGAAATCACTGTGCGCCGAGACGCACGGTCGGCCGAAGATTTCGGCAATCGTGGAGGGTGTCCTGAATTCTGTGTGTGAGCCGGTTAGTGATTTCATGCGGTTAATGTGAAGCGCTCGCCGAATTGTATC
>TARA_R110002096_G_scaffold429949_1_pt1 | contig 14474 bp, 15 predicted proteins | sample TARA_R110002096 | Tara Oceans TARA_R110002096 (sample SAMEA4397295) | marine metagenome | biome: Polar Biome; feature: [DCM] deep chlorophyll maximum layer (ENVO:01000326); material: water (ENVO:00002006), including particulate matter (ENVO:01000060) such as... | depth 35 m | reverse complement strand
ATGGCAACACGGTCTGTGCAGAGACCACTAAGCGGAGCTTAGCGGCAGCTGGGGGCTTAGCGGTAGCTGGGAATCAGAAAATCATGTGCGTGAGAGTCTAATACAGTATGTAAAAATAATTAAAAGATAATCAATCTTCTAACACTAATAGAAGTCAACTTAGTGCATTTCAATTTTAATATTCAATTCATCTAATAACCTATTTCCTTCAGAATATGAAATGAAAGAGTTTGAATTATTTTTATAAAAACTTACCAGTTTGTTAAAAACTTTATTTTCAGAATTTTGTAACCAAAGTAGTAAAGGCAAAAAATCATAACAATAAATTTTATAGTCTTTTTTGTTAGTTATTTTTTCAAAGCTTAAATTATATTTTTCTAAATATTGTATATTTTTCTTTTTACTTTTTAAAAGATGTATTAGATACTCTTTTTGTTCTGTTTTTTTTAAATAATTTAAAGTTAGAAATTCTGTAATTCCTTCAGTTAAAACTGGGTTTTCAAATCTTATTGAATTATCTCCCCACCATAAATGTAAAACTTCGTGAATCAGCGTTTTCTTATTAATCCATTTATTTGTTAAAAAATTCTCATTAAGAATTATTAAATTATCAATGTTTTTTCCTGCCAATTTACCTTTAAAGGGAAGAAATATTATTTCAGGTCTTTCACTCCTTTTGGAAAATATATTTTGAAAATGAATAAAAGCATCTTCAATAATAGAAATAATCTCTTTAATACGAATTTCACTACCTATAACCTTTGATCTTTGATAAACACAAAAATCAGCGTACACCTTTTTATCAAAATCACCCGCTATAATCGGTGGAACTTTGTAAAAACTCCCTTTAAAATCTTCTTTTTTGGGGTAGATAAGCTTAAACCCTGAAGGCAGAGTAATGTTTAAATCAACCTTCTTTTTATTATTAAATGTTCTTTTGCTTAAAGCCAAATAATTTTCTGAAATAAAAAACACAGAATCATTTAAGAAATAATTATCATAACTAGTTTTTGGCGTATTAACAGAATAACGAACTATTCCATCTGTATTTTTATATTGTAAATATGTATTTCTAAAAACTCCTTGTCTGTTAATTAATATTTCTTCATTATTTCTATCTAAAGGGATACTTTTATGTAATAGTAAAGTGTCTGAAATGAAATAATTTTCAATATGTTCTTGAATAGTCATTTGACCTGTATAATCAATTTTAATATTACCTTTAATTATTTCTTGAGATAAATTTTGTTGAAAACTAATAATAAATAAAAAAACTACTACTACTTTAATACTTTTCATAAACTGTGAGTTTTGGTTTGTAATCTATTTTTTCAGGTATCATTTCTTCATTAAAATCATATACACGTATTTCAAGTTTATTTACATCTTTATTTATCAACATTTTTTCAATCTCTAATATTATTTTTTTTCCGACTCCTTTTCTCTTATGATTTTGATCTACTGCAACATACAAAATTTCGCCAATTGATAAGTCTTTATAGACAAGACTATTCTTTATTCTAATTATCTTAGCTAAAGCAAACCCGATAATAATATTTTCAAATTCTGCAACAACTAATACAAAATCACTATTTTCTTTGAAAACATTCATAAAAAGAAATTTATACCTTTCATTCTTTATTACAGGTTTCATATCTCTATTATTTTCAATGTGTTTCACATCTAATTCTTTAAATAAAGGAAGGATATGTTTTAAATCTTCAAATTTCGCTAATCTAATTTCCATTATTATATAATTTCAAAGAAAGTCACTTCCTCTAATTCAATCACTTTATTATAAATATTTCTTAATATACTTAATTGGTCATTAAGTGAACTGTAGTATTCACTCTCTGATTCAGAAAAATCTCTTAATAATATTTTTTTTACGTAGAGCAAACTTTCTATCCTATCTAATTTAATCTTAAGAAGACTTGTTCTTTCTTTCTCAATTTTCAAACCTAAGATTAAATCATTTATTTCTTCATATAAGAAAGTAATTCGCTGTATTGTTATATTTTTTTCCATTGCCAAATCTGAAACCTTAATATCATATTCCGTTTTACTTACTTCCAATTCTATTCGCTTCTTTCCAAAATCTAATAAAGGAATATTAAGGGATAAAGAAAAATTTTGACTTTGGTTAGGGTTTTGTAATATGTTATTAAAAATTTCTGTAGAATTGTTAAATCCAATTCCCATTGTAAGGGTTGCATTATAAAATCTATTTTTTTGTTGTTGTTTAAAGCTTTTTTCAAGACCTATTAAACTATTTTCTTCAATAATAGCATAAGCTTCTAAATACTTGTTGATATAATGGTTTAACTCATCTAGTTGAAACTCTAATCTTGGAACTTCCAAAACATCATTTTTTTTTAAAACTTTTGAATTAAAAAAGGTGTTAATATTGTCTGTTTTTAAAATTTCCGATTTATTAATAAAGTTTATATTTTTTTGGATACTTAAAATTTTTAATTTTGAATCAACAGAATCATATGCCATTACTTTTCCTGTTTCTATCAATTTTTTTATGATATTATTATATTTTATTGCTACATCAATTTTATTTTCAATAATTATCTTTTGATTTTTTATTGACATTAAAGCAAAATAATTATCAATTGCTTTTTTTTTGATTTCTATGTTTTTTCGTATGTAACTAATGTCATTATATTCAAGTTTGGCTTTATATATTTTTTTATCCCACTTTATGGAATTAAAAAAATTTAACGGCTGAGATAGGTTAATTCCAATCCATGAAGCTGAATATGAAGTAGTATTCTCTTCATCTCTAAATAAATCTAATCTATTGAAAGAATTAGTAACAGAGAGTTCTCCCCCAGTAAAAGGAATTTTTTGTGACACAGATAAATTAACCCTCGAATTAGCATTATTAGATTCTCTAAAGGCAATTGTTCCATCTGGTTGAATAACGTTAGAAATTGAACGGTTATAAGTTGGTAGTGTGAAGTTTAAAGAAACATCCGGCAGGAATTTTTTTTCAAACAATAGATTTTCTTTTTCATCTAATAGTTTTTCTTTTTTAAAATTCGCATACTCAATAGATTTTTTTGAATTCTCTATAAAATCATTTATGCTAAAGTGATCTTGCGAATATGAAACTATACCAACTAATAAAGCGCAAATAGCAAATGTTTTTTTTAACATAGTAAACTAATATTAAAAAGCAGGACTATCAATAACCCTGCTTTTTTCATTTTGACTATTTTTGTATGTAATAAAAATATTATTCAAGTATAATAATTTTCATGTTTAATTTAGTTAGATAATACTAACAGAATTGAAAACCATATAGCTGGTATAAACGCAATAATTGTCCATAATAGATGTTTTTTAAAATCATCTCTTTTTTTAAACCATATAATTAATGGATACAAAAAAGACAATCCCACAGATAAGTACAGAAATACTCTATAAATATGTTTGGCATATTTATGTAAATATGGATATTCAGAAAATCTAATAAATTCAAAACGCCCTTTTAACAATAATCCTACTACGAATAATAAAAATATAAGAACAAATAATGCTTTAGGGAAAAGAATAAATTTTAAAATTTTTCTCATTATAATTATGCTTTAGTATAAAATTTCAACTAAAAAAGCAGAAACTATTATTAGATGTTATTAATTAATAACCATAACCATACTCATATTGACCATCACCAGCAGCTCCAATCATATGTCCACCAATGTTTTCAGTCCAACTTTCGTTTATGATATAAGGATCTGCATAGTCAAACGTTCCTGGTACTACATCAATAAGGTCTAAAGGATCTTCAAATACGTCATGAAAAGTAAGATATATATCTCCACCCCAACCTATGCTTCCACTGGCAGTAGTAAAAAATCTCAAATTTGAAAGAACTCCAGAAACATAAGCACTACCTATCGCAAAAACATCACTTGTAAAATCATATGAGTTTAAAAAATCATACTCTATTGTTTCACTAGCACCTTGACCATCATCTATATATTCCTGTATTTTAACTTCTATTTGGTCATTTACTCTTTCCATTAATTCTGTAAATTCAGTACTATTTCTAATAGTCTCAAAATGACCTATTTGATGTAATGACACTGGCACCCCATCCCCTCCTTCATAATAAGCTAGAAATTCTGAATTCCCCCAACCTTCAACTTGTTCTGCTCCACCATCAGAAGAGCCTGAACTGCCTGAATATCCATCAGCATCTCCATAATCATTTTGTTCACCTCCAAAAGTGTCTCCCCAATCATAAGTAGGGTTATTAGTTATATAAACTGGATCTAACTGTCCGCCCATACCACCATCGCACCAGAAATCATCTGAATAAGCACCACCATATGCTCCAAAAACACTTTGCTGAATTTTTTTTGAAATTTCAGGGAATTTTAAATTTTTCATATAAATATTATTTTTAATTAAATTAATTCATGATTTTTGCCACCTACTTATTAGGTAGGATAATTTTTTCAAACATAGTAAAAAAAATGAATTTAAATAAAGAAATTGTAAAAAAAATAAACTCATTTTTAAACGATTATTACTCAAATCAGCATGCTTGCTTAATTTCAGGAAGTTATGTTGACAGAAAAAACAACGAATACTCCGATATAGATGTTTGCGTATTTACAAAAGACAGGAATACAGTATTTAATGAAACTCTTCCTTATAAAGATCTGAAAATCCAAGCCATAATTATTCCTGTTCAAAACGTTCAAGAGATATTATGGGTAGATTACATTACCGGTAAAGGCTCTATAATTAATATGATATCTAAAGGTGTAATTATTTTTGACAACTGTAATTTTTTAAAATATTTAATTCCTCATACGAAAAGTTTAGAAGAAACAGGAGGAAGACCTCTATCTGATAGTGAAATTTATATGTTAAGAGTAAAGATAACATCCTTATTGTTTGATGTTATGGGAGGTAATAATTTGGACGAATTATTATATTCTATAAACTCCATTGTAGATTTAATTTCTGAACTAAAGTTAAAAGCAACAGGAAATTGGTGTGGTAATGGAAAACATAGAATGCGCCAAATAAAAGTTTTAGACAATGAGTTTCAAAAAAAGTTAATTAATTCTATTGAAGATATCTATGTTAAAAAAAGTAAGGACTCTTTTGTTCATTTAATAAAAAATTCTTTGAAAGATTATGGAGGTTTGCTTCCATATCATTCTAAAGCGGTATTGCTTTCTCTTGTAACGACGAATTATTTAGTCATTGAAATAAATGTTAATAGATCGAATAAAGAACTAACAAATCAGAATATCAAAGTGTTAAGTAGTTTTATTGATGGAATTAAATCACACAAACTAGAGTATTATTTCTTTTCCTCTAAAGCTGTAGGAATGAATAAAACAGAACAGAACATATACATGATTATTGATGCTGAAAAAGATTTTATAAATGATTATTTAATTGATCGCTTAAATTTCTTTGTTATTAATAAACCTGAACTATCAGCACTTTCATTTCCTTTTCAATTTGATCCTAGATATAGATTTTCCAATAATGAAATATATAATGCTGTAGCTCCTCTTTTCTATAAAACTTCGAATTTAATAATTAGAAAAAATAATGCTATCTATAATCAGTCTTTTCAGTTAAAATTTTCTTTGGACTTATTTAAACAAATTAAATTTAATTGGTTTAAAAATGACTCTACTAATTTCTCTCTGTTTTTAGAATATCTTATAGAATGTTGGATAATTTTTTCTTATGATGATGGCCTTAGCTTTACAACTTCTCGTTTATTAAAAAACAAAAAGAATGTATTAGATAAATTCGAAAGAATGTATTTAAACCAGAAAGAAGAATTAGAAAAAATATATAAATTAAAATATAGTAATGAAAATAATTTTTCACAAATGATGCAAAATATTTCCGAAATTTCCGAAATTGAAAATATACCATTATATAAGGCATACTTACTTAGCAATCATGATATAGAAGCTAAAAGATGGAGTTTATATAGAGAAATTACCTTCAAAACCTTATCAATTGCGTTTGTTGATAATCGTTTTATTTCATATATCCCTTTTGTTGTAAAAAAAACAGAAATTAATGGTTAAATCTTTCCCTCATTATTCACAGCTTAATCAATTAAGCTGTGGGCTGGCTTGTATAAAAATTATAGCTAAGCATTATAATAAAATTATTGATATAACCTCTTTTCATAAAAAACTAACACCCAAAGGATTATCATTATATGATTTATGTGAGGTCGCTGAGGATATTGGTTTTAGATCATATGCATACGAACTTAAACTAAAGGATTTAAAAGAGCTAAAAAAACCAATACTTATACATTGGAGCAAAAACCATTATGTCGTGTTATACAGAATTAAAAACGGCAATTATTATGTTTCCGATCCTGCAAAAGGTCTTTTAGAATATAATAAAGATGAGTTTGTAAAAAATTGGTTTGGCAATAATGAAACTGGTAAAGCTTTAGTGCTAGAACCTTCCGAAAAATTTGTTGAGCAAAAAAATAGTAAAGCAAGTTATTTAGCGGCAATTGAATTTCTATTTAGGCACTTGTCTCCATATAAGAAAAACCTAACGCATTTATTATTAGTTATGGTAATAATCGCATTAGTTTATGCCACATTACCTTTCATAACTAGATCAATAATAGATGTTGGAATAGCAGGGAATGATTTTAATTTTATTACTATAGTTTTAATAGCGAATATCTGTTTACTTCTGTTCAGAAGTATTGGTGAATGGGTTAGAGCTTCAATATCATTACATATTGCAAGCCGAATAAAAATTTCTATAATTACAGACTATTTAATTAAAGTATTTTCCTTACCAATTAATTTAATTGATGGAATGCTTATTGGTGACATTATTCAGCGCTCAAGAGACCAAGAAAGGATTCAACAATTTATTTCTAACTCTGCTATATCTGTAGTTATGGCTGTTCTTATCATAACAATTTATAGTATTATCCTTTTTGTTTTTAACAAAATGTTGTGTTTTATATTTATAACTGCCACAATTTTATACGTGATTTGGATAATGTTTTTCTATGAAATTAGAAAAAAAATGGATATTCAATATTATGAACTAATGGGTAAAAATCAAAGTTCATGGATAGAAATATTAAAAAATTTTGAAGACATAAAACTAAATAACTATTCGCTAAATAGGAGATGGAAATGGGAAAAAATTCAAGGATCTCTATATAGAGTTGGTATTAAATTACTTAATATAGATAAACTCCAACAATTAGGAGCTGATTTTATAAATGGTATTAAAGATATTGGCTTGACTTTTTATGGAGCTTATTTAGTTATTCAGGGTGATTTAACTTTAGGTACTTTAATATCTATTCAATTTATTATAGGCCAATTAGGATCGCCAGTTACTGAGATAATTACATTTGTAAAAACCGCTCAATCAGCATTCATTAGCTTCTTGAGAGTAAGCGATATCAATAACATGCCTGATGAACAAGTTAAATCGAAATTATTAATTAATGAATTTAATGACATTAATAATATTGTTTTCAAGAATGTAACTTTTAGGTATGCTGGTGTTAATAAACCTGTACTAAACAATGTTTCTTTTGCTATTCCGGATAAAAAAATCACGGCTATAGTAGGTGCAAGTGGTTGTGGAAAGAGTACTATATTGAAATTATTAGCAAAAGTATATGATGAGTATTCAGGGAATATATTCTTAGGAAAAGAAAACTTAAGAAATTATGATAATGATTTTTTTAGAAAAAGAACTGGTGTAGTTTTTCAAGAAAGCAATCTATATAAAGACACAATATTAAATAATATTATTCTTTCTGAAGAACAAGATTACAATCCAGATTTAGTTGATAAAGTTCTATCTTGGGCTAATTTAAAAGAGGAATTATATAATCTTCCTAAAGCTCTGAATACTGAATTAAATGAAGGGGGTAAAGGATTAAGCCAAGGTCAAAAACAGCGATTACTTTTAGCGAGGGCTTTATATAAAAGACCTAAATTTTTAATTTTAGATGAAGCAACAAATGCAATAGATTCTATTAGTGAAAAGAAAATCTTAGAGGTCTTCACTCAAGGCTTGAAAAACCAAACTATTATTTTGGTTTCACATAAACTGTCTACAATAAAATATGCCGACTTTATTATTACTGTTAGCAATGGAAGTATTGTAGATGCTGGTAATTATGATCAATTAGTCAAAAAAAAGTCATCCTTCTATAAGTTATTTGAAGACCAAATCCCTAAAGAAAATGAATAATTATATTAAAAAATACGAATCTGAAGAACTTAAAGAAATATCATTAACAAGTAATATAAAAGGGTATAAAGGCATAATAGTATTCATTTTTACCTTTATTGCTCTTACAATAACTATAAGTGCATTAATAAAATATCCAGAAAAAATCCTAGGAAAAGCTTTCATAGTTTCTGGAAAACAAGTTAATAATGTATATTCTCCAAACAGTGGAGAAATAATAATTTTAGTCGAAGAGAATAAACAAATAAATGAAGGGGATTTATTAGCGTTAATTAATAATCCAACAAATTATACTGACCTAATAAAGCTAAAGATGCAGTTAGAAAGTATTGACATTTATAATAACAACTTAGAAAATTCTATTTCTAGTTTTAATTTTGAAAAAGATTTAAAATTAGGTGAGATTGAAAAATATTATTATAATTTTTTACTCTCTTTACTAGATTATAATAATGTTTTGGATATTGATATTACAAGTCAAAAAATTGACAATCTAAATGACAACATAAATAGAAACATTGAAAAATTAAAAATAGGTGAATCAGTAAAAGAAATCATCAATAAAAAGAGTGAAATTATTCAAAATTCTTATGCAGTAGATTCTTCTTTGTTTTCTATAGATGCCATTGTTGAAGATAAAATGATTGAATCTAAACTAAACATATTAAATTCTAAAGAAAAAGAATTCTCAATACAAAAGAGTAATGATGAGTTAATTCATTATAATAAAGAACTAAAAGGAGAAATTCAATTATTGAAAAAAGAAAAATTACAAATTGAATCTTCTGTTTTATTTAAATTAAAAAAATCTTTTTTTGAATTAAAAACTGCAATAGATTTTTGGGAATATAATTATGTTATAAAGGCTCCTGTTTCTGGTAAAATTGAATTTTACCAACCTTTTTTAAACTCAACACAATATGTTAAAAAGGATACACCACTATTTATTTTATTACCAAAAGCGGAGAATCTATATGCTAGAGGCATTATGTCTGCTGAGGGGTATGGAAAGATAAAAACATTAGATACTATTTTTATAAAGCTAAAAGATTATCCATATGTAGAATATGGTGAATTAGAAGGAATTGTAAGTAATAAATCTAAAGTATATCATGACTCTATTTATTATATGAACATAACGCTACCTCACGGACTAAAGACTAATCATGATAAAAATATTGAATTTTCTTATAATATGGCGGGAGAAATAGAATATTTTACGAATAAGCGAAGCATTCTACAAAGAATTTTTAGTGAAATACAAAATTCTTTTGAAAACTAATCTACCTATTAAATTTTATTCAATACTTAACGTTCCCTATCAACCCCTTTAACTTTAGAATGATTGGGTACTGTCTTTGTATGTTCTTTAAATCGCTCTCGCATTTCGCGAATATATTGATCCCTACCTTCTATTAGTGCTTCTAGGTATGGGTTATCCGATTTAATATTATTTAAACTATTAGATATTTCTGGTTCATGCTGTTGTAACATGTAACCATCATTAAACCCTTTTTGATATGTTTTATCGTCTTCCACTACGAAGCGTTTTTGGAATGTCTTTCTAAATATTCATGGAGAGAATCACGATCATATAATACTTTCTTAGCAGTCGGTTGAGAAAACCGAACCTTGGCATTATCACGTAATTTTTGTAAAGTCGTTTTGCTTGTGATGCGTAAAACCCGCATTGCTTCTTCAGGGGAAATCCATTTATCCTCAATCACATCTTTTTTCTCCTTGATGCGCTCAACCACTTTATCCACTAATTGGTAAAGGGCGGCTGATTCTAAACATATGACTTGCATCGTACTCATGACTCAAGAACTACAAAAGATATGCCAAACGTTAAATAGATTGTTTTTTCAGTCTTCTGTTTTTTTAATAAGACGAATTGTTTCCTCACATTTCATCATAAAAATATTCTTTGAATTAAAAAGCTCTCTTAATAAGGGAAAAGCATCTTGAGTAGACTTGTTCTCCAATATATCATACCAATACGAGTCCTTTTCGAATGGTTTCGTACTTTTTTCATTATCTAATATACGAGAAATAGAACCCGCATTAAACAATTGAAGCAGATAGGACAGCTCACCAGAAGTAACTCCATATTTTTCCTCTATCGTATCAGGATCAACACCATGAAAACGTAAGAGCTTCTTATTCTCTGAACATCTTATCCGCTTGTGTAACGAGATTGTAATGCTGAATAGAGCGAGATGAATGTTTGTTAGATTTCCAAGTCCAGATGGAAAAAATGATGGCAATAATAGAAATTATTAGTGGGATATATGAGAGTATTTCAGTAAGCATACATTTTCCTATTAGTAATGATTCATAGCACGTAGCGTTTTGTCTATAAACGTAGCGTGCTTCAAGTTACTCTTTTTCAGCTTACCACAGAATCTAATTTTTATATTCTTCTATTAATATGAAACGCTGAACATCTCTAGTGACCAGAACTAAGAAGAAAAAAGACCAAACGTGATACCTATGTGATACCCACTCCATAAAAAAAGGGCTTCAATTTCTTGAAACCCCTGTCTTTCCTAGTAGCGGGAACTGGACTCGAACCAGTGACCTTCGGGTTATGAGCCCGATTATTAAATCATCAATAAACAAAAATTATTGATAGTAGAGCAAAATAACAGTTTTTATAAACGAAAAAAAACAAAGATTCCTCTTAGGCTTTTGTACAGTTGGGAAGACTCGAACTCGCACAGTTTGCGGCATTAGGTCCTAAGCCTTATGTGTCTACCATTTCCACCATACCTCATTAAATTAAGAGTTAAGGGAACTTTTAATGAAGCCAATCTCCCGAAATGAAGTGTTTACGGAATGAAGTGGAATGTGCTGGAATGGAATTTATTTGTTTCTTATTCTTTTTCAGATAACGGTGCTTTTGATAATAATAGTTTTTCTATGTCATCATAACTACTTAGTTGGTCATCTGGTAATATATTATCTATTAATTCAAGTATGGTTATAACTGCTGATTCATTTGAACAAAAGGGTAATCTTGGAGGACATAAAATTCCATCACCCTCTAAAGCTAATATACTTACCCTTAAAAGGCAAGAAATAATATAGCGCAATTCTCCATTATTTTCAACCATAAAGGTAACTTCTTGTGATGATAGTTCCTGATCATCAATCTTATAGTACTTTCGTCTTCTTGGACTTAAAAGCTTTGTGATAGCCTCTAACTTGTCCTTATCCGATTTTTTATTTCTCTTCTTGTTTTTCATTATTATTAGCCGTTTTTTGAAAAATTTCTTCAATACGATCCATACAATGCATCTGGTCGTGTGGTAAGAGTTCTAAAATCAAATTAATTAATAACCTTGGTGACACTGTGCTCTGCAATAGTGCTTCTATATGCAGGGGATATGAACATCCCATTGCCATCTAAACAATAATAACATACTTTTAAAAGTTCAGAAATGTAACTTGTGATATCTTCATTACTGGATACTTCAATACTAATTGTTTTTCTTGTTTGATTCCCATATGGTTCTTTTTGTATCCCTGAGAAATTCTTAACCAATTTTTCAATGGCCTTTATTTTTTTTGTTTTCTTTTTCATAATAGTATAATTATTCTTTATCCGGTAACATCAGATTTCGCATTTCATCTAAAAAATAGCCTTCTTCTATTGGAATTAGATTTTTTGCAAATTCTAAAACAGTTTTTACATCTGATTCTTTATTCTTTATATGGAGTGTTAAGTCTTTTTGGTCTTCCAAGGCTAGAATGCTAACATTGAGCATAGACTTTAATTTACTGAATAGTTCTACATAATCATAAACCCAAACATAATTCAAATAATAACCCTTGTTATTACCTCCTATTGGAGTTAATAGCTTAAAATTTTCTTTACTTAATTCCTTAATATTTTTTATTTTTTTAAGCTTTTTGCTGGAGTTCTTTTTTGGTTTTTTAATCGGACAGTTGGCTTCTGTTATCATGGTGGAATTGTAATACACTTTGTTTTGAAGCTTTAATAGTTCTTGATTGAATATTCTAATAACTTCTCTTATAAAAAGTGATACCCTAAGGTTTAGGACTTGCAAGTCTTGTTCGGTAATGGTGTAGTGATACGTATATCGGGATGAAGCATAGGCATCATCTAACAACTTTAATAAGGCTTTATCTGCTTCTATGTTTTTTGAGTACGTTCCTTTTAATGGGTTAATGTAGCCTTCAATATAACTTTGATGGTTGCTTATGCTATGGCATATTTTTATGGTCCCTGTTATAAAACTTTCAAACATGCGATAGGTCAGTTCGTAGGTTTGGTGCACCATAAATGCGGCTTGTGGATAGTCCTTTCTGTTTAAGTAAAATTTTATTCCTTTTTTGAATGATTTAACTTTGGATATATCACGTTTAAATCTGCTCTTTAATTTTTGGTAAACCCTTTCTAAGTCCAAGGTTCTTAAAACCCAAGGAGCACTAGAGCTGGTGTCTTTATAGACCAAATATTTATCCAGACAATGGTTATGAAAATATAGATTGCCCTGATGCAATTCCTGATTGACATATTGCAAGGAGAAAAAAGAATATTTGTAACTTGGGTAGTCTTCAAATATGGTTGTGATAACGGGTTGTATTTGGGTCGAAATTTCTCTAGGCATCAAGTTTGTTATAATAGTCATTATATACTTAAAAGGGTTTTCCTCTGTGCCTTTGCTTAAATAAATACGCTCGACATCTACTACTTCAATGATTTTCAAAACAATCGCTTTTAGCTCCGTTGGGTCTTTTATACTGGCTTTATTACTGATTTTTGATTTCATATTTTTACTTTGATATAAACTAACAACATTAGCTTTGAGTACCGAACCACAGTAAGTTGTATTTTACACCGCCTTACTTGTTTTTTACTTGTACTTTTACTGGAATAATTACTATATTTGAAATATGGAAACAGCGACAAAACCAAATCACATAGGACGTAAAATAAGTCGGATTCGTGAACTTAGGGGCATGAAGCAGGAAGCTCTTGCTGATGCGTTAGGTATTAGCCAACAGGCTGTATCGAAAATTGAGCAATCTCCTGAAATTGAAGATGATAAACTGGAAGAAATCGCTAAAGTTCTTGGGGTAACTAAAGAAGGTATTAAAAGTTTTTCTGACGAAAATGTATTTAATATAATGAACAATACTTATCATGATAATTCATCCTCCTTAAATTACGGTTGTACCTTTAACCCTCTTGATAAACTTTTAGAAGCACACGAAGAAAACAAAAAACTATACGAACGATTATTGCAAGCTGAACAAGATAAAATAGAGTATCTAGAAAAGCTAATGAAAGAAAAATAAAATTACTTTATACAAAATATACTATTGTTAAAAGGGAATCATTTAAAAATGATTCCCTTTTAACTTTTAAGCTACTCTTGAAAGTCTATAAACTTTGATAAACCTTATCTGAATCCTTTTTTGTCTTCAAAAACTGTTCTCTTAGTTTTTTCATATCATCACTCACTTTTCGTTCAATAACCTTGGCATAAATTTGAGTGGTTGATATTCTGGAATGTCCCAATAATTTTGAGACTGTTTCAATGGGTATACCATTACTTAATGTTACCGTGGTAGCAAAGGTGTGTCTGGCTATATGGAACGTAAGGTTCTTTTTAATTTGACACAAATCTGCGATTTCCTTTAAGTAGGCATTCAATTTCTGGTTTGATATTTTTGGAAACAAACTTTCATATGGCTTTGAATTTATGTTTCTTTTATATTTTTCTATGATTTCCAATGCCTGTGGTAATAGCGGGATTCTTATGAACTTGGTTGTTTTCTCTCGTTTGTAGTAAATCCATAATTCGCCATCGATGCCTATACTAATATTATCTTCTGTTAAATTAATAACATCTATATAGCATAAACTGGTATAGCAACTGAACACAAACAGGTCTTTAACCAATTGTAACCGCTCAATAGTAAACTGCTTCTCCTCTAATGCATGCAACTCCTGTAAACTTAAAAAGCATCGTTCTGTTTTTATAAATTGGGCTTTGAAGTTTACAAAGGGGTCTTTGTCTATCCATCCCAATTTAAATGATAGGTTTATCAATTTCCTAAAACGTTCAATATGTTTCATCACCGTATTATTGCCCATGGGTTTCTGATGGTCATTGGGGATATGTCCTCTTAGGTGTTTTTCAAATTTGATTATAAAGTTGTAATCCAGTTCTTGTAAGTAGATA
>TARA_R110002096_G_scaffold175820_21_pt1 | contig 14476 bp, 12 predicted proteins | sample TARA_R110002096 | Tara Oceans TARA_R110002096 (sample SAMEA4397295) | marine metagenome | biome: Polar Biome; feature: [DCM] deep chlorophyll maximum layer (ENVO:01000326); material: water (ENVO:00002006), including particulate matter (ENVO:01000060) such as... | depth 35 m | reverse complement strand
ATCATCATCAGGCGGCGGTCAGTCCGGCGGTAACTTCGGTGGCGGATCTTCTGACCTGGATGATGAAATTCCGTTCTAGGGCCTAGCCTGGATATTTTAATCAAAGCCCGCTTATTGAATCCTTAACAGGATCAAGGCGGGTTTTTTGCATAAACCAGTAAGGGTTTAATGAATAAATATATCAAAATTACCAATTCGATCTCGATTCATGAAGATGAAATCGTTGAACAGTTCATTCGTTCAACCGGACCAGGCGGGCAGAATGTCAACAAGGTGGAAACGGCGGTACAGATCCGTTTTGATGCCAAAAACTGTCCGGCTCTTAAAGACGAGGTTTTCGCCCGCCTGCGCGGCCTTGCCGGGCACCGTATGACCGCAGCGGGAATTATTGTGATTACCGCGAATAAATTTCGTAGTCAGATGCGCAATCGGGAAGATGCCCAGGAACGCCTGATCGCTTTGATCCGGGAGGCTGCCGTACCGCCCAAGGCGCGCCGCCCGACCAGACCCACGCGAAGTTCCAAAATTAAGCGGGTCGAAACCAAGAAGAAACAAGGCGCACAAAAGAAACAGCGGCAGAAAAATATATCCTTTGATTGAACTCGGGGTGGCTTTTTTGGTCAGTCTTTTTCACGTTTTGGCAATTGCGCGGTGAGGTGAGAATATTCTTCCGGATCGCGTTGGTGATAGGCCTCCAGTTTGTTTTTATAGGCTGCCTGATGCCGGGCGAAATTTTCCATCGTCAAGGGATGCCCGAAGTCTGTTGGGCCAGTGCCGGGTTTCCCGAGCATGCGGTCAAGCATCAGGTCGCCCAGCGCCTGTGAATAATGCGCCGGTTCCCAAAACCACTTCAGGGGCGTTCTGCCGGCTTTCAGGATCGGTTCGGCGATATAGTCCGTCGGGTCGCTAAAATCCCAAAGAGTGATGGTGTCTTTGGTGTTTGTTTGAGCCACGAGTGTAACAAGACGTTTCTTCCAAAGCCAGAATTCAGATGTCAGTCCGGCTTGATCAATAATATCAAGATAGTTGATATGGTAAGGATTGATAAAAACTTTTGTCTCGATATTGTGGTTGTTGAGATACCGCAGCAGAAACTGTAATTTGCTCAGGTCCGGCGACCCGGTATAACCAGGAGTGTCCGTTTGCCATTTTCGCATTGTAAAGCTGTTGTATACTTGAGGGATCTTTTGACCAAACAGCGCTTTGACGCCTTCATGGGTTGTCGCATGCCGCATATCGCCGGCAGGGTTAAAGCCGTTGGCAAGAAGGTTGGAACTGGATGGTGTCTGGTTGGCAACTGTCGTCAGGCTGTCCCAAAATGTACTAAGCGCGATTAAGGGAAAATAACGGTCTTTCAGAGATTGAAGAAAATAAGCGTTATTTTCGGTGCCGTCCCAGTGATATTTACGACGCTTGTCGACATCGGACGGTGCAGGGGGCCAGGTGCGCGGGTCAGTCGTGCTGTCGGCAGAGGTGACAAAATCCAGAAAATCGACAGAAATTAAAACCTGTTTAATGTCATGATCTCTCAATATATCGAGTGCATATCCATATTGAACCGAGAGGCCGCTGCCGGGCTGGCCAAGATTAAACGCCTGAAGGTTATGATCAATGAAATAGGAGTGCGCAGGGTTCAGACCCATTTCCGGGCGGGAGTTGCCTATGATCAGAGCATCGGGCGCCATACGATGTGCGGCATGTATTTTTGACTGCAGGGAATGCGTGCCGGCTTTAGGTTTAATCCTGTTCAGGCCTTTTAGATCATGATGGCCATACAGCAGGTAAGGATCAATGACATAATTAAACCCCATGATGCCACAAAACAGGAGTGCTGCAAAAGAGAGCCAGAGTTTTAAGAATTTTTTTTCATTCATGATTAAAACTGAAAATATAAAAATTCGGAAACCTGGGCAAGAGCCAGCATTCCAAAGGTTAATGTCAGGGCGAGGGTGATGGCCCACCGCACGTTAAATTGAAACTTAAACCGTCGATACGCCGGGTTTTGTGGCAAGAGTGTGGTCTTGGCGTTGTCTTCAATGTCATTGAAAGAAGGGGAAAACCGGCTCATGATCTGTTGGGTGTTCGGCATGATCAAGGCGATTGGCAACAGGGCCAATATCCATAAATAGGTAAGTACAAATTTTGCCCCGCCACCGTGAACAAATTCAAATCCCGCTGTTTGTAAATAGGATGAAAATCCACCAAGGGCGGCGGCGATACCATAGGGAAGAGATACCCCATTCAGGCCAGACATAGCCTGTAACATGCCCACGGCAGAGTCAAAGTGACTGGCGCGAAAGAATACCCAGCCAACAACGACTGCTGTAAAAGTCAGCGCCCAGGAAAATCCGCGCCATAGTTTGCTGGTTTCGAGAAATGTGAGCTTGAGAGCCTTGGCTATAAAGTGCCAGAAATGGTTGATGATCAGGTATGTCCCGTGCAGAGCACCCCAGATGACAAATGTCCAGCCGGCGCCGTGCCACAATCCGCCCAGCAGCATGGTGACAAACAGATTGATGTAGCGTTGCAGTCGTCCCTTGCGATTGCCGCCCAGGGCAATGTAAATATAATCGCGTAGAAAGCGGGAAAGGGTAATATGCCATCGCCGCCAGAATTCCACAATATTCAGGGACTTGTAGGGGGAGTGAAAATTAAGGGGCAACTTGATGCCGAACAGGCGCGCCCCGCCAATCGCCATGTCCGAATAGCCGGAAAAATCAAAATAAAGCTGTAGCGTATAGGCCAGAGCGCCGCCCCAAGCCTGAAAGAACTGCAACTGCTCCCCGGCGTCGGATAGGGCAAATACCGGAGAGGCGTATACGGCGATACCGTCTGCCAGAACGGCCTTTTTAAACAAACCTATGGAGAATATCGCCAGACCAATGGTGATGTTGCTGAGTTTAAAGCGCATGTTTGCGCGGTCCATGAATTGCGGCAGCATTTCTTTGTGGTGAACAATAGGGCCGGCAATCAACTGGGGAAAGAAAGTGACGAACAGGGCATAATGCAGGAATTTATATTCTTTTGTGATGCCTTTGTAAGCATCTACGAGGAACGCGATTTGTTGGAATGTGAAGAATGAGATGGCCAGGGGCAAGATGATGTGATGAAGCTCAAAGTTGCTCGAAAGGGCATAGGCCGCGCTTTCCAAGAAGAAATTGGCGTATTTGAAATATCCGAGCAGGGACAGGTTCAGGACAATGCCGATAATCAGGATCAGTTTTGCCCGGCCTTTCTCCTGAAGTGTCCTGTTAATCAGCGTGCCAATGAAATAATTGACGCCCATGGAGCCAATAATCAACAGAAGGTAATCCGGATTCCACCAGCCGTAGAAAAACAACGATGCCAATACCAGCCACCCGATCGCTTTCTCTGTATTGATCCTGGAGAGAAAAATAAAAACGATCAGGGTTATGGGAAGAAAAAACAGTATGAATTCATACGAATTGAAGAGCATGTAAAGGCATTTTCCAAGTTTCTATTTTTATTCAGTGCCGTTAATATAGAGCATGTATTTATATTTAATGAAAATGTCTTTGTCTATGGGGTTGCTTTTACCAGATAGAACAAACAATCTTTTATGGCGATCTCAGGACGCGGGGTGATCATAAATAGACGCAAGGGCAATCTGACGTGTAAAACGCCATCAATGACCTGAAACAGGTCATGCTTGATGTCCAGGCCTTGATCGTTGATGGCGGTAAAGTAATCAAGACCGTCGTGTGGTATCCAGCCCAATGGTTCACCGGGACCAGTAATGCCGAAATTATGTTTTTCTATATCAAACGCCAACGTGACGTCATAGCCCGGCTCGGCCTGTTCGCCATAAGTCAATGACACCCCGTCCTTGATCTCCAATCTCAACGGGTGACGATACAGGTCAATTTCAGGGCCGGGCGGCGCCAGAAAAAGGTTGTTGCTCCGGGACAGAATTTCTAGGGCGGTAACGGCTTTCTGATCGGCGCTGAGATCGAAGATTCCGCCACATTCCAGAGTGATGATCGGGCAACCTACCGGGGCCTCCATCAGGGCCCCGAGGTGCAGTTCGGTCAGAATTAGTCTGGAGGAGAACTGTTGTGCCAGATTGATGTAAAGGGGGTCAAGACGGGTGGTTACGGCAAAATCAGGACCGGCGCCCGATGTGTTATGCATGTCGACCACGGCTTCCGGTTTTAACGCCGTGATGCGTCGTAAAACCTGTCGGGCGATATACCCGCAGGGGCTGTCATAAGGGGGGCGGAAGCAGCGGTTCATATCTGGCAGGCCCGGTAGATAGCGGTGGCTGAATTCAGGTTCTGTCAGGGCTGCTTCGACCGAGCAGACAAAAATTGACATGTTGGTGCGGGGGATGGCCCGCAAAGGATCCCGCAACCAATGAAACAGCGCCTTGACTCCTGAAGGTTCATTACCATGCAGCAGCGTGACCAGTACCCGGGTCCGGGAGGTATCGGCGCCGGTGATGTCAATCCAGGTCGGCCCCCGCATCTGACATAAAAAGGCCTTGATACTGGTGCCGATACTCTCTGGCGGGGGGTCTTTCCAGGTTTGTGGCGTGACGTGTTGCATTACGGGGACAAACTCCAATCTACTACAGGGCGGCCGCTTTGTTGCTCCGCCATATATTTCAGGGTCATCGCCTGATAACTCTCTTCAGGGGAGAGCGCCTGCTCAAGATAATATTTGAGCATCAGCCGTTGCCAGCGGGCGCCGGTCAGGCCACTACGTACCCTGTTTTCAACCAAAGTGCGGTACCGCCGGACTTCAGCCGAGTTGACCCCTAACATATCCAGACCTTCTTCCATATGTGGCAACAGGCGCAGGATCACATCCGTGATGGGCTGTTCCATGGGCTGGCTTTGATGTTCTTCTGGCCAGAGAATTCTCGATTTTAAACCACATTGCGCGGCGCGGTAGAAATTATGCTCGGAAAAACGAAAAGGCATTGACGGCAAGACGTCGCGCATCTGGTCGCGCAGGCCCATGGTCAGGCCGATAAGGAAGGCCGCATTGGCCATCATGTCATCTGCAGTGGGACCGGAAGGCAAGGCGCGCATTTCTATGCGCAGATGTCCCCCGTCGCCAGCCCCATAGACAGCCCGGTTCCAGGGCCAGGTGGTGCCCATATGCAGGTTCAGTTCCGGGAGTGTCGGTGGAAAGGCATCTGCTTGGGGCACGGTATCAGACAGAATGGGGAAAATGGGGGGATAGAGGGCGACGGTTTCCTGAAACAGTTCCAGCGCAGATTTACGTAGCCATCCATGGCCATAGGTCACCCGGGAGGGCTGCCGCCAAACCACATCATTCCGATGGCGACTGTCGATGGACTGCTTGAACAGCGCGATGCGGGTTTCCTGCCACAACCGGTGGCCAAGCAGGGTCGGGGAGTTGGCTGACAGGGCAATGGCGAGGGGGGTGGCAATCTGGGCCGCATTAAAGCTGTCCGCGAATTTATCCGGGGGAACCTTGAGGTGTAACTGCAGCGATGTATTGGCGCCTTCCAGGGTCACATGATTGGAAGTCAGCTGCAGCGGGTCTTCGCCATTGATATTGACCTCGAATGAACTGCCGCGTAATTTTTGCAGACCCTTATACAACATGTGATAGCGTCCAACATCCGTCATATTGTCGGGGTGGAGATTACCTACTTTGAGGGTGGGCAGGATACCGATGGCGACGATCTTGCACTGGTGACGTTCAGCGGCTTTGCTCGACTTGGCCAGGGCATGGGTTATTTCCTGGCCCATTGCGGTGAACGGGGCGCCACGGGCCGGCACCGGGGACAGGTTATATTCAAGATTATAACGATTGAGTTCATGCTGAAATTGCGAGTCGTCGAGTTCCCGCAGAAGGATATCGTTGATCGGGGTTGCCTGGGCCGTCTTATCAACGATATAGCTTTCCAATTCAGCCCCCAGGGTAATTTCGCCTTCGCCAAAACCCGGTGTCTCGATTGTGGTTCTTAATGTTGCAAGACATTCATAGAGACGTTCTGTAAAACTGTTATAATCCGCCGCTTTGAAGTCGGTCTGTTCAATATTCTTTCCCATGAACATTCTCCCAAGTCAGCATCAGAATACAACAAATCTGCTTACTGTTCTTGATATATATCTAATAAAGCACATTAAAAGAGGCGGAAATTCCCAAAAAGACCCAACACTGGCCTTGAAGTTGGAAAGATTATTGCGTAGTTTGCCGCTGCTACAACATTATATTTTCTCAAAACGAAGAGGATGACTTCGATGGCTTTTATCGCTGACTCACTGAACCGGGTAAAACCTTCCCCTACGATTGCTGTTTCCACCAAAGCGGCGGAACTAAAAGCTGCGGGGCGTGATGTTATTGGATTGGGGGCAGGGGAACCTGATTTTGATACGCCGGACAATATTAAAGCTGCGGCGATTAAGGCAATTGAAGAAGGTCAGACCAAATATACGCCGGCAGATGGCACACCTGCCGTGAAGAAGGCGGTTTGTGAAAAGTTCAAACGGGATAACGGCCTGCATTACGAACCCAATCAGATCACGGTAAATAATGGCGGCAAGCATACCATTTTTAATGCCTTGCTCGCGACGTTGAACCCTGGCGATGAAGTGGTCATCCCGACCCCTTATTGGGTGTCTTACCCCGATATGACCTTGCTGGCTGGTGGAACCCCGGTTTTTGCCGAGGCGACCATTGAAGATAATTTCAAACTGAAGCCTGAAGTTCTGGAAGCCGCAATTAGCGATAAAACCAAATGGGTCATTCTCAACAGCCCGAGCAACCCGTCCGGGGCGGCTTATAATCGGCAGGAAATGAAAGCCCTGACCGATGTACTGCTGAAATACCCTCATGTCTGGGTTATGGTCGACGACATGTATGAGCACATCATTTATGATGATTTTGAATTTGTCACACCGGCTCAGGTTGAACCAAAATTATATGATCGCACCCTGACCATCAATGGTGTCGCGAAAGCTTACGCTATGACGGGCTGGCGCATTGGTTTTGCCGGTGGTCCGGTTGAAATCATTAATGCCATCCGGAAAGTGCAGTCTCAGAGCACGTCTAACCCTTGTTCGATTTCCCAGGCGGCGGCGGTAGAGGCTCTGACCGGGACACAGCATTTCCTGAAAGAACGGGCGGCGGTATTCCAGAAACGTCGGGATATGGTTGTTGAGATGCTTAGTGAAGTTGATGGCATAGAATGCCCGACACCGGAAGGAGCTTTCTATGTTTATCCCTCAATCGCCGGCCTGATTGGCAAGAAAACCCCTGACGGTACCGTGATTGACAGTGATCTGGCCTTTTGTACTTATATTCTGGAAGCCGAAGGCGTTGCCGCCGTTCATGGGGAAGCTTTCGGGCTGTCGCCGCATTTTCGGGTTTCCTACGCCACGTCCGATGATGCCTTGATTGAGGCCTGTAAACGTATCAAGCGTGCGTGTGATGCGCTAAGCTGACCATAACGATCAGAAACGATCACATTTTTACTAAAAGTCCGTCTGTCAGATGAGAGACGGACTTTTTTATGGTATACTGATCCGACAGCGTATTTTTTTACGTATAAAATTTAAATATTTATACCTATTTGTACATTACCCCTTTAATTAGATTAATTCTAAACTATATAGTAGTATGAATGATGAAAAGGAGAAGGATAGATGCAGATTAATATTGGAATCGAAGAGAATGCCCGAAAAGAAATTGCAGGCGGGTTAAACAGGTTGTTGTCTGACAGTTATACGCTTTATTTGAAAACCCACAATTACCACTGGAATGTTACTGGCCCGATGTTCCAGACCCTTCATATCATGTTTGAAGAGCAATATACCGAATTGTGGGCCGCGGTTGATATAATCGCAGAACGTATCCGCGCTCTGGGGGAATTCGCGCCGGGAACCTATCAGGAATTTTCGCGTCTGACAGCCATCCCGGAAGATGAGACTATTCCTGACGCAGAAGCGATGATCCGAAATCTGGTCGAGGCCAATGAAATTGTAACCCGCACGGCCCGGAGTATCGTTTCCGTTGCCAGCGCCGCCGGAGATGAACCGACGGTGGGGCTACTGGGGAGCAGAATGGAAGTGTCCGAGAAAAATGCCTGGATGTTGCGTTCTCTTCTGTAAACGTGCTTTAAGTTAAAGAATGTCTGGTTTTATAATCAGAAAAAAGTTAAAGGTGACCTGAATTTGGGTCACCTTTTTTTATGGACAGATGATGACGCTGAAATTGGTAATATTTGATTGTGATGGGGTTCTGGTGGACAGCGAAGCCTTGGCGAACCGCGAACTGCAGAAAGCGCTGGCCGAAGAGGGGCTTGTGATGAGTATGGAGGAGGTGATTGAAGCCTTTGTTGGTCGGTCCATGAAAGCGGTCGTCGATATATCAGGGCAGCGGTTGGGACGGGCCTTGCCGGATGATTTTCTGGATCGCTTGCAGGTCAAGACATTCACCAAATTCAAATCCTCCCTGAAACCTGTCGCCGGTATTGCAGAGGTTTTGACCGGTTTGCAGGATATGCCATATCAAACCTGTGTTGCATCCAGCGGGTCTCCTGACAAAATGGATCTGACCTTGGGCCTTACCGGTTTGAAGACGTTTTTTGAGGGGCGGATCTATCATGCCGGGCAGGTGGCCCGGGGGAAACCCTACCCGGATTTGTTTTTATATGCCGCAAACCAAATGGGAGTCGATCCGGCTGAATGTCTTGTGGTGGAAGACAGCTTGCCGGGGGTTCAGGCGGCGGTTGCTGCCGGAATGGAAGTCTTGGCTTATGCAACCCGTGGACAGGATCGTAAGCTGGCGACAGCAGGAGGCATGGTTATCAAGGAGATGCATGAGGTGATCAAATATTTACAAGAGCCCTGCGTCTAAAGATCAGTAATATCATAACGTTATGAAGAGAAAGTCTTGTGTGCGACGCAACATAACGGCAGGCAAAAAAAATGCCGGGTTATAAAACCCGGCAAGTCAAAATATAGGGAGGCTTCATGTCTTGGGAGACCATGAAACGGCTATGACCCGACATAGGGGAGGACTGGGTCATAGCAACTGAAATAACTTGGGAGGTATTTCAGAGGATGCTGCATCGCAACATCTGTATTCTGTTATAAAGATTTATATATTAAAGACCACCTCAATTTCGTCAATGCAGCCATGCGTAATATGCATAGCTTTCTGGATCAGAAGCGGGCATCCTTGAATTGTTCAATGATAAAGTCTTTAAAGGCGGCAATACGCTTGGAATTCCGTGCTTCCTGGGTATACACCAGGTACGCGGGAAAGGCGGGACCTTCTATGTCGTTGAGGATTCGGACCACATTTGTGGAGCCTTGCACCAGATAGTCGGGCAGAGCGGCAATGCCGACACCGGATTTTACGGCCTGCAAAACTCCATAAATGCTGTTGATTCGCAGAATTGGTTTACGCTTCAATCCGTTTTCCTCATCCAGCACCCAGTCAATATTACGAATCGGGCTGTGGCTGATATCACCATACGTGACAATATTATGGTCATTCAGTTCCTCCATCGATTCGGGCCGCCCTTTACGACTTAGATATTCAGGGGAAGCATAAAGATGATGGTGAAACACGCCGACCTGACGCTGGATCAGATCGAGTTGTTGTGCGGGATGAAAACGGATCGCCACATCGGCTTCCCGGGTCGTCAGGTCAAGGTCGGTGTCCGTGGCAAGAAGCTGTACGTTGATTTCCGGGTATTTTTCAATGAAGCTGCGAATGTTGTTCATCATCCAGGTGGAGCCGAAGCTGAGTGTTGTGGTGATCTTGAGTTCACCCCGGGGCAGGTTGGTACCTTCAATCAGTTGTTGTTCTGTTACGTGAATTTTGGCGACCACCTCTTCCGCTGTCTTAAAGAGGGATTCGCCTTCATCTGTAAGGCTGAGACCACGGGCGTGGCGGTTGAAAAGCGTTGTGTTGAGGCTTTCTTCCAGGGAGCGAATTTGACGACTGACGGCGGATTGACTGAGATACAGTTTCTCGCCGGCATGGGTAAAACTGCCGGCAGACGCCACCACATGAAAAATTCTTAATTTATCCCAATCCATGATCAATCCCGCTTGGTCGCATATTGCTTATTACTGGCCCGAAGGGAAGACATATCCCTCCAATATACCGGGAAATCCCGATATATTCTTTGGCATTAGTATAAGTGCTTCATTCCTAATAACAATATTTATATAAATACGCTTCCGAGGACCTGTGGTCTGGAAATATTATATTGCTGGAATTTAATCCTGTTCTGCGAGGAAGGTTTCCGCTTCCAGGGCTGCCATGCAGCCCATACCGGCGGCTGTAACGGCTTGCCGATAAATTTTATCGGTAACGTCGCCTGCGGCATACACGCCGGGAATGTCGGTAGCGGTGCTGTCAGGAGCTTTGAGAATATAGCCATCAGCATCCATTTTGACCTTGCCGGCAAAAATAGCGGTAGAGGGCTTATGGCCAATGGCGATAAAGACGCCGTGAGCGTCAATGGTTGTAATTTGGTCGGTTTTGACGTTTTTGACCCGGGCGCCGGTCACACCGCCCATGGGGGGCTTATCCCCAACGATTTCTTCGATAACGGTATCCCAAAGAATCTCGATTTTGTCATTGGCGAGCAGGCGGTCTTCAAGAATCTTTTCACAACGCAATGCATCCCGGCGATGAATCAGGGTCACTTTTGAAGCAAAATTGGTAAGAAAGATTGCTTCTTCAACAGCGGTGTTGCCGCCGCCGACCACGATAACTTCCTTATTACGATAGAAGAAACCGTCACAAGTGGCGCAGGCAGAGACTCCAAACCCCTGGAAGGCTTTCTCGGATGGCAGGCCGAGCCACATGGCCTGGGCGCCGGTGGAGATAATCACCGTATCGGCAATATAAACAGCGCCGGATTCTCCCGAACAAACGAAGGGTCTCTCATCAAAATTCACGTCTGTGATCATGTCGGTGATGATTTCTGCATCGACATTGCGGGCCTGCGCCTCCATTTGTTCCATAAGCCACGGGCCCTGGATGGGATCAGCAAAGCCGGGATAGTTTTCCACATCCGTGGTGATGGTAAGCTGGCCACCCGGTTGCATGCCTTGGACGACAATCGGTTTCAGGTTGGCCCGGGCAGCGTAAATTGCCGCCGTATAGCCCGCAGGGCCAGAACCGATAATCAATACTTTAGTGCGATGTTCCGTGGTCATGTGCTTTTCCGTTATGCATGTAATGAGGCGACAGAGAAAATATTTAAAGCTTTTGGCCCGAGATTCAACTGCTGACTGGAAAAAAACATCATTGTTGTGGAGTTTTTAAGGTTTTGTAAGATTTCTACAGCGACCTCCAGTGTAAAAATTTACATAAATTATGTGATAACTCTTTGTTTTAATAAAAGGAAAATTAAGAAGTTGTCTATATTGTTCGTTGATTATGTAAGGTTGTGCCGAGAGTATGCTTGAAATTTTCCTGTGAAATCAAAAGCTTTGGGGCTTGAAATGAAAATGAGATTGAACTTGAACCTGAATTTAAAATTGAATCAGAAGATGCATAGATTTGGTGAATTCACACAAAAACTTATCCGTGATGCAAAGGGTATGTCCGCTGTGCTGGTGACCATGTCGTTGATTCCAACCATTCTGGTCATCGGGATTGCCACGGATGTCAGCCGGGCGTATATCGTAAAAACCCGGTTGAGAGCCGCGCTTGACGCCGCCGCCCTGGCGGGGGGCAAGAGTTTTTTTGATAATGACCGGGAAGCCCAGATAAAGAAATACTTTGACGCCAATTTCCCTGCAGGATTTTATGGGTCCAGTGTATCAGGTCCCTATGAACTGGATGAGGCCGGAGCCAGATTGCCTTCCGGACATGTCTATAGCGAGAATGATTCGGCATTACGCCTGACAGCGGATGTGACGGTCCCGACCGTATTTATGAGCATTGTTGATTATGATTACATGGAGGTCGGTGGAGATAGTGAAGTGATGCGGGAGACGTCTCTTCTTGATGTGGTGATGGCAATTGATATGTCTGGTTCCATGTTAAACAGTGCCGGAATGGGGGGCGGCCTTAGCCGTCTGGATACCGCAAAAGAGGCGGCGAAAGATCTGGTTAAAATTTTGTTTGGCAATGATGAGGAAAATGCGCTGTTGAATGTGGGGCTGGTGCCCTGGGCGGGGAAAGTCAATGTTACTAAAAATGGTACCAAATATGGCAAAGATGCCTTTGGCAATACGATTCCCCAATCACAAAGATACACTACAAAAACTGTTCCCGGTTCTCCTGCCAATCCTTACAAGGAAGAATTCTATCGTTTTGATAAAAATGGCAATGGGAACAAATGGGATGAGGAAGATCTGGTTCTCAAAAACTGGACGCCTAAAATAAATAAGGTTTATTACGCACATAATGCGCCGTCCATTCCACTTTTGGCGGAACCGGAAGAGGGGTGGAAAGGGTGTGTCTATGCGCGTTTCGCACGAACCCGTGCTTATGAAAGGTCTCGGTCCTATCAGGATTCAACTGCGGAAAGTCAGGCCGGTGATATTCATGATGGTCCGTTCAAAATAGCGACGGGACCAGCCTGGGTGGGGTGGTATCCCATGGGCAGCGAGGGCGAAAAATCATCCTGTGACTTAAAAAAATTGAATAAAATGTCGCATGTCTGTACCCCGTGTCCTGAATTTGGGATTACGCCCATGCAGCATAAGAAGTCAGACTTGCTCAGCGCCATTACGGAACTGGATATTTCCTCCGGTAACTCTTATACAAATATTCCACAGGGTCTGGCCTGGGCATGGCGGGCGATTTCTCCCGGCAAACCATTTGACGAAGCAACGGTTGTTGCTGATCCGAATTATGTAAAGCATAAAGCAATTATCTTGCTGACCGACGGCGAGAATACAATGAGGTCTGGTGACGCTTATAATTATGGTTTTCATACCAAAGACAAGCGCGATCAACGCCTCAAAGATCTGGCGGATCGGATCAAGAATCTGGATGATGCCGACCCGGAAAACGATGACCAGGTTTTGATTTATACCATTCAGTTCGCCAATAACAGCACGGAACTGGTGGACTTATTGAAATATGTGGCGACTGACAAGGATCATTATTTCTATGCGCCGGATAGTGGGACATTGAAGGCTGCATTTAAGAAGATTGCCAAGGACCTGTCAAAACTTCGTCTTTCAAAGTAATCCTGTTTTACGTTACCTTAAAAGCTGCAGCATTGTCTGCAGCTTTTTTAATTGTGTCATGTGAAAATATGGCTACTCTGGTTTTTTATTCTTCTAAGGTTTTTCTGTATGGTGTGGCAAGATTTCCCTAATTTACGTCGTAAGGGGCAGGTGAATTACCTGACGGCACAGGATGGATGCCACTTAAGAACGGCTTCCTGGCCGACGGATGAGAACAGCAAGGCCATTATCGTGCTGGTTAACGGTCATCGTGAATATATGGAAAAATATAGTGAGTTTATCACGGACCTCTTGGCCCGAGACCTCGCGGTTTACACGTTGGACAATCGCGGACAGGGATTGTCTGACCGGTTATTGTCCGACCGGCTGAAAAGTTATATCCCCGATTTTGATCTGTTTGTCTCTGACCTGGACGAGTATGTCTCGCAGGTAGTGAAGAAAGACCCGCGGGCGACAGAATTGCCGATCTGTTTGATCGGACATTCCATGGGAGGCAACATTTGTCTGCGGTATCTTCATGAACATCCGGGGCATATTGACAAGGCGGTACTGTTCTCGCCCATGCTTGGCATGACGCTGGGGTCCCCTTTCAAGGATCATCTGGCCAGGACGCTTATTTCCGGTCTGTGTCGGATCGGATTAGGCAAGGCGGCTTTTCCGGGTCAGGCGGGCCGCTTTAGCCGGGCCGGACATCAGGCGTATATGCCCAAGGTAACCCATGATGCAGACCGTTTTCGTCAGGAAACTGATTTTCTGGACGCTAACCCGGATCATTATGTCGGAGGGCCGACATTTGCCTGGTTGCGGGCGGCGTTGATCAGCGCTGACGAGGTGATGGCGCCAGGATATATGGATGTGGTGACCCTGCCTCTTTTGGCTATTTTAGCGGGAGAAGACACTCTGGTTGACAACAGGATGGCAGAAAAGATTTTCGCAGAACGGGCCAATGTCAAGCAGGTTACGATTGACGGAGCGCGCCATGAAGTTTACCGGGAGCTTGACCGGTATCGGGATATCCTGTGGCGTAATATGGATGAATTCCTAGCCTTGCAATAAGCTCAATACCTGCTGATGTAGTTCAGGTGTTGCAGACGCCACCACCTGTCCGCCCTGTAGAACACTTTCCCCACGCCAATCGCTGACGACACCGCCGGCGCCTTCAATGATCGGGATCAGAGCCTGAATATCATAGGCCTCAAGTCCGCTTTCAATCACCACATCAATAAAACCGGCAGCGACCATGGCGTAGGCATAGCAGTCGTACCCATTGCGGACCAGACGGGCTTTTCCGGCCACCCGGTTAAAGG
>TARA_R110002096_G_scaffold58946_2_pt1 | contig 14491 bp, 10 predicted proteins | sample TARA_R110002096 | Tara Oceans TARA_R110002096 (sample SAMEA4397295) | marine metagenome | biome: Polar Biome; feature: [DCM] deep chlorophyll maximum layer (ENVO:01000326); material: water (ENVO:00002006), including particulate matter (ENVO:01000060) such as... | depth 35 m | reverse complement strand
TCTATGAGTCTAGTTTACCCATAGTTGTTATGGGTAAGTTTTCAAACGTTGTTGTGTTTAAATCAAGCAAGTATTCTTCGTGCTCTGTTAAAACGTCGTCGCCATCACCCAACGGAATCAACACCGTTACGGTAACTGTTTGGGCGTCTTTTGGCTGCACTTTTATTACGGGCATCATTAGCCCTTCCTCTATGTCGTGTATTTTTTCTTGAGGAATGTAGTTAACTTTAGCGTAGTTTTTATTGTAGGGTTTTTTACCGTTCCAAAGGCCGTGTTTAGAGTCTGTTACGTTAGCAGCTATTAAAGCTTCTACGTTGGCAGACAACAGCGTTTGCTTGTTAAAAAACTTAATTTCCATTTCTTTACTTTGCACAATAACCCCTTTCTATGGTTGTTTAATGTAGCCCCCCTATAGTAGCCCATGCTTTATTTAGAAGGTAATGTATTTTATCCATTAGGAATAATATAACCTTCGCTGTATATAGGGTGGATCAAATGCAGTTTTTCTATTGCTCTTGTTAGCCCTACGTAAAAAACTCTGGCTTCGTCGTCATCATTAAAAGTATTTTTCCTCCACATAGAATAAGGTCTTTTTACGATGTCTGTCAACAACATTACGTTAGTGGCTTGTGATCCTTTGGCGGAATGAATAGTTGAAATTCTTATTCTAGGAGTTTTTGTTAACGATTCTCCTTTTTTCAAACAAGCCTTTATGTATGTTCTGTCGTTGTCTGGTATCTTGCTCATTCCTTCGTTCCACGGTTTTTGATGAAGCAACCCGTGGTTTTGAATTAAATCCTGCATAGAATAAAACGTGCTTTCTTTCCCGTTTGGCATAGTTTTGTATCCGTAAGCTACTTCGGTGTGCAGCATCATTTGCTTGTATACGCTTCTTACTTCGTCAGCAGTCAACATACCGCCTTCTCTTAACGATTCCCAACAACGAACTGCTTCCAATATTTTACTGTCTATGCTTTTAGATCCGTTGTATGTATACAGGTGCCCTCGTTTACGGACTTCTTTTTCTATTTCTTGTGCTCCTCTAGTTGTACGACTAAGTAACAACCAGTCTTTTTCTGCCATGTCTACTTCTTCAGAATGCCTGTTCCAAACTATTGATCCTTTTTCGTTTCTTGGTTGAAACTTTTTAGGTATTCTGCCCATCACTTTTTTTATAATTTTTTGGCTTAACTCGTGGTGGCTAGAAGGTATTCTATAGCTTTGGTTTAATATGGTGGTTTTACCTTTCAACGAAATAAACTTTTGGACGTCTGCTCCTGCGTACCTAAATATAGCTTGATCGTCGTCGCCTGCTATGTAAATTTCTTTACATTTTTCCTGTAACTGGTCGACCATTTTCCATTGAAGAGGACTAAGGTCTTGAGCTTCGTCTATAAAAACTATTTCTAAATTAGGTGAAAGTTTTCTTTCGACAAATATTTCTAGCATATCGGTGTAGTCGTACATGCCGTAAGAGTCTTTCCAATGCTTCATCCCCCTGTTTACGTAATCTACTCTTGCCCAATCTGTTTTTAAAGGAACGGTGCTTTCGTTGTAAACTTGTTTTAACGGTTGTTGTAGTATGCGGGAAATATTAATTATTTCTAAGAACTTGTCTCCATAACCAAAGTCTTTGTATGGCTCTTGGTCAGCAGCGGGGTCGCTGTAAAATCTGCCTATCTTTAACCACTCTGCAATTTCTTGGTACTTGCCGCTGCTCATTATCTGGCTAGGCATAAGCCCTGCTTGTAAAAAAGCAAGACTGTGCAGGGTTCTAAAATAAGGCAGTTCCTTTTTAACTAAATTAAACTTTAAAGAAGCTCTTTCAACAGCCTCTAGTGCTGCCCTACGGGTAAACGCAAAATAACCTATACGGTCAGGGGCAACCCCAGAGTTCAAATAAAACTCTACCAAGTTAAGTAGTTTGGTAGTTTTACCTGTCCCTGGAGGTCCTAAAACAATATTCATATTATGTTGTCGTTAGTAGTTAGATTAGGCAAAGGTATTTGTGAGTCTTCGGTTTCAAAATACGTTTGTGATATATACCACACATGAATACCTTTGTTTCGTATTCGCCAAAACATTTTTTCTGCACCTAAGTCTTGCAGTCTCAATGTTATTTTGTTAGACGAATAGTGGTTAAAGTCGTTTACTGACAGGTGCTTCTTTATGTCTTTTATTTGTAAGTAAACATTACCCTCTGTCCAAACAGCTACCCCTTGTAAGATGTCTTCACGTTCTTCGCCCTTTGCTCTTTCACAACAAAACGCATGAAGCAGGTCTTCAAACTCACCTTTAAACGTAGCGTCTGGCGGAACTTCTACAATAGTTACGTTGTCTAATAAGGTTTGTATTCGTGTTTGCCAAGACCTTTGATTTACCATAACAGGGAATTTGTTTATTTGCGAAACACACTCCCTTTGAAATTGACTTTGAGCCGTAAGCCCGTTTGTACTTAACTCTACTCGTTGGTTGTCTACGTTAAGGATCCAAATAGGTGGGTCGCCGTCTATTTTAGTTAAGCTACTTAAATCGTTACTAACACCGTTTGGTCCTACTCCGTATTTTCTTAACCGACAAACTTCTTTGTCGCAAAAAGGTTTTATAGGTTGGTCTTCGCATTTGTAAAAATAGTCTTTTTTCTTTAGTTGCCTTATTATTGTCCCTACTTCGTTATGACTTAACGGGGGGTGCAAATAATCCATGTTGTATCTTTGTAGGGTTGTTTCCCAGTTGTTTTCGTCAGACAACCTTGCATACACACCTAAATTAAACAGTGCGTTGTTTCTCGACCCTTCTGCAAAGCCCTTACTGCATAAATGCTGTAAACAAGGTGGTCCTTGCTCTAAAACACCTTCTTCTACGCCAAAAGCAAAATTTAGTTTTTCAAAACTAGAAGGGCTAATAATAAAGTTTTTTGTATACTCTATAAAACCTTCCGCAGACAAACCTTCACCTTTTTTGTCAAAACCGTATCGGGTGCTATTGTTACCAGAGTGGTAAGGCATGTTTAAAAAATTTCCTGTGTCGCCTCTGTCTATTAAAATAGTAGATTGTTTAGGAAATATTTCTGAACCAGAAAAACCCAACGCTGCTGACAACTCCGACATTCTTCTTTGCATGTCAGCGGCTTGTGTAGGAGCACTTAAAAATACCCATACATGCGCTCCTCCGCTTTTAGTTCTGCCCACTACGGCAGGTATCTTGTGTTGGTTTAGTTTGGAAACTAATTGTTTGTGGTCTACGTCGTATTCGTCTATGTCTATAGCCCCCCAACTACAGGTGTTGTCACTGCGTATAGGAATTATTCCTATACCTGTTCCCCCCTTTAAGTGTTCTTCCCACATTTCTTCTGTTGTGGGCTCTCTTATAACTTTTGCTGTGCCTTGTTTTTTGCCGTCACTTGATCGGCTGCTCTGCACAATAAAAGTACCGTGTGCTATGTCACTGCCCGAAAACAGTGTTAGAAAATCGTTTGAAAGAGACATTCTGCCCTCCTTAAAATAGGGTTTTGCAGAGCAAAAACCTGCTCCACAAAACCCCGCAGCCACAGGGAGATCAACCCCTGTTACTGTTCTTAACAGAAGGTTACATTACGCTGTTTTCTTCAAGACCATCAGTTATCTGGTCTTTTGAATCATGCCCCAATGTTTCGTCTTTGATCGAAACCTCCCCTGCTTTAACCGATTGAGAAAAAGAAACAGCGTGTTTGAAAAGCATACTGTCGTCGTGGTCGTCTAAATTTAAACCACGTTCTCTAGAAACCTCAAACCCAAACCAATTACCTTTTTCGTTCTTTTCTGCCACAGAAACTAACTTGTACACCGAAGAACAAAGAGGCAAAACAAACATACCGTTTTTTCCCTCTGCCATCAAAGACTGAGCTTGTGTCAACCACTTCTTAGCCTTTTTCAGTTGCGTAGAGCTCATACAAATCAGTGCTTTTTGCAGCCCCATAGTAGGGTGTGCCATTAACACGTAAAAATTAGCCGTGTTTTGTAACTGATTACCGTTAGGAAGTATATCCCTGTTTTGCGTGTCAGTTATGGTGGTGTTTTTTATTACGTCGTCTGGCATGTAAGAATTAACATACCCGCCACCGTTTTCTCTTAGCTTCCATTCAATGTACCGCCTGTTGTAGTGGCAAGGTATAACGGTAATACCTTCTGTTCCGTTGTAGGCTTCGTTTAAAACAGTGTTGTAAAAATCACCTGCCTCAGCCCCTTTTACATAAGCGCCTTCTTGCTTTTGTAGTTGAGGACTTAATTGTGCTAACAACCTTATGAAAGGTATAGCCAAGTCGTCGGCTGTTACTTCTTCAAAACCACTGTTTGTCACTGCAAATTCTTCTAACTCAATATTAGAAATAACAATATTTTTAGCTGTTTCTTCAGCGAGTTCTTTGCTCATTCTTTTATCCTTTTTGTTTTCTAGTTATTTTGGCTTTATTGCCTATATAGATACCAAATACATCCATAGGAATTTTAGTACCTTTTTCTAATTGGTCTCTTGCAAACGCTTTTAACGTCATTGGTTCTACCCATTTTTTAGTATTTACAGGCATACCTCTGTCGTTTAGCTCGTCTGCAAAGTTTTCAGCATCTTGCTCTTGACCACGAACAAAATTAGTTGAAACTTGGTTTTTTATTAAATCACCGTGCCCGTTGTCTATTAACCAATGAAACGCTTCGCCTTGGTTGTTTTTAGATATACTTGCACCGTAGAATTTACTGACCTCAACTTTGCTTCCATCTAACAAAGTAAAATCCAACATGTTGTTTTCTTTCATAGCTTCCGGAAGCAGCTCTTCTGCTACTTCTCTCAACTTTTTCTTAGCCTCTTTTAAGTTTTCTTCTAAAAGATCTACTTGTTTTTGAGCCAGTTGTTGTTGTTCTGCTAACCTAGAAACTAACGCTATTCCGTCTTTGTTTAACGTAGACAAAGCATCTGCAACGCTTTCAAAATCAAAGTCCATTTATACCTCCTTTCTTTAGGTACAGTTAATTATGTTTTCCGTACGGGTGCGTTTAAAGAAACGTGTAACGGAAAATACTTACTTTCTTTTCTATCCCACTTTAACATCTTAAATTTACCGTTGTTTATTTTAGCCACAAGTGCTGCTGCTAAAGCAATAGCTGCGGGGTCACCTGCGAGCAATAAATAGTCGTCATCGCAAAATCTACTTAAAACACGGTTCATGTGTTTAAGCGTAGGTTGCGTAGAATAACTCGTTTGCTCGTTAGACGGAAGCAGTATTTCTAACTCACCAAATGCTAACGCATCAGATAAATCTCTACCTCTCATTTCTTGAACAATGTAAACAGTCATGTCTTTCTCCACATGTTAATAAAACAGTTTAGCATGTGCGTGTGTTATTGGCTAAAAAATTTCTTCAAACGTTGCAGCCATTTTGTCACATAATCAATCTCGTTTTTTTGCGGTGCTTTATACCTGTAAAGCAAATATCTTAATTCGTTTATAGAAAGTTCATATTTTTCGGCTATTTGAAAATGTGTTAAGGAAGTGTTTACGTTTAGGTCTTTTAGCTTGTCGGCTAGTTTGGTATTGTATCGGCTGTTCAATCTCATAATTCCTCTTTCTTAGGTGTTTTTGTACTTTACATAATAGGCGTAAAAGTAAATAAAAAGGTAGTTAATTTTTTTCTAAGTTGTCGCGCGAACGGAAGATAGTGTATATCGTATATTAGAAAATGTTAAAAATGTGTTTTTAACTTTTTTGTGTTTTGGGCTCTATTAAGCAAAGCAAACGTGAACAAATAAACTGGCTAACGAACCTGTTTTACTGTAAATTACATAGGCTACATATAAGTAATTACTCAAAAAGAAAGTGAGTTATGAGATACAAATTTAAAATGAAACCCTACAAGCATCAGCTTGAGGCTTTAGAAAAGTCGTGGGATCTACCTTATTTTGCTTTTTTCATGGACATGGGAACAGGCAAGTCTAAAGTGTTAATAGACAACATGTGTCTACTGTACGACAGGGGGCTAATAGATTCTGCGTTGATCATTGCTCCTAAAGGTGTGTATCGTAATTGGGAAAGAAAAGAAATTCCGGAGCATCTTCCTGACCACGTAAAAGCAGACATAGTGACTTGGTCGCCTAGCACAACAAAGAAAAAACAAAAAGAGCTACAAACATTAAAAGAACCAAGCGACAATTTAAAAATATTTTTAATGAACGTAGAAGCTTTGTCCACTAAAAAAGGTAAAACTGCTGCCGAAAATTTTTTGGTTATAAAAAACTCCTTGTTAACTGTAGACGAATCTACGACCATAAAATCACAAAAAGCAAGCAGAACAAAAAACCTAATTAAATTATCAAAATTAGCCCCTTACCGAAGAATACTTACAGGTTCTCCGGTAACAAAATCTCCGTTAGACTTGTTTTCACAATGCGAGTTTTTGAACCCTGAATCGTTAGGGCATAGCAGCTTTTGGACGTTTCAAAACCGTTATGCAAAAATGGTAAGGCGCAACATGGGTGGTCATTCGTTTAACATGATTACTGGTTATCAAAACTTAGACGAACTTAATCAATTGATACTACCGTTTAGTTTTAGGGTACGCAAAGAAGATTGTTTAGACTTACCCGACAAGGTATACATAAAGCGAACCGTTGAATTAACCACAGAGCAGGGTACGCTGTACCAACAAATAAAGAAAAAAGCGTTAGCCGTTATAGAAAACGACCCTACGTTACAAGACGACTTGTTTGAAACCACTTTACAGCAAGTTACCCCTAGTAAAAAACATTTTATAACAGCTCAGACGGTGTTGACACAGCTACTTAGACTACAGCAAGTGTGTTCTGGCTGTGTACGAACCGAAGACGGTGTTGACATAAAAATACCCACCAACAAATTGCCCGAATTGATGAACGTGCTTCAAGAAACTGACGGCAAAGTAATTATATGGGCTAACTTCACCGCCGACTTAAAACTAATACAGGAAAACATTGCAAAAACATACGGGGAAAACACAGTAGAACTTTTTTACGGAGCAACCGAAGGCGAAGAACGACAAAACATAGTTGAGCGGTTTCAAGACCCTAACAGCTCTTTAAGGTTTTTTGTAGGACAACCTAGAACAGGTGGTTACGGTTTAACGTTAACTCAAGCAAAAACAGTTATTTACTACAGTAATGGTTACGATTTAGAGGTTAGACTGCAAAGCGAAGACAGAGCACACCGTATAGGACAAACCAACAAAGTAACCTACATAGACATAGTTACAGAAAACACCATAGACGAAAAAATATTGAAAGCTTTACGAAACAAAATAAATATCAGTACCCAAGTTATGGCTGAAGGCTATAAAAGTTGGATCATTTAAACTATTGATTGTATGCCTTGGTTCGGGTTTCTGCGTTTAGCTATAGCAGCACTTGTAGAATCAAACGGAAACAACTCTTCAATACCTAAATTTGGTTTGTTTTGATTGCTACCGTAGGAGTTACCGCTGTTAACAGGCGTTGGGTTTTTTTCAACACCACTTCCAAGATAAGGATAAACAGGTGGGGGAGAGTTTTTAAACTCGCTTGGAGGCGATAATTTTGCATCAATCGGGTCAAACGCACTGGTTGGTGAGGTTGTTATAGCAGCAGGTTCCGTTTTTTCTGCTTGCCCTGTAACTTTTCCAAGTCCGTAAAAAGTACCTATCCTAAATAAACCATCTCTCATTGCTTGAGTTTGTGTTTTAGTAGCTGCTCCTAGCTCTGTTGTCATCGACATAAGTATTTTAGCAAACTCAGGGCGCTCAATAGCTTCTTTCATCAAAGCTTCTTGTTGTATTTTATTTTGTGCGCTAAACGCTCTACCAAAAATGTATGAAGCAAAGAAAGGTTTAGAAATACGACTTTCTTGTAACGATCTCCACAAAGATGTCAGTCCCGATACACTAAACCCCGCCTTCTTGCCAAATTTTTCTAACGTACTGGGTTCTAACTGCAATCCTTTTCCTAATCCTTTTTGTTGGGCAAGCAAACTCTGCATGTCTAACAAGGTGGTTAAAGACTGTAGATTTTTAATGTGCTCAGGAGAAAACCCAAAACTTTTTTTGTCTGGTCCTTTTACTTGACCCATCAAAATAGGTTTTAATTGTTCAAAACGTTCTGCCATTGTGCCTTGCATGTTTTTGTCGTTCATCATCCTAGTTACAATGACTTCTCTAAAAGCAGGTTCTAAATCTACACCTGCTTCTTTCCCTGCTAAACGCACCTGTCTTTGCCAATCAACAAAATCCCTAGGAGAGCTCAATACGTTTGAAAACGCTTGTTCTAAATTACCGCTATCGGTCGCCTTGTTTAATGCTTTTATTACTCGGTTATCATGAATTTTTTTCTTACGGCTGTTTAACCCAGCAACTCGCTCAGACACTTTACTCAAGATTTGCTGACTGTTTTTGATTTCAGGAAGTACACCTAAGATATCAAAAACATCTTGGTCTTTGGTTATAGCCAAGTTTAAAGCATTTAAATTTACTTTTCCGTCATTACCAACAGAAACCCTTGCGAGTTTGTTTAAAACAGACCCTCTCATATCCGCGTACAATGTCGGATTTTTTTCTGCGATAGTCACAAATTCCCTAGCAGTGGTAGTGTTTTTTGCAAACGATTCTAACACCAATTCATCGTGCATTACGTAAACAGGTGTTTCTTTTGTAGACCCTCTATTTTTTACCATTACTTGATGCACTGTAGACTGATCAAAAGGAGAAATAAACTCTTTCCTGTATGTTTCATTATATTTTTCAAAATTTTTGTTTGTTTTTCCGTACCCTCTAGCCAACACGTCAAGTGCTTCTCTAAGAGAAAACAAATCTTTAACTTGCGTTGATGCTCCAAATTTTAACATTTTTCCCATTTCAGTTCCTACGTTTTCTCGGAACACTTTCCAATCTTGGAAAGTCAAATTTCCATCAAAATCTAAGAATTTTTTTACTAATGGGTTTACGCTTTCATAGGACAAAGCAGACTCGCCTTCTGCTTGTAGGACACTTTTCCGCAAAGTTTTTTTGGCGGTCACCATTCTACTAGCGGGTGCTACGGGGTCGGCGGTGTTTATGTTTAATTTAACAGCTAAATCGTCCATTTGTTTAGAAGCATTAGCACGGGCTTCCATTACTGTTACGCGAGCGTTTGCGCCTGCTTTAGCTCTATCACCAACGTGATAATTAGGGTAATAGCCTTCTAACCCCAGTTTTAAAATACCTTCTTTTTGAGTTTTTTCGTTTGTAATACGGTTCAGTAATTGTTCTCTTCTGTCTTTCACAGTATTTACAACAAAAGTAGGAGTGTCCTCTAAAAGGTCTGCTGAAAAATGAAGATACCTAAAGTTTTGCACTGCGTCATCAAGTTTTGATAAACGAGCATCGTTCACCCTAACTTCTTCGCCAACGTTTTGTCTTTGAATTTTTTCTTGGGTTTTAAGCAAGGTGCTATCTTGTGTTCGCTCGGCAATAGTAAGATTAAACGGGTCGTCTTGTTGGCGAGGATAAGGCGACACAAGCTCTTTGTTTTCGTTTACTAACCTTTCTACTTCTGAAGCTCTTGCTAAGTTTTTTGGGTTAGCTTCTGTGGCTTCTGTAAATTTTGTACCTAATCTGACCGCTGCTTTTGTTGCTTCTGGGGACGTTTGATCACTTGCTTTAATTGATGGGTCTAGTTCTCTTGCGCGAGCATCTTTAATCCTACCCCAATAACCTGAAAACTTATCTCCTACAAAACCTATCCCTTTTCCTATAAAACTTTTAGCGGCTGCTTTATAAGCCATATACATGGTAGCAGGAACCACAATAGGGCTAAACGAGCCAACTAAAAACCCTGCTCCGGTGTTTTGACCCGTTAGGTCTATTTCTGCTTTTTGTCCTATGCCACCACCTGCACCTAAAACAGTGTCTACAATAGCCGCCGTTGATCTGTTTGTTAGGTAAGGTGCAATCATCATCGCTGGAACTTGTTTAAAAGCTGCCCAAGCAGAAGGCGCTCCCGCGCTTAACTGCGCCATCATTCGTGATACTTGTTCAGGGTTTTTGCCCAGTTTATTTGCCAAAGCGAAATTTATTAACGTGAACTGATTCATAAAACCTGCGCCTGTTCCGGCAGCGTCAATATAGCCTTGAACACCGCGCGTGTCGGCTAGTTTTTCTCCAACACCGTAATTAAGCCCCAAAAGTTTTTCAGTATCAGCGTACCCCTCAGCATTAAGAAATCTAGAAACTACGTTTCGTGGTTGCGTCCCAGTGTAGTCTACGTTTATGTCTGCCTCTTCGCCTTCACCTCTGTTGGCCGGATCATTTGTTTGTGCAAATTCTATGCCTTTAAACACTTGGTTAAGTACCGAGTCAGCTATAACACCTACACTAGCGTCTAAGACGTTTGCTGGAAAACCTGTAGCGGCATCAGCTACGGCATCAGTATAGGCGTTACCGAACACGTTCCGTTCTCTAACGTTAAGGTTAGGAGATTCTACTTCTGGCGCAATTTGAGAATCAGCAGGTGGGTATTTTTGCATTATTCTTTTTAAGAATTCTCTTTCTTCTTCATTTATTGCTGCTGTTTGTGTTACGGGTTCTTCGCTATCTTCGCCACCTATTTCAAGATAAGGAGTAGTACGTGGTGGTGTTGGTTGAGAATCAGAATTTTCCGTTGTTTCAAAATCTTCTGGTGCCCACATCATTTCAAAAGTCCTTTTAATTCTCGAAACGGTATTACCCTGAATATTTCCCTGTTTCCAAATTTTTCAAGCTCATTTTGTGCAGCTTTGATTTCTTCCTGAGTACCTTCGGCGTTCGCTCTATTAAGTTTTTGTTGAGCAGCTTGCCTAGGGAGCCTTATAAATGTTCTGTTTAATAGTTTCTTTATTTTTTGTTTTGTTTCCGGATCATTTGATTCATTGTGGGTATTTACTTGCTGCATTATTGTGGTTCTGTCGCTTAAGTTATCCATACGATACGGTTCGCTTGGTTGACCAGACGGTGCTCGTCTTGTGAACATAGCTGGTTGACCCGTCATGAACGAAATAAGTCCTTGTTTTGAGTTTTCTGCAACTCGCATTAATTCTTTAAATTGAGCGGCAGACATTCTGTCAGTTTTCCACCATAGTTGAACTTCTTCTTCGTCGCTTCCAAACACTTGACTAGCTAATTTTGCTTGTTCTACAATAGGATATTTGTCACTTAACGACCTAGATTGAATCCATTCGCGTTTAATGTTTCTAATTGCTGCTCTTGAAGTCTCTTGGCCTTCCCAAGTAAACCATTCTTGATCAAATGCTGAGGAGGCTACACCAAGAGTCGAACCTAAAATTCCTTTGAACCCTGACCCAAACCCCACTAAGTTGGAAAACCCGCCTCCTGGAGAATCTCTCATAAAATCTGTAGAAGATATCATAAAGTTTTCCAAATTTGATAAAGCAACTTGAGCATTTGCTACTTGGTCAGGAGACGCACCTCTAAGCATACTAACTATAGGTGGCCTATCTGATTCTTCAACATAAGGAGTGCCTGTTGTAACAATTTGTCCCCTAGCGTTTTGGCCTACTTTCAAAGGGGTAGCTCTATACGCAGACAAAGTATCAACAATAGTTGTTCCGTCTTCAAGCTCAGTATGTGTGTTGAACGTTCTCGTCGAACCATCAAAGGGGTCGGTTGTCGTAACTTTTGTTCTTCCAGAGCCGTCTTGCTCTTGTTTATTAAAATCTTGAGCATGATAACCAATTACCATATTAGCAGGAACTTTAGCTATGTCTCCTTGTATTGTCGTTCCATCATTTAGGAGTACGTCTGGGCGGTAAAAATGTTGCGCTGCTGTCGGACTGTAAAACCCTGTTATATTTTTGAAAGTCGGGTTTCCGTCTTTGTCGACAACAGGCATCGTCATTTTGACTGGCGTAAAATCAGTAGGGTTTTGAGTTTTACCCCATGCGGTTAGTTGTGCGTCAGTTATTTGTACCGCACCTTCGGGCAATGGTACTAAAGTATTTGTTGCGGTGTCTACCATTGCAAGCCCCGCTTTTGCGTGTGTGCCGTTGGTGTATTCGCTTGTGTGTCGCACACCAAACACCGTTTGTTTGCCGTTAATTTCAGCCATGTAGGTTAACGGGGCTTTACCTGCCATAGTATCTTTAGCGGCTGCTCTTTGCATATGTCGTTTATTTTGATTAATAGTGTCAGTTTTTACTTGTTCCGATATTTCTTTATACACTTCGGTATCAATATCTACTAAATTTTTAGTGTGTACAATTTCTGCGTTTCTGGTGTCTTCATACACGCTTAAATTAGCAGCGCTTTTACTAGCAATGTCTGCTTTTAACTCCGCTTCAGAAGCAGTTAAAGCAGCTAGTTCTAATGCTCTGTCTTCTTTTCTATATTCTCTAGCGTTTTTAGAAGCACCTTCTGCAAATTTTCCAAAAGCACCACCTAACGCTTCAACAAAAGGTCGTGTGTCTTGCATTAATCCAGAGCTTGCGTCAACAAGATTTAAACTGTTTTGTAGGTCTTTATAGTTTGTGTCATCACCAAAAGTGTCTTTATATCCTTGTAGTATTTCTTCGGTCGTTCGAGCATTACCTGTATACAACCCTGCTTTTTTCGCTAAATCTAAATTTTCTTTGAACGTTCTTGGTGCTTCAAGTTGGGCTACCCTAAAGTTTTTTTGTTTTTCAAAATCTGATTTTATACGCTCATTGACCGCTATTTCCGGATCAATAATTCCGTTTTTGTTCAAAAAAGAATAATTGTTAAATTCAAAAGGGTTTCTGTTACCACCAAGACCTATTACTTCACCGTTTGGTCCTGTTCCGAGTGCTCGTTGTACAAATTGTTCTCCTTGACCAATACGCATTGACGCCTCGTCTAATCCAGGAGACTGAGTAAACGAGGCTTGGTTAAAATTTACAGGGGGTTCACCTAACGACGCTATGCCGCCCGTTTGGTCAGTTTCTGCTTGTTCGGTAACTTTTAATATTTCAAGAGTAGGTTGTGCTAACGCAAGTACCGATTCTGGTGTTTTTACGCTGTCTGCGTCGCCTACGTATTGGGCTAGTTCTGTGCGGCGTTGTTCTATGGTAGCTTGGTCACCACGAAGAGCATTCATAATGCCTTCGTAATTTTCGGCACCATCTATTTCCGTCATCACTTGTTGTAGGTCTTGGGCAACGCTTGTTAAAGCTGTTTCGGTTTCCGAGTCTTCAAGACCCGTCATTATTCCTTGGTTTTGCATAGGTGGCGGCTGCATAGGTGGCGGCTGCATAGGTGGCGGCTGCATAGGCGTGCCCATAGAAGGGTCTGCCATAACTGGTCCTCCCATTTGAAACATTTTTCTGTTTAAAACGTTGTTATACATTAAACAATCCCTCCTGATCTACTAGCTCCATATAAACCTGCTGCTGTTCCTAAACCGCCTACTATAGTATTAGCCATGCCTGCGTTAGGCGTAGTTGATGCTGTCATAGACGACTGGGTGCTTGGGGTTTTGTTAAGTGCGTCGCCGTAAGCCATTAATCTATTGTAAGGCTCGGCTACGGTTGCCATTTGATTAGCATACGTTGCGTCGTTTCCTAATTGATTTACATTGCGTATGTTTGCACCTACGTTATAAAGGTCGTTTGCTTGTGTGCTACCGTACTGTACACCCGCACCACCTATGTTTGCCAAGTTCATGCCTACACCGCTGTTGTCTCTACCAATACCGCTTTGTATCCCTGCAAGGTTGCCATATATGCTACCCGTATTAGCTGCTGCTGTTCCTAAATCACCTTGTAACGCTACGTTGCTTGAATCGAGTTTACCAAAACCTAGCCCTAAATTACCAATACCTCCGGCAGCGTTCATGGCTGCCGTAGAATACAGGTTTCCTAACTGTCCGGTGTTAGTTGCGCCTGTTATGCCTCTGTTTGCGCTGTTTTCAAATGCGGCTGTTGCGTTTTGCAGTGCGTTCATGTATCCAGTGTTACGCATGTTTGCGGCTGTTCTACCTTGTTGGTCTAATACGTTACGTTGTAACTCGGCTGCTTGTATGCCGCTTCTTGCGCCACCAAACGCTCCCGCAGAAACAGCGTTAGCGTTGCCTTGTTGGGCAGCTATGTCGCCTTGACGTTGTATGTCTTGCAAAGCTTGTTGTACGGCAGTGTCTTCGTATTGGTTCATAAAACCTGACGCAGAAGCAGGGTCAAACATTGCGCCTGCGTTTTGCAACCCACCTATACCTTGCGATATATAGTTTCTACCAGTAGGGTCGTTGTACCCTTCTGTTGCCATTTGTTGATACGCGGCAGGCATTCCTGCTGCTTGGTTAGCCGCTAATTGGTTAGAAGCGGCGTTTATCATGCCTGCTCCCATTCCTGTTTGTGTTCCAGCTATACCTGTTGTGTCGTAACCACCGCCTATGTATCCTAATGCTGCGTTTTGCGCGTCAGTAGCTGAGTCTAAATAAGGTTGATAAGAACCTATTCCTGCTGAGTACAAATTTCT